>Ga0097621_100002368_pt1 | contig 12920 bp, 8 predicted proteins | sample KBSMisM72_FD_73165 | JGI IMG/M metagenome (GOLD analysis project Ga0097621, IMG submission 73165) | Miscanthus rhizosphere microbial communities from Kellogg Biological Station, Michigan, USA - KBS Miscanthus M7-2 (version 2) (version 2) | ecosystem: Host-associated > Plants > Roots >... | reverse complement strand
CGGTCGGCGGAATCCTTTTGAGCGATGGCTTGCGCGAGCCGAGCTTGAGCCTGAGCCAGGCCTGCGTCGGCGGTTTGATAGGCAGCGTTTTGCGAGTCGTATTCTGACTTCGCGATCAGGGCGCTTTGGTAAAGTCCCTGGGCGCGAGTCCAATCGAGTTTGGCGCGCTCAGAGTCCGATTTGGCCCGAGCCAAATCGGCTTGGGCGGTTTTGATGGCTGCATCGGCGGCAACCGCGTCGGTCTGTGACGCCCCGAGCGAGGCTTGGGTGGCATTTACGTCAGCCGCAGATTGCACATTTTCGAGCTGTGCCAGCATCTGACCTCTTTTCACCCGGTCGCCCTCTTTGACATACAGGTGCGTGATTTTGCCAAAGGCGTTGGCGCCGATGTTCACGTAGGTCTTGGGCTTTACTTCCCCGGAAGCGCTGACCACGGAAACCAGATCCATCGTCTTGGCCTTCGCGGTTTGCACCACCACAACGTTTTTGTGGCTGCGGTAGACGGTGAAACCGATCATTGACGCTAGAAGAACGACCACAATTGCGCCAATTGCAATTTTCTTCCAGGTGCTCATTGCTCCTCGGGATTCGCGGAATTTCCGAAGCTCGACAATTGCGTGCTTCCCAGCTTCTCGGGTAAGGCACGCCGTCCCAAATCTGTTAACAGGGTCGTCCTCCGGGAGGAAAGGGCACAGCTATTCATACGACCCTGACAACAGGAAAGTTCCCAATTCTTGATTCACGTCTGGATAGGGGCGGCGCGTTCACGACGATTATAGCCTGCCTAAGCCTTGTCAAGGTATAACGGATATGTAACCCCCATCGCCAAAGGCCATGTAAATACTGCTATTTAGGGCCGATTGCCCGGAAGTAAAATGACCCGAATGCCTTGCTTTTCGCGCAGCTGCGGACATAAAATAACGTAAGCCAGTGTGTCGTTAGGAGTTGCCCCGTCTATGCTTCACGCCCAGTTGTCACGTCGTATTGGTTTTCTTTTCCTGCTCGTGTCGTTAATTTTGGGGCTCGGGACGGCAGCAGTCGCGCAGGAAGGTAAATCCGACAGTACCAGCGATCAAGCCACACCACCGTCTGCTGAGGGGCAGCAGACGAAGGAAGTGGATCCGTTGAAACGCCCCCTGAGCGACAAGCAGCGCAAAGAAAACGCCAAGTCGCTGAAGCAGGAGCTAGGCAAGACCTATAAGAAGTGGTTGGATGAGGACGTGCGCTGGATCATCACCGATGAAGAGCGCTCGGCTTTCAAACAACTTTCCAACGACGAAGAGCGCGACCAGTTCATCGAATCTTTCTGGCAGCGCCGCGATCCTACGCCGGATACGGTCGAGAATGAATTCAAAGAAGATCACTACGCCCGCATCGCCTACGCGAACGAGCACTTCGCCGCGGGTATTCCGGGATGGAAGACTGACCGCGGCCGCATTTACATTATGTTCGGCAAGCCCGACGAGATTGAATCTCATCCTTCGGGCGGCAGTTATGACCGTCCGATGGAAGAGGGTGGCGGGCAGACGTCGACCTACCCATTCGAAGATTGGCGCTACCGCTACCTGGAAGACGTCGGGCAGGAAATCATCATCGAGTTCGTCGACACCTGCATGTGCGGCGAATATCACATGACCATCGACCGCGGCGAGAAAGACGCACTACAGCACGTGCCCGGCGCTGGGCAGACGCTCTACGAGCAGATGGGAATGGCCAACCGCGCCGACCGCTTCAACGGTGGTTTGGAAACCCTTGGCGGCGGACCGTTTTCCCAGAACCTGCAGTCCAAGCAGTTCGACCGGCTCGAGACCTACTCGAAGCTGATGAAGCCGCCGTCAGTGAAGTTCAAGGACCTGGAAGAAGTCGTCAGCCATAAGATCAGCGTCAACCTGATGCCATTCGATGTGCGCGCCGATTTCATCAAGGTAACCGGGGATACAGTATTGGTTCCGGTCACTATCCAGGTAAAAAATCGCGACGTCACCTTCGTCAATAAAGACGGCGTGCAACGCGGTACCATCAACATCTTCGGGCGCGTCACCACGCTCACCGGACGCGTGGCGCAGACCTTTGAAGATACGGTACAGAACGACGTACCAGCCGAGCTTTTGCCCAAGGTGGCGGAGAATTCTTCCGTATACTGGAAGGCGCTTCCGTTGCGGCCGGGACGCTATCGTTTTGATATCGTCGTCAAAGACGTCAACGGAGACCGCGTGGGAACCTGGAACAAAGGTGTGGTGGTTCCGGACTACGCGGACGACAAGCTATCGGCATCGTCGTTGATCGTGGCTGACCAGATGGAGCCGGTTCCCATGAAGAACGTCGGGACCGGGAATTTCGTCATCGGCACCACCAAGGTACGGCCCCGGGTACAGGGAGCTGATGGCAAGCCGGTAGTGTTCAAGCAGAACCAGAAAGTAAATTTCTGGATGCAGATCTATAATCTCAGCGTTGATGACAAGACGCACAAACCGTCCGCTACGGTGCAGTATGAAGTCATCAATGCTGCGACCAACAAAGCGGTGGTCCATACCGTCGAATCGACCGAACAGATGGGCAATATTGGCGACCAGGTGACCCTGCAAAAAACTCTCTCGGCGGCCAATCTTGGACCGGGTGTTTACCGCATCCAGATCAAGGTCGACGACAAACTCTCCAAGCAGATGGTAGATCCGACGGCGACTTTCGCCGTTGAATAGGTTCACTGGCCTGGAGACCCGCAATCAAGGTGGTGGTCATGCTCCGTAAGCTCGGCTGTTTCATGCTAGCGTTCGGCCTGACGCTCCCGGTGTGGGCCGCGGACAAGTCGGGTACGATCTCGGGTTACGTGCGCAGTTCTGCCGGCGTGCCACAGATGGGTGCCATGGTGGAAGTGCTGAGTTCCGCCGCGCACACCTTCCGCCTGTTCACGGACGAGAACGGCTTCTATTCCGCCCACAACGTCCTCCCTGGGGTTTACACCATCAAGGCTTCGGTCCCTACTTTCCTTCCCGCGTTGCGCGAGCACGTGGGACTGCACTCGGGCGGAAGCGTAATCGTAAACATGACCCTGAGCACCCTGTTCGATGCCATGAACATTGCTCCGGCCCGGGGGCCTGCGGATGAAGAAGATTGGAAATGGGTTCTGCGGTCGGCAGCAAATCGTCCTATTTTGCGGGCATTTGGCACGAATGCGAGTCAGAACGAAAAACGGGACGATTCCGATCTGCGTGGAACCTTCTCGCTAGTGGCCGGCTCACCCTCCGATGGCTACGGGAGCTCCTCAGACGTAAGCACTGGCTTTTCGGTCGAAAAGTCAGTTTTCTCCACCGGATTGGTGGGGTTACGGGGGAATGTCGGTTACGGCAACGGCTCTCCGGCGACGGTGTTGCGAGCATCATTCAGCCGGAAAATGGCCAACGGATCGGGCCCCGAAGTGGCATTCACCATGCGGCGCCTGGCTTCTCCTGACGTAAGTCTTCGCAATGCTGACTTGCAGGCACTGGCGCTCACTACTTCTGACAGCATGACGCTGGGCGACATTCTTGAATTGAAATTTGGCAGCGAACTGCAAACCGTGCAGTTCATGGGCCGGGTAACGGCACTGCGTCCTTTTGCCACTGCCGACCTTCATTTAACGCCTGACACGATCGTCGAATACCGCTATGCCACCACTCAGCCTGACAGCCGGATGGAGCGTGGTTTTGATTCCGCGCCTGCGGATTTCAGCGAGTCGGGGCCGCACGTGACGCTGGCAAGCTCACGGTCCTCGATCGAGCGTTCTCATCATCACGAAGTTTCGTTGTCGCGGCGGGCAGGGAAGAGCACGGTGGAACTGGCGGTGTATTCTGACCGCGTGGTAGACCCTGCGCTCACCGGTGTCGGCGAAGTTTCTAACGAGGCCGGCAACGTATTGCCCGATCTTTACTCCGGTACGTTCAGCTACCAGGGCCGGGATTTGCAGGCCCGCGGAGTTCGCATCGTTGCCCAGCGCAAGCTGACGTCTAACATGAACGCCACCGTGGATTACTCCTACGGCGGCGTTCTCGATCTGGATAAGGCGGATGCATCGTTGCAGGATGCCCGCGACTGGATGTCGCTCCGCAACCGCCACAGTGTTTCCGCGAAGATGAGTGGGACTCTCTCCAAATACAAGACGCAGTGGATTGCATCTTATCGCTGGACTGACGGCCAGGCTTTGACGCCTGTGGACATGTTCAACGCTTCACCCGGGCAGTCCGAGCCGTTCCTTAATTTCTTCCTCCGGCAGCCAATTCCCGGCACCGGCTTCCTCGCTGGGCATATGGATGCCCTTATCGACGTTCGAAACCTGCTTGCAGAGGGTTATGTTCCGGTTCTGGGGCAGGATGGTCGCACCGTCTACCTGGTGCAATCGGCCCGCGCTGTTCGCGGTGGCTTAGCGTTCACGTTCTAATCTGCGCGCCCCGCTCGCGCGCAGACGGTTCTTAGATACGCACCCTGACGTGCCTTCCGTTTAACTCATTGCCAGGACTGGCGTGTGTTCAAGCAGCAATCTGCAGTAAGATTATGGGCACTCCAGAAACAGGCCCCTGACGACATCCATCTGTAGAGGAGACGCATATGTACGCCCGGATTTCCCTCGTCCTCATTTTTTGTATTTCTACACTGTCTCTCGCGCAAACCTTTCGCGGCGGCATTCTTGGTACCGTAACCGACAGCAGCGGTGCAGCCGTGGCCGACACTCAGGTGACTGCGACCAGCTCCGATTCTGGTTTTTCACGCAGTACGAATAGCGACGCTGAGGGAAATTACACCTTCGCCGAACTTCCCTTGGGGAAGTACGACGTGACGGCCACCAAGACGGGGTTCCGCACTCAGGTTCTGAAGGGCGTCAACGTCGGGGTAACGATTGCGCAGCGAGCCGACATGCAATTGACGCCGGGCCAGGTCGACCAAACCGTAGACGTCACCGCCGATCTTCCGTTGGTAGAAACCACCGGAAACACGATTGGCGGTACCATCGAATCGCAGCGTGTGGAACAGTTGCCAATTAATGGACGCGACTACCTGAAGCTCATGACCCTGGTCCCGGGAGCCAACGCCGACCCCAGTTCGGTGAACGACGCACCTGGGTCGTTCGGAATTTTCAGCATTAACGGCAACCGCGGGCGCGCCAATAATTACCTGCTCGACGGCACCGACATGAATGACGGGTATCGCAATGATCCAGCCATCAATGAAGCCGGCGTCTTCGGGACTCCGGCAACGGTTCTACCGGTTGATGCCCTGGCGGAAGTTGCGATTCTTTCCAACGCAGAAGCGCAATACGGCCGCAACTCGGGCGGCACCGTCAACATTGTTACCAAGTCTGGTACCAACCAGATTCACGGCTCGGCATCGGAATATTTTCGCAATGACGCGCTGGACGCGCGCAATTATTTCAACGCCGAACCGACCCCCAAGAACAGCTTCCACAACAATCAGTTCGGCGGATCCCTGGGCGGGCCGCTCATTAAAGATCGAACATTCTGGTTCGTGGCTTATGAAGGGCAACGCGAAGTAGGTGGTTTGCCCAATATTGAAACTGTTCCTACGCAGGCACAAGTGGATGACTTCGAAACCAGGTTTGGCCCCGTAAATCCGGTGATTGCGGATCTCCTGAACCGTAATCCCTGGGGTGTCCCCGGAGGCTTGCCTGCCGGTGATCCTGTTAATCCGGCAACTACTTCGGTCCAGGTGAATGATCCCTTCCGCAATCGTGTAGACAGCCTTATCGGAAAAGTTGATCATCACTTCGGCGGCAGTGACCGGCATGACCTCTTTACCGGCCGCTACTTCTTCGGCGACAGCGACCAGAGTTTCCCATTAGCCCTGGGCGCAGGCAGCACCGTGCCTGGTTTCAATACTGTGACCCCGACGCGGGTGCAACTGGTCTCGCTCTCGCTCACTCACATGCTGTCTCCGAAATTACTGGTTGAGGTGCGCGGTGGATGGAACCGCTTTGCCGAAGGCTTCTTCCCGCAAGACAACGCATTTGATCCGCGGTCCATTGGATTGGTTACCAATGCTGACCTGCTGCCGCAAGATCTTGGCCTGCCGGTAATTCGCTTCGGAGACGGCACCAGTTCGTTAGGCTCGAACAATTCGATCCCGCGGCACCGCTTTGATACAAACTGGCAATATTTCACCAATGTTTCTTACAACCCCGGCAAGCACAATTGGAAGATGGGTTACGAGTTCCGCCGGACGTTCATTAGCGCCTACTACGATCTGGGATATCGCGGCCGCATCGGATTCGATTCCTTTGCTCCCGATCCCACCTCGACTTCGCCCGATTCTTTCTTGAATGGGACCGTCACCAGTGGTCTGCAATTTGCGGGCGATTCGCAACGTGGCACTCACCAGAACAATCATGCTTTCTATCTTCAAGATAATTTCCGGCTGACGCGAAAATTGACGCTGAACTATGGAGTGCGGTGGGACTATTACGGAGTCATTGGAGAAGAAAAGAACCGCTTCAGTCTTTTTGACCCAACCACCGATTCTCTTGACGTCGTTGGTGTCTCCGGCGGACCGTCGTCCCTATATCCAAAGGATTACAACAACTTCTCTCCCCGCGTGAGTATTGCTTACGATGTCTTCGGCAGCTCGAAAACGGTGCTGCGGGCAGGTTGGGGACTTTACTACGATGCCTTCTCGCAAGATTTCTTTGTGGGCCATTTCCCCTGGAACACGTTTAATCCCGGGCCGGCCTACAACGGCGTAGGGCCGTCTGCGATCACTTCTGGATCGGTGGGAGGTACCATTGAGGCCGGTGTGCCGCTCTTTACCGGGTTCAGTCCGACCACCGATGCTTGGACGGTCGATCAGAATTTGCGTACGCCGTATATCCAGAATTTCAATCTGAACGTGCAGCAAGAGTTGACCAGCCACGCTGCGTTTCAAGTGGCTTATGTCGGGTCCCAAGGGCGAAAGCTTTTTCGCTTCCGCGACTTGAACCAGCCCGATCTCGCCACGGGCGTTTTTCCCTTCGACAACTTCAACATCATTAACAATTTCGAATCGACCGCCACCTCCAATTACAACGCATTGCAGGTCAACCTCAAGCTCCGGAATATGCACGGCCTGAGCTCGCAAGTGAATTACACCTGGTCGCATTCGATCGATACCGCGAGCGATGGAGAAGACTACGTGCCCAACGCGGCGCAACCGGATAACAGCTTGAATCCGGCAGCGGAAAAGGCGAATTCAAATTTCGATAGCCGCAACCGCTTCACCTGGGATTTCAATTACAACATCCCTGCCGGATCGAACCATCATGCGCTGACATCGGGCTGGAGCCTTAATGGTTTATTGCGGCTCTCAAGTGGTCAGCCCTATAACCTGAATTCGTTCGAGAATTTCAATGGCAGCAACCAGTTCTTCGAGCGGCCTGACGTGATCGGCGATCCATTCGCGGGTACCAGCACACCGGGGGCGATCCTGAACCTGGGGGCTTTTGCCGCTCCTTGTAACTGGGACCCGGTCGCCGGCGGATGTGACGCCGCCAATCCCGGCTACCACTTCGGCAACTTGCGCCGTAATGCCTTCGTCGGGCCCAGCTTCCACAACTTCGATTTTTCTGTGGTGAAGAATACGAAGCTGGGAGAGCGGGTCAACATGGAGTTGCGGGCTGATTTCTTTAACATCTTCAACCACCCCAATTTTTCCAATCCCTTGCTCCCGAATTTTGACGTGGATCTCGAAACCAACGGCGGAGTGACGGCCGATCCTGCTAACCCGGGTTGCACCTCCAACCCGCCAAATTCAGCTACCTGCCGCGGAATAGGCCAGGGCTTTCTACCTATTACCGTGACCTCTGACAGCGGAATCGGGAATCCATTCCTCGGCGGCGGCGGCCCCCGTAACATCGAATTGGCGGTCAAATTTACCTTCTAACTTAGAAAATCGTTCCTAAAATGGGCGAAACCGGACCGAAAGGCCCGTCTCGCCCTTGCCTTTGATGGAGACACCACGGTAACGATCCGATGTAGTTCTTGCCAACCATTTCTCACCCATGCCTAATCCTAGGGTAGCTTCAGGGAGCGGCAAGGGAGCATGGGACGAGTTTGCACCATAGAGTGTGCAAACATATGCGACTTGAGGGTTTTCAACAGGAGTTCGGCAGATCCCCTGTAAGTCGCTAAATCAATTAAAGATTTAGCTACACATGCATCATGGTTGGTGCAATAATGCTGGCCCTTGGCTTGCTGTCATCCGGGAAGGTGAAAGAGTTTACAACTCTTAGGTGAAACCCGCCATGTTGATTGGAAAGTTATCCAACGGCGTATTGCGAGTTCTAACGCCGCTGGGCCCGCGCTTCGTTAAGCCGACATTCTGGCAGAGACTGTATCTGCTATGGACATTCCGGCATTTTGAACTTCTGCCTCTGCAAGTGCTGAACACGCGCCAACGGCAGCTCATTGATGATTTGTGCGCTGACCAGCGCTTCGTTACTGGCGCGGAAGCTGCCGGCATCGAAGACGCTCCCATATTGGGAACTGTGGAACGCCGCCCTCCAGTCGAGATGGAAAACCAAGCCGGCAAGCGCGCCAGCGGACGTGCAGAAGCTCCAATTCACGGAGCCAGGCAGAGATCCTAAAATTTCCGAGAGACACCCCAGCCGTGTACCTTGTCGTCCCGAGCGTAGCCGATGTATCTTGTGCTCCACCTGCTATAGACAGCTCCTGGCTCAGCCAAACTGCAATGAGATGAACCGCCCTTCGCGAAGTTGAAGTTCATCCCAAATCGACAGCAACCACATTGGAACGCGTGTAAGCGGCTGTGTTACACTCGGTTTCGTCACCGCCGATCTAGGACGAGATTCCCAGCGAGCAGCTTCCTGGCTGCTCGGGCCCCAGACCTCCTCACACGGAAGTCCGCAGGTTAAGGCCGATAAAAACAGCGGGCGCGTAGCTCAATTGGCAGAGCAACTGACTCTTAATCAGTAGGTTGAAGGTTCGATTCCTTCCGCGCTCACCAACCTTCTCAACCGTTGCAGCGATTGCATACAATCGATTTCATCGTCAGGTTGCGCCTGGGTTGCATTTGGTAGCGGCTCCCCTTCGCGGTCCAATCGGTCAATCCACTTGATGTCTGCGCCTGGGATGAGATGCCCATACGTATCCGCCGTCACCTTGACGTGGCCCATCTGCTCTTTAACGTATGACAGCGACGCCCCGTCTTGAATCAGCAGACTTCCGAAAGTATGGCGCAGGTCGTGGAAGCGAAAATGGCGCAAACCTGCGGCTTCAAGCAGCGGCTGGAAGTGGTAACGCACCAAATTGTTCGCATCGAGCGGAACATCGAGGGAGCGGCTGCCGTAGTCTTAGGAATTTCCCAGCGTACCCAGGAGTTTTGCGTCGGAATCGTAAATTCTAAAAGTGTTGTAAAACGAATCGAACAATCCGAACCAGGTGACTGGTTGACCGGAAACGGTTCCCGTCACGTTGAAAGACATCCCGACGGTCGATCCGGTAAGGTTCAAAGCAGCGCCGTCATCCGTTCCGATAGCGGATACTCCTAGTCTCTTAGGCTCAAAAGCGAAGCGCACGACGATAGCGTGACCGCCCGGGAAAGTTCCAGAGTAGGTATTGCCACTGGACCGTGTGGGAAGGTCTCTGAAACCCTGCACGATCCCGTGGTCCTCTGGGAAACCGCATGCGGGGGGTATGGAATAGGTTCCATCGAGAGAGCTCGAGCCATCGGTGGAGGCAGAGGCTGCTATAACGGCGGACCCCAACGTGCCATTTTCTTTCAATGTAAAAGTCATGTTTTGGGTAACGGGCTGTTGATCGGTTAGCGTCCCGTCGAAAATTATCTCGTCCGTTCCGATGTTGGTACACTTCCCACCAAAACGGGACAGTTCAAGCGCAAGCACCCATGTACCGGCCCCCTTCCCCTGAAAGGCGAGTATGCCCGTTGGTTCGGCTGTGAGGTGTGTGGCGGACTGGGACAGATTCATCTCCAACACTGTTGGTTCATTAGGAGAAACGTCAGATTGAAAAACAATCTCCCACGACCCTTCCATGTTTGGCTTGGCGGATGGCTGGGGCGAAGGCTGAGGCGAAGGCTGGGATGGAGGTGAATAGTTGCCGCCTCCGCAGCCGACATCTACGAGAGACAAGGCCAGAATTAGTCGGATGACCACGACCGAACACTTGGATCGGACCATGATGTCTTCCTCTCATTCAACAACTTCCAAATTGGGTGAGGATTTTTAGATTCGGCCGATAGTAGCCGCGAAGTATAGACCGAATAGTCCTAGTCCACAAAAATAAATTGTTCAGTCCAGTCGCCTTGGCTTCCTGAACTACGGTCACCGCTCTGTAAATCGACAATCGTCTGGGTATTGCGTACGCCCTTATAGTGATTGCGCACCAGTATGGCTGGGTCTAGTATTCCGCAATCCCCCGCCGAACCCTTTGGGACGGTCTCTTGCGTAGGTTTTCAAGAGGCTATGGCAACTTCTTCTCTTGATTCGAACCTTCGTTGGCGCGAGCTTTTTGAAGCAGCGAAACGTGAAACTAATCTGCGTAGGCTCGCCTGCTTCATAGCGTTGGCGGAGGATGCCATCTTCGCTCGCTGGCCGGAACTAGACAGCGATGCTCCCGAGCGCAGAGAGTTAATCAATGCGATCGTATTCTTGGGTGAGCTGAAAGCGAGGAAGAACTTGGGCGTTGGGGAGAAAGCATCGTGAAACAAAAAGCCTCGAGAGCGCTAGCTTCGTAAGAAAAGAACGTCGCTTAATTTACGCGGCCCGACATTTGTTGCATGAACCATTGAGTGCAGTCTCATTAATTACCTTATCGGTTTGCTGTGAGTTCGATGTGCTTGTTTTCCAGGTTTAGCACGGGGGAACCTCGTCAATACAAAGTAGCTCAAGCGGAAAAAGCGAGGCTAAAGAAAGAAGGGCAAATGTCCTGCAATTCGTGCCATTCGCAGTACCAGCGCAATCTCAATGGTGAAATCGCCATTCATTTTCCGGGACTCGAAGGTCTGAACAAGCCTATCGTGTGGGTGTTTCCAGAGCTTCTGGTGTGCCTTAGTTGTGGCTTCACCGAATTTGAAATCCCAGAAGCCCAGTTGCAAGAGCTAGCAGAAAGCGACGCGGCTCCATCGAATCCAAACTGATGTAGAACCACAATTCATGTCCGGTGCCGAGGGAGTCAAAGCAACCCCGCTAAGCGAGAGGAAGTTTAAACTAGTAGCAAAGCTCTCGACCACGTACGGCTGTGTGTTCCGCACAGACTCGCTCGAGCGCCGAGGTGCTTTTCTCATTCGCAAACGTACTTCGAAAATATCCGCATAGAAGATCTACTTCGTAAATTTGGGCGATCTCATCCCACATGCGTTCGAGCATGATTGTTGCTTCCAAGTTGCCCGCTGCCAATAGAGTGTGGACGCCTTCTCCACAGACTGCAACGCGAGGATGCTCGCCCTTTGCACCTTTGGCTGCTTCCGTAATGAGATCGCCTGCCAATTTCCTAAACATTTCCGGGTCGAGCGAATCATTGACCACGAAGTTTGGTAGCGTGTCTGTGACATTCAACGGGATGTAACGTCCTTGTTCGATCTCCGCAGCGATGTTCAAGCCATCCGCTGTCAACCGCTGAAGAAGACTGGCTTGGTGTGAGTCGGTCGCAATAACGATGACCGCCTTCAATTCGTTCAATGCCACTTCGATGAATCGGGCAAAGCTATCCACGAACCCTGCATGGTCGGCATAGAATTCGACTTCGTGGCGAATCGTTTTCTGTCCGCTGAATACGCCCTCGTTGCGCTGGAGATCGGCACTCTGATCCTCGGTAGGCTCAACGAAATCATGACCAGAGATGCTCGCGCCGACAAATCGCTTACCTTGAAGCACTGCTTCGACAGCAGGCAAAAGTTCGCTTCCGGCGTCCGACTTGACCACATAGCCGTTTGCGCCCGTGCTCAGTGCTTTCTCTGCGATATCGCGGGAACGGTTTCCACTCACGAAGAGGATTTTGGACGTGGGCGAAACCACACGGATTCGCCGAGCAGCTTCAATCCCATTCAGGGTCGGAAGACCAATGTCCAACAAGATCAGGTCAGGTTGCAGTTCTTGAGCTTTTTGAACCGCTTCTAATCCGTCGGTGACCTCGCCGATGAGCAGTAGTCCCTGCTTCCGAAGCGTGGTTGAGAGGTAACGACGCCAAGGCTCGTAATCGTCCACTATGAGAACCCGGACCGATGATGTAGCCAAGTAGGCCCCTTCCCTTCAAACCTGAACCCCGAAGTCACCGCAAAGTTGCCGCATCCGAAACTCAAACATGTATCGCATAACAAAATGTTTGTACGTTGCTCTCAGGCAATGTGACGTAAGCTCCGACGCAACTGCGTTCTCCTGTTTCAGACAGTTGCTCACCTAACGCCCGAATACGAAGAGCCCCATACTCATCGAGTCGTTGGACCTCGCCGAACAACGCTCCCCCGAACTGCTCGAAACCAACCTAACTGCTTGAATGGTGCGTGGGAATGGCACCCGCGTGCCATCTAGGCTTTCGCCTCTCCACTGAAGCCTTTTTCTTCGTCAATTGGGCTTCAGTTCTTTCTGACCACGGTTGCATTCGTACGTCGCTAGACATACAGCATCCTTCGCTCCTATTTCGCTTTGGCCTTTGCTACGATTCCGTACCGTGCAGTTCATTCCTCCGCCATGCGGTCGAAGCCTGTTCCGTTCGACGATTCCGACTATCTCTTCGAGCTGAAGTACGACGGCTTCCGAGCACTGGCATATCCAGAGAACGGTCACTGTCGACTCGTCACTTTACATGGGCACTTCGGACAAGCAACTGTTGCGCATATCCACTGACGATGGTCAGCCCCAGAGCGTGCTTCCACTGGAAGCAATACCTGTGGGCCGGATTCTGGTCGATGACTCGGCGTCGGCCCCG
>Ga0097621_100002365_pt1 | contig 12931 bp, 15 predicted proteins | sample KBSMisM72_FD_73165 | JGI IMG/M metagenome (GOLD analysis project Ga0097621, IMG submission 73165) | Miscanthus rhizosphere microbial communities from Kellogg Biological Station, Michigan, USA - KBS Miscanthus M7-2 (version 2) (version 2) | ecosystem: Host-associated > Plants > Roots >... | reverse complement strand
GCTGTCGGGTTCATGCCCCATCGTCACGCCGTGTTTCTTGAGTTCCGCAATGATGTGACGCCCGACCGCTCCGGCCTGGATGCAAGCCAGCTGGTTCATCTTGTCGATCCAGAGAACGCGATTCATCCGGCTCATGTCGACTGAGACAATGGTGCGTTTTTCGTCCGCATGACAGCGGAGAGCATCGGTAACGTTGGTTCCGCCTCCATACGGAATCAAGGTGACGTTGTGCATTTTCGCGGCGTCGATCAGGCTGGCGACCTGCTGATCGGTTTCGGGAAACACAACCAGATCTGGAATGCGTCCAAGCTGCCCATACTTGATGGCAAACATCTCTTCCTGCGTATGGCCATGTCCGTGCCGCATGCGGACCTCGCCGCCGTATTCGATCTGCGTCAACGATAGAAAGCTTTCAATCGCAGCGCGGAACTCCGGAGTCAGCTGATATGGGGGAATGGCTGTTGGATATGACGGACGATGGATGTCTTTCGAATCCAGCGAAATATTCAGCGTTTCACGAATCCAGGGCAGAAGCCGCGGCAGTTCTTTGCCGCTGAGTTCGTATCGCGAACCGCGAATAATGACGCGGTCGTTCTCGTTTATGTCGAATCGCGTGTCTCGAAAGCCCCAGACGTCCAGGCTCTCCGTCTCATCAACGCCGGGGACCGGCGGAGGATTTGGAGTGATGAGCGACCCATCTGACGCGGCTTTTGGAGAAGCGGGCTTCTGAAATTCGTTTGTGCCCATACAACGTTAGCGATTTTATGTGCGATCATGGCGAACTGAAAGGGAAAACAGGGTGTGCGATCAACCGGGTGAGACGATTCCACGCAGTTCGCTATCCCTCTCCCGACGGGAGAGGGTGCCGCGAAGCGGCGGGTGAGGGGCACCGCATGAAAAATAATTTCGTTCGGTACCCCTCACCTGGCCCTTCGGGCCACCCTCTCCCGTCCGGAGAGGGATTCGCACGATTATGTCTTCTGCTCTTCATACTTATTCTCGCCGGCTGCGCCAATTCCGAATACCGGTTCGAGCGTACGGACGGCGATAAGGCCGTTTCCATCCCCATGAAATTCGATTCCCTCTACGGCGCTCGCGACGGTGAATCGGTCACTGCCGAAGCTCGATTCAGCAATGGAAACGACTCCGCACAGATGAACGTGCGGCTGTTTCTTCGTCCACCGGCAGAGTTTGTTTCCGGAACCTATCGCGTCACAATCGACGGAAAGACGGTCGAGGGTATCGTGGAATGCCAGTCATTGGACTATCAGGGCGGACAGGGATCGGTCCCCAGCATGGGCGGGAAATTCGTCCTGACGCCTGGCTACCGCATCATCCTCCCGTCGACGCCAATCAAGAGGCGCTAGAGAAAATCTCCTGAATGTTGGATCGGTGTCGCACGATCACTATCGCCAGCGTGACGTATGCAAAGATGCCGGAGACCGGTCCTTTGAAAATAAAAACGAGAGTGGAAAGAACAAACATCGTGGTCATCGACGAAATGGCCCCCTCCTGTTTCCATCCCATCCACCGGCCGAACATGCGCAACGTGGGATAAAGAATCAGAATGAGCATCAGATGCCAGTCCACCAGGTAGAAGAGCATGCCGGATGTCGTCGCAACGCCCTTGCCCCCGTTCCATCCCAGGAAGGGATTCCAGCAATGACCGGCAACGGCCGCTATGCCCATCATCCACTGGACACTGGAATGTTGCCCCGGTGCAAAGATGGCGAGAGCCAGATACGCCTTCGCAATATCTCCAACCAGAGCAAGCGCCGCTCGGGCATTCTTCGAACGAATGCCGTACTCACGGCAGACTCGGAGCACGTTATTGAAGCCGGGGTTTTTCGATCCTGTCTTTGTAATGTCAATCCCGGTGCCCAGCATTGCGACTTTGGCGAACGGGATTGCTCCGATCAGGAAGCACGCGAGAATTTCCAGAGCCTGAACCACGACAATTTTCACTTCAATAAGGCCTCACACCCTCGCGTGTTAGAATCGGACGGATGGTACGGTATTACGCTGCAAGGGGCCTTCAACTGGCCGGCCTTATTCTAACCGGAGAAGCACTGCTGGTGTACTTTGGTGCTCCGGCGGACAAAATGGATCCGCTGCTGAGAACCGCATCCATTGGCGTCGCGCTTTTCTGTGCGGGCTACTTTCTTCAACCTCCAAAGGGGTCCTAAGTGTCGCGCTACAATCGATCTATCGCTTCCGATTCCGGCTATCCATCCTGGAGCCGCGCTGTTCGGATGCTCATTATCACGTGCATCATCGTGTTTGCGCTTCAGACCTTCGACGAGATTTCAGGCGGCCGCACATTGACTCGCTCCTTTGGGCTTGTGCCGATTCTGGTGGTTCACAAGTTCTACCTGTGGCAACTCGTCACGTACATATTCCTCCATGGTGGACTACTCCATATTCTTTTCAACATGCTTGGCCTCTGGATGTTTGGTTCGGACCTGGAGCGGTTATGGGGCCCTCGCAAATTCACGACATTTTTCTTCGTATGTGGAATTGGCGCAGGACTATTCACCGTGTTGTTGTCGCCAGATTCGCCCGTCGCCACAATCGGCGCTTCCGGGGCGATCTATGGCATCCTGCTCGCTTTCGGCATGTTGTTTCCAAACCGGATCATCTACTGGATCATTTTCCCGATTCGCGCCAAGTATTTCGTGTTGATCATGGGCGGCCTTGCATTTTATTCGTCGATTACCGCAAACGGCAACGGAATCGCCAATGTTGCGCATCTTGGAGGCATGTTGTTTGGATTGCTCTACCTCAAAGGAGGCAGCATCGTCCCCGGCGTTAAATGGCGCTATGACAAATGGCAGCACCAGCGGCTGCGAAAGAAGTTCGATGTGTACTACAACGACAAGCAGCGCAAGGACAACGACCGCTGGCGCAACTAACGATCCGAACGCACGATGGAAAAGAGCACCGCATCGTGCATTTCGTCCCGAATTTGAAGCCGACTTCGCAGCACGCCTTCCCACACCGCGCCCGCCTTTGCCGCGACCCTCAGGCTCGGATGATTACGAATCGCGACGAGGATCTCCAGACGATTGAGATCGGTATTCTGAAACACCCAGTCTGCTAATAGACGTGTCGCCCGCGTCGCGATTCCGCGCCGCACCTGAGATGAACGCACCCAGTAACCCAGATTCGCCAGACGATTCTCACGATTGATGGCATTGATACCGCATACACCCGCAAGCTCACCGTCACCGCCAATGATTGCGAAATTGAATTCATCGCGAGCCTCGAACGCGGCGACCTGTCTTGCAATCCAGTCATGTGCTTCCGAAATCGCATACTCCGGGTGACACCACGGCATCCAACGGATCAAATCGTCCATGGACTCCCGCACGGATTCAAACAACCCGTCAGCGTCATCTTCTCGAAACGGTCGGATGGACACATCAACCGACATGAATTTCGCCGCGAAGGTATTCCACTGCCATTCCGGAAATCCGAACCCGGTCGCCGCGCAATTCACAGGTGAATTCGCCGATGCGATTTGAAATCTGCCGCGCTGTGAATGTGGACTTGCCGAGATGGCCGGCCCAGTAGGGGACCAGCGAACAATGCGCCGATCCCGTTGCCGGATCTTCAGGTATGCCCGCGCCCGGAGCAAAGACACGGAAAACGTAGTCGACATCCTTACCTTGCGCCGTCACGATTACCATCCATGCGCCAAGCGACGCTACCCGTTCGAAATCGGGCCGGATTGCACGAACTTCGTCTTCGCTTTCGAAAACTGCGAGAAGGCTGTTGGACCGCGCCGTTTCTCGTGGCTGCGCACCCAGCGCGGCGGACACGCCGTCCACTGCGGACGGGACAATCGTGAGGGCAGGAAAATCCAGACTCAGTAGTTCACCGCTTCGTTGAACTCCCAGAATCCCACTGCGGGTGCGGAACTGGATCTGATTCAGAGACGGATACCGATGAGTGAAAAGTACGTGGCCGGCAGCAAGTGTGGCATGCCCGCACAAGTCAACCTCCATCGTGGGAGTAAACCAGCGCAATTCGGATTGATCTTCGCGCGGAATGACAAAAGCTGTCTCCGAGAGGTTGTTCTCCAATCCGATATTTTGCATGACGCGATCCGGCAGCCATTCATCGAGCAGGACCACAGCCGCAGGATTTCCCCCAAACAACCGGCCTGTGAATGCGTCGACCTGATAGATCGGAAGCTTCATGACTTTCAGCGAGCTACCATTTCAGCAAGGGTTTGAAAAATGTCCCATCGCTCGACCTTCGGATTTCCTCGACCGCGAGGATGGCATCGCGATTTAACGGTCCGTAAATATGCGGAAAAATCTCAGCGGGATCATCGTAACGGATAGGCGATGCCACACAATCCTTATCAATGTGCAGCAACACAAACGGCTCGGGATTCGATTTGTAGAATCGCGTCAGCGTCATTGAAATCGCTTCCGGACCGTCCGTCGTATGAATGAATCCATCCTTCGTATAGTCGGCCGGTACGTAAGGCTCGTTCGGATCCAGACTCTCCCAATAACTCTTCGGTGTTCCGTGGTATGTAACGTTCATTCGAATCTTTATACCAAGTGCGTCGCAGTGCGGAAAGCGACAAATGTTGGAATGGCACCGAACGTTGAGTACACTGCGGGCTTCCTCAAACGAAATGAGCATCGACGACATTCGCGCCCAGCTGAACCATGTGATCTCCCTGCTCTGGGTGGGGATATTCGTGTTGTGGGCAATCACCGGACTCACGTCGAAGCAAACCGTGCAGGCGCGATCGGAAGGGCCTTCCCGGATTGCAGTCTGGATTGTCTGGCTCGCGTGGTGGCTGCTGCTCACTCACGGCTTTGGCATCGAAATGTTGTCGGTCCGGTTCGCGCCAAAGACAACAACTGCTGCCTACGCCGGCCTGGCGATCACGATTGTCGGACTGGCGCTATCCGTTTGGGCTCGCATCCAGATCGGCACGAACTGGAGCGGCCTGATTCATGTGAAGGAAGGTCATCAGCTGATGCACACCGGTTCTTATGCGATCGTACGGCATCCGATCTATTCCGGCTTCATGCTCGCAACACTCGGAACCGCCATCGCCTTTGGTGAAATCAGCGGACTGATTGCATTCGTCATGATACTGGGGGCGTGGGGATACAAATCCCGCCTGGAAGAGACCGCGATGATCGAGCACTTTGGCGAGGAGTACGAGACCTACCGTCGTAAGGTCAAAGGCCTGATCCCGTTCGTATGGTAGGCGAGGATGTTTGGCCAATGTGCTGTCAGTCGCATGCGGACATTGAGGTCCTCGACCGTAGTTAGTTCAATCGCACAATGAATGTATTGAAGTGTTCGTCGCGAAGCTGTTTGGCAAGTTGTTCGGCGGATGCCATATCCGTAACGCTTCCAACGCGTACTCGATACAGCGGTTGATCGCTGGTAACCACGAGGATCGAAACATGCATATACCGCAACGCGAGATCATCTCGTAACCGGATCGCCGCAGATTCTGTCTGGAACGCACCAACCTGAACGCCGTATGCGGGCAGACTGCTGGAATCACCGATACTCGCCACAGCCTCCTGCGTGGGAGCGGGTTGCACTGGAATCGCGTCCGGCTCGACCGGCGCCGGCACATTCGGAAGAGTCGATGGCGGAGGCGCGATCGGAACCAAAGGGACCGTAGCCGGTGCGGTTGGTTTCGATGTCGGGGAACCATCTTTCAAAACTTTTAGCTTCACCGGAGCGACTCCCGCACGAACGAGGTCAATTTCTTTTGCGGCCGCGAGCGAAAGATCGATCACGCGTCCTTTCACGAAGGGACCTCGATCGTTGATGCGCACGTCCACTTCTTCGCCGTTTTGAAGGTTCTTCACACGAACGACGGTATTGAATGGGAGAGTCTTGTGAGCTGCCGTCATTCCATTGTAGGTGTCGAAGATTTCTCCGCTCGCGGTACGCCGCCCGTTATAGGGCTCCGCGTAGTAGGAGGCAACACCCTCGAGCTCCGAATCCGGGACTTTCACATTGGGAGACTTGGATGCGGGGATGCCGGCTCGCGTCTTGCCATGGCCGCAGGCGGATAGGAGAGTGAGAACCGCGATCAGGATAGCGAGACGTCGCATGGGTCTCTAATAGCATAGGGACACGCGGGACAACCACAAGATTTAGAAGGTGGCAGCGGGGAAAGGGGCAACATCATGTGGTAGATGCCTCAAACGCGGATGGCAATTCAGCATCCTTAATATATAGAGAAATAATAACTGAATTTTGTACCCCTCACCCGGCCCGCTGACGCGGGCCGCCCTCTCCCGTCGGGAGAGGGCGTGATAGAATTTGCGACGCGATGGTAATCGGATTACTGACTGCTTCTCTACTTTCCATTCTGTGCTTCCTGTATACCGGCTGGCTCGGCTTTGCCGTACATGGGCCGGCAAACATCGGCAATCATTTCCTCTACGGATTCTTCACGACGTTCCTCGTCACTCTGGCGCAGAGCATGACCATGTTCTTTTTCATCGGCACGGGAAAGCAGGTGAAGGAACTCGTCGTCAATGACGAAAAGGGACCGGAGTTCGTAAAGCGGACCAAGCAGTTCAAGGCGAAGACATTCCCCCCGATGTTATGGGCGATGATCTTCACGATGGCCACCATGATTGTCGGCGGCGGCGTCCACACCCAGGTCCTGCCGGGATTCCATCTTGGCGCGATCCATGGTGTGCTGGCCGCGATTGCGCTCTACTACAATCTGGTAGCAACCTGGCGTAATGCGAAGTACATGATCGAGCACAACATGCTCATGGAAGAAGTTGAGAAGAGGCTGGTGGCGTCGCCTGCTTCGAAATGATTACCGATGCGATTGCGAGCATCTGCTATCCATCTCGCACGGACTCTTCCTTTCAGGAATCCCTCGAAGACATAACCACGTTCATCGAATCTCGAACGCTTCCCTACCCCACGCAACTGGAAGACGATTTCGCCAGCCGCGCGCTGAAACTCGGCGTCGAATCCGGAATGGTTCTCGATGTTGGTACACGCGTAGGTCTGGCTGCATTGAAGCTTCTCTGGCAGAACGAGAACTTTTACTCGATTGGCATCGACAGTTCGGGGCCGATGATTGAACATGCGCGGGCAACAGCCCAGGCCTGGGAACTCGGCGAGCGCGCGGTCTTTCAGGTTGGCGACGCACGGAAGATGCGATTCAAGACCGCGTACTTCGACCTGGTCATTTCGGACTCGACCCTGCATCGATTTGACGATGCCCGCGCGGTCCTGGGTGAGATTCGACGCGTGCTCAAACCCAAAGGCGCTCTGCTAATACGCGACTTCCGACGGCCAAACCGATTTAGAATGTCGAAGCACATCCGGGAACACAGTGCGCGCTTCGGCAATGCCATGCATCGCCAGATCGAAACGGCAATCCGGGCGGCATACACGGAGGCCGAGTTGATGCGGATCGTACACGACGCTCAATTGCAGGGGACACAAATGGTCGAGACGGATCCGAATTACATCACGATCGAAAGGCGCGGAGAGACCGATCCGGGGTCCTGGATCATCGCGCGCGAGCAATATCGCTGAATGGAAAAAGTTGTCATCATCGGCGGCAACGCAGCAGGGTTGACCGCGGCAGCGCGTGCAAAACGTCTCGACCCGCGCCTGGACATCACCGTACTCGAAAAACTTCCTCACATTTCCTACAGCACATGTGGAATCCCATACTTCCTTTCGAACCTCGTGACGCCCGAGAGTCTGGTCTCCTACACTCCGGAGAGTTTTGAGAAGGAGCGCGGAATCAAAGTCAAAACGCAGGTCCGCGTGGAATCGATTGTTCCGTCGCGGCGACGGGTTGAAGCCTCGCGCGTGGACACGGGAGAGAAAGTTTCTTTCTCGTTTGATCGGCTCCTTATCGCCACCGGCGTTAAACCCAAATTGCCGGATGTCCCCGGAACGTCGCTTCAGAATGTGTTCACGATGGTGAATATCGGGGATGCGATGCGTATTCGCGAACCGCTCCGGATGGCTCGCAGCGTCGTCATTGTCGGAGCGGGTTATGTGGGCCTGGAACTGGCGGAATGTTTTCACTCGCTGGGAAAAACGGTTCACATCTTCGAGAAGGAGCCGCAGGTACTGTCCAATATCGATCCGGATATGGCCCCGATCATCGAGTATGAACTTCGACGATTCGGCGTAGGCCTGACGCTCAGCGCAAAACTCCTCGCGCTGGTTGCATCAACCGGAAACAAGGAGCGTGTCGATGGAGTGAAGACGGCGTCGGGACTTGGGGTAATGCCCGCAGACCTCGTCCTACTCGATACGGGTGTTGAACCGAATAAAGATCTCGCTGCTGAAACCGATATAAGGATTGGCCTGGCCGGGGGAATCTCGGTGAACGCCAATATGGAAACCACGGTTCCGGGCGTTTACGCTGCGGGAAATTGCGCGGAGACGTGGTGCCCGATCCGGCGGCGACCGGTTTTGAATTTCATCGGAACCGTGGCCGCCAAACAGGGCCGAGTTGCCGGGGAGAACATGGCGGCACGGCGGTCAAAGTTCTTCGGGGCGATTGGAACAACGGTTCTGAAGGTTTTTGACCTCAATGTGGCACGAACGGGCCTGACGACTCACGAAGCGGCGATCGAACGTATGGATGTCGTTTCTGAACGAATCGAAGCTGAAGATCGTACGTCTTATTATCCGGGCGCACGAAAGCTTTGGGTCAAACTCATCGTCGAGCGGGCCGGCCGGAAACTGGTGGGCGCCCAGGTCGTGGGTTACGGGGATGCTTCGAAGCGAATTGACGTTGCAGCGACAGCAATTACAGCAGGAATGCGAATTGACGAACTTTCTCAGCTGGATCTGGCCTATTCGCCACCGTACAGCAGTCTGTGGGACGCGGTACTCATTGCCGCACAGGCGGTTATGAGGAAATTGTAAGAAATTGTAATAGGATTACGTTTTTCGTCCATATGTTAGAATGCTTCAACTTTATGAGATTCAGGGCATCTTCAATTCTCGTGATTCTGGCAGCCATGGCGGCGCCAGCCTTTGCAACCAATCCAGCCCTTCCCAGCGACGGACTGGAACAGCGCGTCGATTTCTGGAAGAAGGTCTACACGCAGTATGGCGCCGACGACGTCGTGATACACGATCGCGTCTACGTCAATCTGATCTATGACGTTGCAACAGAAGCAACTCAGAGTGAAAAGACCGCCAATATCAAGAGCTCTCTTCGTGAAATCCAGGCCAATCTGGAAACCCCTGAAAATCTCAGCGCTTCTGCAGCCCCGGTATTGAAGGCCATTGTTGCGCAGGGCCTTCCCATGTCTCCAGCGCTGATCGACGATTTGCTGGACAATGTTCACTCGCAGCAGGGAGTCAAGGAACGGTTCCGTGACGGCATCGTGCGATCCGGGAGATATGTGGACCAATTCCGCCAGATCATGACAAACCAGGGTGTGCCGGCGGAACTGGCATTACTCCCACTGGTCGAATCCTCGTTCCAGAATGTGAGATCCAAGGCGGGCGCTGTCGGAGTCTGGCAATTCACATCCGGCACGGGACGGTCTTATCTGAGGATCACGAGCAAAGTTGACGAACGGCTCGATCCGGTCCGGTCTTCTGAAGCGGCAGCACGCCTGTTGCGCGACAACTATGCCGCTCTTGGAGCGTGGCCGCTGGCGATTACGGCATATAACCACGGACGCGGCGGCATGCTGGCTGCGCAGAAGGAACATGGGTCCGATCTGCCGAAAATTATCGATGAGTACCGTGGCCCTGTTTTTGGATACGCTTCGATGAATTTCTATTCGGAGTTCCTTGCGGCGGTTGAGATTTACGAAAACTATCCTCAGTATTTCGGCGAACTGGCACTCGAGCGATCCGACTCGATCCCACAAAATCGACCGACAATGTCAGCGACAAAGGCCCCTGCGACTGCGGCAAAGACCCCTGCAAAATCCGCAACCGCAGCCACTGCGGCCAAATACAAGGTGCGAAGCGGCGATACGCTTTTCGAAATCGCACAACGCTTCGGAACATCGATCGCAACCCTGATGGATAAGAACAATCTCAACAAACCCGTGATCTACGCGGGTCAGATCCTGCTTGTAAAATAGCGGATCTGGCAGCGTCTGCCCCTGTTTTGTCCCTCTTGCCGTCTAATCTTCACGTATGTTGCACGTGCTGATTGCCGATGACGATGCTGCGATACGCGGACTCCTTGCCACGATACTTGGCACTTCGGAATGCAGTGTCGATCTTGTCTCCAATGGCCTGGACGCCATCCGGGCGTTTGCGGACTGCGAATACGATCTCGTGATTACGGATCTTGAAATGCCACGCCTCGGAGGCAAGGAACTGACTCGATCGATCCGGCAACACAACACGAGTGTCCCAGTCGTCATGATCACCGGCTGTGCGGATCCGGATGCGATGACAGTCGAATTAAAAGAGGCTGGTGTCAGCCGGGTCATCTCCAAGCCGTTTCAGATCGCAGAGATTCTGGCATTGAAATCCATGCTTGCCGATAAACTTGCCGTTTGCGAAGCAACCGCTTCACTGCTCCCACTTTCTTAAACCCGAATCACGTTTCTCCCATGCCGTGAAGAACCGTCTTCACATGGAATCGAATGTGGTATAAGGGCTCGAAATTCACTTCGAACAACGAACGTTTGTAACGAACCGGCTTGTGGTTTGGCCAATCTTTGGAGGAAACAACCATGGCGCGATCGCTTCGATATGGGGCGTTCCTATTGCTGGCCGCAGTCCTGATCTGGGCAATTCCGGGAATAGCACAGCAGGGAGCTAAGGATGGACAATGGCGATTCTATGCAGGAGAGAATGGCAGCACGGGCTATTCGCCTCTGGACCAGATCACTCGCGACAATGTGAAGAATCTCCAGGTTGCCTGGAGCTGGAAGTTCGATAATTTCGGCAATACGAACTCCGAGACAACTCCCATCATGGTGAATGGCGTTGTTTACTTCCCGCTCAGCCCGTCGCGCACCATTGTCGCTGCGGATGCGGGCACGGGCCAGACGCTCTGGACCTGGAGACCCGAGTCCAACCCGCGCGAAGAACGCGCGGCGCGTACTTATGCTCGTGGAGTTGCGTTCTGGAGCAATGGAACCGACGAAAGGATTGTCACGATCACGCCGGGCTTCAGGCTGGTGGAGCTTAATGCCAAAACCGGGCAACCCATCGCCGGGTTTGGGCAGAATGGCGCGGTGGATCTTTTTGAAGCGCTGGACCTGGACTACAAGGGAGACATCACCGGCAAGATTGGCAATAGCTCTCCGCCCGTGGTTTCCAATGACGTTGTGATGGTGGGTCCTGCTCTGACTCCAAGTTCCCCTTCGTATAACAATGTGAAGGGCGATGTCATGGCCTTCGATGTTCACACCGGAAAGAAGCTCTGGGTGTTTCATACCATTCCGCGCAAAGGCGAGCCCGGTTATGAGACGTGGCTGAATGGATCCGCGGATTACACCGGAAATGCCGGTGTCTGGGGACCGTTTTCGACCGATGAGGAACTTGGCTACGTGTACCTCAACATCGAAGACGCCACTAACGACACCTACGGCGGGCATCGTCCGGGCGCCAATCTGTTTTCTTCGTCACTGGTCTGTCTGGATATCAAGACAGGCAAGATGATCTGGTACAAGCAGCTCGTCCATCACGATATCTGGGACTACGATATGCCGCCGCATCCCATCCTGCTCAATGTCACTGTCGATGGCAGGCCTCGGAAAATCGTGGTGCAACTCGGCAAGCAGGCGTTCGCGTACGTGCTGGACAGGACCACGGGCGAACCGATCTGGCCGATGCCCGAAACTCCGGTAAAGCAAACGGACGTTCCCGGAGAATGGACTTCTCCGACCCAGCCGATACCCTCGAAGCCGCCGGGATACGATATCCAGGGTCTTAAGGAAAGCGACCTGATCGATTTCACACCGGCGCTGCATCAACAAGCGATGGACGCGCTCAAAGCTTCGGGTCTGCGTTATGGACCCATTTACACACCGGGCTCCCTTGCCAACGCTCCGGATGGCACGAGAGGAACAATTGCACTTCCTGGATTAGGAGGCGGCTCCAATTGGTGGGGCGGTTCCTCAGATCCGGAAAGAGGATGGGTGTATGTGAGCTCCGCGACAAGTCCCGGAGTAATCGCATTGACGAAGAACGATCCACCTGCGACGCCACTCGCTCCCGGAACATACGGCGGCTTTGACTACCGCAGTGGAGGCGGGGCAGCGTTCCCGACAATCTCTTCGGGAAATGGAGCTCGTGGCCTGAGTATTCTCAAACCGCCCTACGGTCGAATCACTGCTTACGACATGAACAAGGGAGTGATTGCATGGGTGGTCGCCAATGGAGATACGCCCGCTGCCGTAAAGACCAATCCGTTGCTTCAGGGACTGAACATCCCGAAAACCGGCACCAATAGAAATGTCGGAATACTTGTGACGAAGACGATGCTGTTTGCTGGTGACGGCACCGATCCGATGTTCGATGCGTACGACAAAGAGACTGGCGCCTTGATCGCACAAATACCTATGCCAGCCATGCAAACCGGGCTCCCCATGACCTACGTGCACCAGGGCCGCCAGTTTATTCTGCTGTCTGTCGGCGCTGCGAACGGACAAGGACCTCAGCTGGTGGCCTATGCGCTGCCCGCACCGGCCCCTGCGGGTGGTGCCGGCAGAGGCGCGCGCGGTGGTGCCGCACAAGCGCCTGCAGCGCCAGCGGCTGGCGGAGCTGCGACACCTGCAGCTCCCGCAGGGGGAAGAGGAGGACGAGGCGCAGCGCCAGCTCCAGCCAGAGGCCAGTAGCACGCATCATGGCAATACCGCCACGGCCGTCGCGACCGGGACCTGAACACCGATCGACAGTTTAGTACAAAGGTCGAACTAAACTTCAACGCCAAGCAAAGATTCTGGCGAATGAT
>Ga0097621_100002364_pt1 | contig 12931 bp, 10 predicted proteins | sample KBSMisM72_FD_73165 | JGI IMG/M metagenome (GOLD analysis project Ga0097621, IMG submission 73165) | Miscanthus rhizosphere microbial communities from Kellogg Biological Station, Michigan, USA - KBS Miscanthus M7-2 (version 2) (version 2) | ecosystem: Host-associated > Plants > Roots >... | reverse complement strand
GTCACCCGGCCGGAGCGGTAAATCAGACCGAGCCCGTCGGTGAGCATCTCTGTGTGGATTCCTAAATCCTTCACTCCACTTTCCAGCAACAGAGAGCATACGGCATTCGGCATTCCGCCGATCCCGATCTGCAGACACGACCCGTCCTCGACTTCTGCGGCGATGCGCCGCGCCACTACGCGGTCAATCTCGCTGGGCTGCGGATTCGGCAACTCCGCGCACGGCTCGTGATCGCCCTCAATGACGAAATCGACTTCCCGGAAATGCACACCGTTGTCTTTGCCAAAGACGTACGGCACCTCGCGATTGACCTCGACGATGACTACTTTCGCCCGCTCGATCACCGCCCGCTGCCACAAATTCGCGGGTCCAAAGTTGAAGTACCCGCCGTCGTCGATGGGGCAAGTCTTGAGGATGACGATATCGACCGGATCCAGAAACCGCCGGTAGTAATCCGGCACCTCCCCCAGATTGAGCGGCGTGTAGTTGCAGCGCCCCGCGTCGTGCTTTTTTCGGTCGTAGCCCGAAAAATGCCAGCTGAACATGTGGAAGTGCTTGCCGTCAGGATCTTCTTCGATCACCGCGCGCGGCCGCATCGACAGACAGGAGCGGATTTTGACGTTCTCGAGTTCGTCCTTACGCGCCGCCAGCGCCTTATCGAAAACGTCGGGCTGACAAGTCGACACACCATAGTCCAGCCACATGCCGGACTTCACCAGGCTGGCGGCCTGATGCGCGGAAATCGTTTCAGGAATCATCGCGCGACTGTCTCACGGCGGTTACCGGGGTCTCAAACGAGTCTATAACGAAAACGGTGGGATAAACCTAGCGCTTTCCCCTGGAGTCAGGGAAAGTCGAATGGCTCTAAGTCTTTGTAAAACTTTGGTCGGGCTGCCGGGATTTGAACCCGGATTTTCATGGTCAGTCTGGTGCGGCTAGTTGTAACTAATTGAGACATAGAGGGCCGCCGAAGCCTAATTGTACATCTGTTGCAACTCGTCCATCTGGGAGTGCACATCGCGTGCACATCGCGGCGCTTCGCGGTGCTGGCGGTCGAGCGTGTAGCGCGGGCGCGGAAGATGCATAAATTGGCTATCATTGCTCTCAAAGCGGTGAACGACCTAACCAAACTAGTCATCACGGGCACATTTGGGGCCTTGGGAGGATACTTTGTCGGTATCAGCACGCACCGGTTCAAGAACCGCTTCGACGTACTTCAGCTTCGCAAGGCGCTGTACAGCGAAATAGTTCAAAACTACAGACGCCTTCATGACTACGCCCAACGCGGCGTGGTTATGGGAGAAGAAGTTGTGAAACAGCAGATACAACAACGCGGCTGGATCACGGTCGCGTATGCTGAAGCCTGCTCTAAAGCTAGTTTATTTATTCAACTAAGAGATCATGACGCGATTGACAGGTTGTATTCAATCCTTACGGATGCTGAGGCCGGTAGTAGCTTGGAGGAACTTAAGGGTGCCCATGCAGAGTTTGAAGGGGTCTTATATTCGGGACACTTAAAGAAACAAACGCTCCTGATCTTCTTGGACAATTATCAGGTTAGACGAATACCAAATTACTGGTTCGGATATTCCTGTCACGGACCCTTCAGGGCTTGAGCCGCGACCACTTCTTCCGACCTCCGCGCCGGGGGGCCGGTCCAAGCGCGCAATTCCTTCTCGCCCAGCCGCGCGCGAAGATCCTGAACGCAATCGAACGCGCTCCGGTGCGGAAGTGATAACGCGATGGGCGGCAGACCGCAAAAATGGCACTGGGTCGGCTTCACTTCATCGCTGGGCTTCGCCGGGACCAGCGCCGCACGTCTGAATTGCTGAAGGTTCCGCCGCTCGACTGGCTTCTCTTCTTCCTTGTCGTAGCTCCCGCGTTCAGCGACTGCTGCGCTTGAATTCCCGATGCCGCTCGATGTTGAATCGTGGTCCCACAACATCTGGCTGAGAGGGTAGCACGCGCGACGGGAAATTGATATGATCCTTGGAAATCTAACATGGTCCTGAGCGGCGCGAGTACCCCACTACCACCGGGGGAAAGCGCCGCGCCCGCATTCAGGCCGGTCGTGGGCGATTCGCCTTAGAACCAGGAGATCGGCGACGTACTGGTGAAGAATCCAGTTGGGCTGACGCGGAATCCCAACACACTGAGCGGAGCCGAAGAAGATTCGATCTTGATGGTGCCGCGCTTTCCCACCGTCTGTGGATACCTATCCGTCACGGTGAACGATAGGTGGTTCCTGCGCAGAAGTGTAAAGGCATCGACCGCCCCGATCTGGTTTCCAGCCTCATCAAAAAAGCGAAACGAATACTGAAATGTACTGAAACGTCTCCTGATTCACCAACGCCACGCCCGATGAATATCCATTCAGGTGATCGAAAGGTAGCACCCTTTTCTGGTTCAAAGAAAAGTCGAGCGGTTCCGACACTTCAATGGGCCGGGATACGTAGGCCGCATCTGAGACACATGCGATCCGGCACACAGCCGGCGGCCTTGGGTGCCTTCGCTTCGCACTGCGGATGTCCCGTTGATCTTCGCCGGGTTGGTCGTCGTAGGGCGCAATTGCAGGCCAAGACATCTGGGCGTTTCGGTGGTGGGAAGGGGATTTCCCGACAGTAATCTAGGGCAACGGCTCCGTTTCTCGGCCAGGGCTGCATGTCATTGCCGAAAGAACGCATGAGCCATCTACAACTCAGAGATTTGATTAATTCTGTCGAAGGTTGATCGTCGTTTAAATAGCAACGCGTCCCTCCATTATTTTGGTTAATGGACGGGTTCCCGACAACCCAGGAGCTATTGGTAAACCCTTCGCCGTTTGTAGCGACGCAAAAGCTGGACGACCCAGGCGATACACTCAACGAAGGTGCCCCGATGAGACCGTTAGTGGCGTTATTGATGTTTACTTCGATTTTGCCGAGCTTTGCCCAAACCGGCGATGTAAATCACAGCTTCATACAGGTCAACGGAATCAGAATGCACTTCGCTGCACAGGGTCAGGGTCCGCTGGTCATTCTGGCACACGGCTTTCCGGAACTTTGGTACAACTGGCGTCATGTATTGCCAGCCCTGGCTGCTGCGGGTTACCATGCCGTTGCGCCGGATATGCGTGGCTACGGCCAAACTGATGCGCCGGTTGATATCTCCGCGTATTCTCAGACGCAAGCCGTTGCCGACATGGTCGCCCTGGTCCATGCATTGGGCTACCAGCAAGCGGTAATTATCGGCCACGATACAGGGGCATCAACGGCCGCCAACTGCGCAATTCTGCGCCCCGATATGTTCCGCGCGGTCGTGCAATTGAGCGTGCCTTATACCGCTCGCGTCCAAGACGCTCCCGAGCCGAGCGAGGCCAACCGGCGGCGTGTGAAGCCCGGCGAGCAGTTCTACATCACGTACTACCAGGAGCCAGGCGTGGCCGAAAAGGTGATGGATGCCGATCCGAAACGCACCTTGCGGATGTGGCTCTACTCGTCCTCCGGGGGTACGCCGCCGCAGCACAGGGCGCGCTACACGTTCGGAATAAACGAAACCGCATTGGACGGCCGCTCGGAGCCGGACATACTGCCCGCGTGGCTGAAACCGGAGGATCTTGACTACTTCGCTACGGAGTTTTCCCGAACCGGCTTCCGAGGGGCTTTGAATTGGTATCGAGCCCAGGACATGTTTTGGGCGGCAACTCCGTTTCTGGTGGGCCGCCAGATGATGCAGCCGGCGTTATTTATAGGCGGCGCCGATGACCCATGGATAGCCCAGGTTGGGCGAGCGGGCGTCGATAACCGGGAAAAGAGCGTTCCGAACCTTTGGAAAAAAGTGCTGCTTCCGGGCGTTGGTCATTCAGTCGAGCAGGAAGCTCCCGCGGAGGTGACCCGCCTCATTCTCGAATTCCTTCGCTATGTCGACCGGTAAAGCGAGCCCAGGAAAGCGGTCCAAAAACGAGTTCAGCAGGTGGTACCCAGTAGTGGCGAAACAATGGAGCTAAAGGCATTCACCCCGCCTGGTCGCGCAGCGTTTACCGATCCTTGGCGGAGTGTGAAGCAGATAACTCCTGAATGACGGCGTATCCGGAAGCAAACATCAGAAAAAAGTAATGGGAGGGTTGCCGACACGGGAGCTATCCCACCAGGCACCACATCTTCAGCATGTCCACTGATTCCTTGCTTCCCGTTACTGGCCCAAGTAGTATTTAGGTCCTGGAGGTTTGAAGATGTTACATCAGCGGCTGTTGGTCTTATTCGCGCTGCTCTCCACTGGCATGCACGCACAATGGTTGAATTTCCCGACGCCGGGAACGCCACGAACGCGCGACGGTAAACCTAACCTGGCCGCCCCCGCGCCCCGCGCCGCTGACGGGAAGCCGGACCTCTCTGGCGTCTGGATGCATGAGGTCACTTCCGTCGCGGAAGTAAAACGCCTCTTCGGAGATCGCTTCGATGATGCCATTAAAGTGAATGGGATTGGAATGGAGATTGGCACCCAACACAAGTATGCCCGCGATGTCCTTCTGGACTTCAAGCCGGGTGAATCGCCGATGCGGCCCGAAGCCGCGGAAATTATGCGCCGGCGCGCGGCGAACAGTAGCCCCGCCGACGTTTGCATGAACGTCCCGGGCTTTCCACTCGCCGGTCTCCTCTCCGAACCGATAAAGATCGTTCAGTCACCCCGGCTGACCATGGTCTTATATGAAGTCGACAATTTGCACCGTCAAATCTTCACCGACGGCCGCGCCCTCCCTAAGGAATTCAATTTACCGGCCTACCTGGGTTACTCCGTTGGTCATTGGGAGAGCGACACCTTCGTGGTGGAAACCGCAGGCTTCAACGATAAGACTCCGCTCGATGGATTTGGCCACCCGCACAGCGAAGCGCTGCGCATCACGGAACGCATCCGCCGCCGCGACTTCGGACACATGGAGGTGGAAATGACCTTCGACGACCCCCAAATGTATACCAAACCCTTTACAATCAGGATCCCCCACGATCTGCTGGCCGACGCCGACATCTTTGAAATGTTCTGCAATGAAAATGAAAAGGACCGCGCCCACCTCCAAAAAAAGTAGCTGGCTGCTTTACCCGCTCGATGAAGAAGCTGATTACTCCTGGATGACGGCGTATCCGTTCACTATCTTTCAAAAAGTCCCGAGTGCGCGACCACTGGGGAGTTGGGCGGATTGATCTACCTTACGTCGATTGTCGCGAGACTCAGCGCGTGAGTTGTTGCGAACGGTTGGCAGTGAGCCCTCCGGAAAGCGTGCAATAATGAGCCACGCTGCCCCGCATGCCAGCCTGCGCCTTCACGCGCTGGGCGATCAGCAAAATTTTGGAGCTCGCAATTGAATTCCGCCGCTCGACACGACGCGCCAGGACTCAAGTGGCAACACATCGCTGCCGCTACCATTGGCAACGCGCTTGAGTTCTACGATTTTCTGACCTACGCGTTCTTCTCGATTCAAATCGGCCACGCGTTTTTTCCGTCGCAGAGTGCGTACGGGAGTTTGATGCTGTCGCTGGCTACCTTCGGAGCCGGGTTCGTCACTCGGCCCATCGGCGCTTTCGTTATTGGCAATTATTCGGACCGCGTGGGTCGCAAATCGGCTATGATGCTGTGCTTCGTGCTCATCGGCTTCGCGATTGTAGGCATGGCGCTCATTCCGACTTACGCGCGGATCGGTATTGCCGCGCCGATTCTGGCGATTATCGCGCGCATGATCCAGGGGTTTTCGCTGGGCGGGGAGATCGGTTCCAACACAGCCTTTCTGCTGGAGGCCGCGCCTGTCGAGAAGCGCGGGCTGATCGTCTCCTGGCAGAGTGCCAGCCAAAATCTTGCACTGATCGCCGGAGGATTGGTCGGTGTGCTTCTAACCGCAATGCTGCCGGCTGACACGCTCGATAGCTACGGCTGGCGCATTGCGTTTCTGCTGGGGGCAGTGGCAGTTCCTTTCGGATTCTGGCTGCGCACCAACCTTCCCGAGACACTCCATGCGCCCGAGTCAATTGCTAGGCCGGTCATACACCAATCCCGCGGGCAGCAAGCGTACTCCCATTGGCGTGTCTTTCTCCTCTCTGTTGTCGTGCTTGGCTCAGGCACCATTGGAACCTACATTTTTTCCTACATCGTCACTTATTCGCAGGCTACCTTGCACCTGCCTGCGCGCGTCGGCTTCATTGCCACCACCGGCGGCTATGCGCTTGGTATTGCCGCCGTCCTGTATGGCGGCTGGCTGTCAGACAAATATGGCCGCCGTCCTATCAATGTTTGGGGCAACCTCATCTTTCTGATGATGATTTATCCGACGTTCACATGGATCACCTCCACGCGCTCCGAATTTGCACTCATCCTGGGCATGACTGTATTGAATGGCGCCCAGAGCTTGATGTGGGGATCGTTCTACGCCGCGCTGGCCGAGAGCCTGCCCAAATCGATTCGAGGGAGTGGGTTTGGCGTCGTCTACTCGGTTTCAATCGCGGCCTTCGGCGGGACCACACAGTTGGTCGTCACCTGGCTGATCCATGTCACCGGCAGTGCCATGGCCCCGGCCTGGTACATGTTGGGTGCCGGGGCGCTCGGCCAGATTGCGTTAATGCTGATGGCGGAGAGCGCGCCTGTGCGATTGGCGCATGTGCCGCTACCAGCACCCGCGTTGCGGTGATAGTATTCCCGCAGTCGCCTAGTGTTTTACGGCCTTAGGCAGGGTGTGAACCGGATAGTGCCTGGTTTACGGCGTATCCGGACAGAACCGCAAGTCACTGACTCGGCGACGACGGCTTCGGAGGGGCAGATTGTTCTCCGGTGGAGGCAGCATTCACTAAATCCTTCAGTTCTTTGCTGGGCTTGAAATACGGAACGCGTTTGGCTGGAACTTCTACAGGCACACCCGTTTTCGGATTACGGCCCACCCGCGGCTTCCGCTCGCGTGTGCGAAAGCTTCCAAGACCCCGGATCTCGATCTTATCCCCGCCGCGTATAGCGCGCACTATACTGTCGAAAATAGCCTCCACGATCATCTCCGAGTCTTTTCGCGTCATTTCCACGACGTGCGAGACTTCGTCGCTCAACTCAGCCTTGGTCATATTACCGGGCATCCCTTCTTCGCCCCGCCGATAGGATTTCGAACTAGCCGACTTTATCGTCTGTGGAGAGGGGCATCTGAATGACTCCACTCAGGTTAACCCATCAAGATGTGGATTGTGCATGTATTACGGCGCATCCTGAGACTACTTCGCAGTCGACTGAAAAGCAATGGTAGAGCAGGTTGTGCTTTGGTAAACTTATCGAATTCCGAAAGTTATGACCGCGAGGTGAAAGATATGGGTGCTTCAAGTTCCGTACCGCAGGCTCTACCGCCGCAAGCGGTGGTGATGCAGATGGCGATGGGAGGGTGGGTCGCCCGGGCAATCTCGGAGATCTCCAAACTGAACATCCCCGACACGCTCGATGTGAATGGCCCGCTGACGGCTGCGCAACTCACTGCCACAGGGCTGGATGTTAATACGGGAGCCCTCGAACGGGTCATGCGGGCGTTAGCCAGCGTCGGGTTGTTTACCGAGGATGGCGAGGGCCGTTTCGGACCGACGCCGCTGTCGGAAGTCCTGACCGCATCGTCGCCGGGCTCAGTAAAGATAGTCGCACAAGAGGTAGGGGGCACGTGGCTGCGGATGCTTAGCGAACTCGGGGAGACGATTCGTACTGGCGAGCCGCAGAGCCACCGCGTCTTCGGCATGGGCTGGTGGGATTGGCTGAACGCCAACCCGAACCAGTTGGCCACTTTCGGCGAAGCGATGAAAGCCAACAGTCAGAACTCGATGCGCGGCGTGTTGGAGAAGTGTGATTTTCGTAACGCGAAGAAGATCGCCGATCTCGGCGGCGGGTTCGGACATCTTGTCATCGCGCTCCTGGAAAAATATCCGAGCCTCCACGGGATTCTGGTCGATCTTCCAGAGTTGATCCCGGTGGCCCGGGAGAAGAATCCCGCCCCCGATGCCGTCGCGTTGCGGCTCAACTATATGGGACAGAGTATCTTCGAGTCCGTGCCGTCGGCTGATGTATACATCATGAAACATATCATCCACGACTGGGACGATGAGCACTGCCTTCAATTGCTACGGAATTGCCACCAGAGCATGGACGGCGCTGGGCGCATTATCTGCGTGGATTCCGTGCTGCCACCGTTGGGTGATATTTCCGGAACATCGGCCAAGTTTCTCGACCTCTTGATGATGAGTGGGATTCGCGGCAAGGAGCGCACGCTGCAGCAGTGGAAGGATCTCTATGCGGCAACGGGGTTCCACGTTACCAGTGTGATTCCGCTGCAGGATAACTTCGGGACGAGCATTGTCGAGGGAGCCAAGGCGTAGTCATCCCATGAGGTTTGCACGCGGTGTTCATCGGCCGCGTTTGTCGCCGGAAGAAAGCGCCATCTGATTATCCGAGCTAAGTTTAGCTGAGCACAGCGGTTTGCGCCTGTATTACGGCGTATCCGGAAGTTTCCATCAGACAAAAGTGAATACTGGGTCGGCGAGGGACCAACTAGCGCCACGCTACTTGACCCGCGCTAGCATCACATGCTCATGGCCAGGGGCGCGGAGCCCATCGCCGCGGCCAGCAAAGTAACGAACGTTCGCGTCGACGGGACTGAAGTGCTCTGCGCTAGTGAAGCCCAATTCCTTCAGGTGCGAAGCAAGTTCGGCCGGCTCAAAAAAGCTGATCCACGGCTCACTGCGGGTTGCCGCGGCTGCCGCGCTCATCGCAAATATCCGTTGGTCATCGCCGGCCAACAGAGACGGCGTGACTACGAACGTTAATGAGATCTCAGTTCCCGGAGCCAACGTGGCAACTTGCTTCAATGTACTGAAAACTACCTCTCTAGTGAGGTACTGCGTGACACCGAGCCAGGACAAGAACGCCGGCTTGTCCAGCGGATATCCCCCTTCGCGGATTCCATCTGTCAGCGTTTGCTTTTCAAAATCGATTGGCAGGAAGGTCAGGTTGGAGGGTCGATCGATACCAAGCTCTTGCAAACGTTCCACCTTCCATTGCTGGCTGGCAGGGTGGTCGATTTCAAAAACCTGCACGGCAGTCGTCAAGTCCCGGCGACGGAACGCGAATGAATCGAGACCGGCTCCAAGAATTACGTAACGGCTTATCCCGCGCCCGATGGCCAGACTCAACGCGTCCTCGGTGTACCGGCTTCGCATTACCATGACGGCTCGAAGGGACTGAAAAAGTCTTTGCGCGACATCGGGTCCGACTTTGGCTACAACTTCCGCGAGCATCGTATTTGTATCCTCACGGAGCGATGCTTCGTCATCAGAGCCGCTGAACCCCAGGGCAAAATCATCGCGAAAGACCTTGGGGTCCCCGTCGAACAAAAGATGCCCGGCGCGCATCTTTGCGGCTCCGATGGCGGTGAAACTAGCTTCTGCCTTCACGGTTAGCTCCTATCATTCCTATAGAACGTCGCGATGAGCCTTGTCTATGCCGGAATTTCGTACGGGCCGAGTTTGTCACCGACGGAAAGGGGCATGTGCTTGATCTAGCCTAGCTTACTCGATCAAAAAGGACATCGCGCCTGGATGACGGCGAATCCTTCCATTATTCTTTCTTCGGGGTAGCGCCGGACGATCAAAAAAGGTTTATGGAAGGGTGCCGGATCATCCGCTATCCTGGCATCCACTTCAAAGGCATTGTGTCACTGGTCAAGTTACGAAAAACGGAATTTCAGATGGAACGTTAAGCAAACCGCGGATCAAGCGCCGGCGTGGGCTCCTGCCTTAATTCTTCAGGCCCGCCCACCAGTTCATCACCACGGTGATGGGCGCATTCTCCCTATTGAGCGAGTACATCAAAAACCGCTGGCCGTCTGCGCTGACGTCATAGCGTTGTCCAGTCGCGATGCCGGCAGAGGCCTGGAATAACTCATGAGGCACTCCCGGCGTTACCGTTGCGCTCAGACTCACATCCACCGCCATCATCCTTGAATCCGGTGACAGGAAGAACAATTCCTTCCCGTCCCGTCGCCACCTGGGCTGCATTCCGCCATCGACGGAGATCTGCCATTTCCCCACGTTCGGCGGCATGGCCTGGATATACACATTGGGGCCACGCGAATCGGCTGCCGAGAATGCCAGGTACTTGCCGTCGGGCGAGATCGTAGCCTGAGATTGCGAATAAACATTGGGGAAGCCCGCCGAGATCGGCTTCTTATCGCCGTTAAGCGGCAGCAGAAAAGCTTGTAAGTGCTCGGTATACAGAATCGACTGGCCATCCGGGGACCAAGATGTGGGAGCCCCGCTTACCGGCGCCAGCAATTGCTCCGCGCCCGCGCCATTCGCATCCTTGACGTAAATGCCTGGTTTGCCGTCGGGTGCACTTTGGAACGCCACCCGTTTTCCATCCGGCGACCATACGGGCCACGAACTCCCCGGCGCAAACGTGAACCGCCTGGAAACTCCGCGGACAAGATCCACTAACTGAATACCGCGGCTGTTGTTCGGCGAGAACGCGTCGCCTACAGCCGCGAACCGTCCATCGGGGGATAGGGTCGGATTGCTGTCCCCTGCCGTGGGAGGAAGCTGGCTCAATCGTTTGCCGGACCGGTCGAACCAAGCCACCGTTCCTCGGGAATCAAAGTTTCCGTTTTGGTAGGCGAGAATGCCGCTGGCAGAGACGCCAACCGTAGGCCGAGTCCCACGTTGGCCAACCCGGCCGATCTCACTCACGAGGACCACTGCGCTTCCTCTTGCCTTTCCAGAAGCTTCGTCAAACTCCTGGGCGACTAGAGAGGTATCGCGTAAATACAGCAGGTAAGTCTTGCCTCCAGGCGTCGGAGCCAGGATGGGCGCGTTCGCGGCGTCGGGAATGACCGTCGTTCGCTGCAACGATTCCAGAGACGCCAACTCGATGGAGGTCCTGCCATCCGCGTGCGTTACCCGGACCAGAAATCGCTTGCCGTCGGAGAGAAAGTAAGGAAAGCTGACGGCATCCTCGCCACGCTTTTCGTCGGGCTTCGCAGCCGGTGCAGAGACGCCGCCGTCGGCGGGTATCCGCGAAAGTCCGACGAGGTCGGGGGAAAAGAGAATGAATCCGTCCTGATTCCAATATCCTTGAACGTTAGCGGGAGTCTGCGTCAAGGCACGTGCGGACCCTCCCGCCAAATCGATCCGCTTGAGAGATTCCTGGGCAAAAAATGCCAGGGAGCGCCCGTCCGGTGACCAGAAAGGATGCGTGGCGTCCTCCGTGCCCGGCAGAGCGCGCGATTCGGTCGAATCCATCGGACGAACGTGAATGCGCGCAATGCCGTCCTTCCCTGTGACCGTGTACGCTATGCTCCGGCCATCGGGCGAGGGCGCGGGTGTGCCCAGAGGAAGCGTGCTTCCGTCGGGGGCGTGAATCTCGAACCGAGTGATTGCGGGGAAAGGCGCTGGGCGGAGAAACATCCAGGCCGTCAGCGACAGGGCGGCGGCCCAGCCAATCACCGCAAGACTCCAGGCCAACCAACTGAGCCTCGACGTAGATGCCGTAGTAGCCGTTACCTCTGGTTCCTTCCCCACGTTCTGGATCGCGATGCGCGCTTCACCGATAGCCTGCAGGCGAGTCTTCACGTCACGGTCCAGGCAGCGTTTCACTAACTCGCGAATCGCCCGTGGAGTTTCTTTAGGGAGCTTGTCGAAGTCAATGGGCGCTCGCAGCACGTCGGCCAAAATATGCGCGATGCTGTCGCCGCTAAAGAGCCGCTGTCCGGTGAGCATCTCGTAGAGCACCACACCGAAAGCCCAGATATCGGCTCGTCTATCAACCGGTTGTCCAGCGGCTTGTTCGGGCGCCATGTAGCCCGCCGTGCCCAGGATCATGCCAGCCTGCGTCGCCCGCATGGTCAACGTCGGGGAATGACTCGGATCGCCACTACTGGCAGACGGTTGCGTCACTGCAGCCAGTCCAAAGTCGAGAACCTTGACCACTCCCGCTGGCGTGACCATGATATTCGCTGGCTTCAGATCGCGATGAGTAATGCCCTTGTCGTGCGCGGCTTCGAGTGCTTCTGCAATCTGCTTGGCGTACTTAAGCGCGGTCTCCAGCGGAAACGGTCCGTTGAGTGTCTCGCCGGGAACCAGTTCCATGACCAAAGCACGGCCTGTGCTGGATTCCTCGATGGCGTAAACTTGCGCGATGTTCGGATGATTCAGCGACGCCAGAACTCTCGCTTCGCGCTCGAATCTGGCAAGGCGTTCGGGATCCTGCGCCAACGCTGAAGGCAAAATCTTGATTGCTACTTCACGATCCAGCTTGGTGTCCTTGGCTTTGTAGACCTCGCCCATGCCCCCGGCGCCGATGGGCGCAACAATTTCATATGGGCCGAGTTTGTCGCCTGGAGAGAGCGGCATGTAGTGGATTCACTGTAGTTTACCCGATGAAGAACTGGATAGGGAATGTATCACGGCGTATCCGGAAGGTATTTTTCAAAAAAGTAGGTGACGAGTGGCCGACAACTGGTCAATTATCGATCTGCCACGCAATCGGCGACCTGTCTCGGGCGGCATGTGAACAAACATCAGACTAGATGCATTCGCGGGATTCTGCTTTCTGTGTAATACTGGCACGAAAGTATGGAACACTGCGCCGAGGGCCGCCGCATTCCTCCCGACTTCGTCATCGGGATGGGCACCCTTACCTTTGGCTTCGTCGCAGGATTCAGTATGACCGCGATGCCTTTCCTTCTCAGCAAGGCCGGCATCCGTGTCGATCAGATCGCAGCTGTCAGCGCGACCGTGATGTCGCCCACCTTCTTTACGTTTCTGCTTACGCCGATCGTCGACGTCGGCTTCACTCGCCGCAGTTATGCGCTCGGACTGGCGGCCACTACAGCGGCCAGTCTTGGATCTGCGCTCTTTGTGCTGTCTCCCGCCCGGCTGCCTCTCTTCACTGCTCTATT
>Ga0097621_100002360_pt1 | contig 12939 bp, 10 predicted proteins | sample KBSMisM72_FD_73165 | JGI IMG/M metagenome (GOLD analysis project Ga0097621, IMG submission 73165) | Miscanthus rhizosphere microbial communities from Kellogg Biological Station, Michigan, USA - KBS Miscanthus M7-2 (version 2) (version 2) | ecosystem: Host-associated > Plants > Roots >... | reverse complement strand
CGCGGCATCGCGTGGCTCGACACCGGCACGCACGATTCGCTGATGCAGGCGTCGAACTACATCCACGCCATCGAGGAACGCCAGGGGCTGATGGTCGCCTGCATCGAAGAGATTGCCTACCGGATGGGCTACATCACCGCCGCCGAGGTCGCGGGCCTGGCGCGCGCCATGGGCTCGAGCGCCTACGGCCACTACCTGCTGCACATGCTCGATCACGAGGTCTGACGTGCGCCTCCTTCCGACCGGCCTCGCCGGCATCGTCATCATCGAGCCCGACGTCCATCATGACGGCCGCGGGTTTTTTCTCGAGACCTATCACGCCGAGCGGTATCGCGAATACGGCATCGAGGGTCCGTTCGTCCAGGACAACCACTCGCGATCGGTGGCGGCCACGCTTCGCGGCCTGCATCTGCAGGTCGGGCGCGCGCAGGGCAAGCTGATTCGCGTGACCGAGGGCGAGATCTTCGACGTCGCCGTGGACGTGCGCCGCGGCTCGCCGACGTTCCGGCAATGGGTCGGCGTCAACCTGACGGCGGAGAGCTTCAAGCAGATCTACGTCCCGCCCGGCTTTGCGCACGGATTCTGCGTCGTCAGTGCCGCCGCCCAGATCGAGTACAAGTGCACGGACATCTACGACCCGGCGAGCGAGGTCGGCATCGCCTGGAACGATCCGGACCTTGGAATTTCGTGGCCGGTCGCCAATCCGATCCTCTCCGACAGGGACCGTCGGCATCCGAGGCTTGCCGCCGTTACCGAGCTCCTGCCGCTCTTTTCGACAGATTTGTAACAGCACCCACGAAATTCGTCGGTCCGGCGAGCGGCAATCTCCTCGATTCATGCAGTTTTCGCGGGAAAACAGGCAGGTACACCGCTTGCCTTTGATAGGGGCAGGTTCGCTGGTCTGATTACGGCAGGGCGCCGTGAATGCTGGGGGAGCCAGGCCAGTGGAGCAGGGGGGCATCGCAATCACGCGGTGCCCTTTTGTTTTGTACTGATAAATTCTCCCCTGTGAACAAGCGTGTCCTGCTCCTCGCCCTTGCCGTAGCCTCCGTGTGTCCCCTGTCGGGAGCTGGACAGCAGCGAACCGACGGTCCCGTCCCCGCCGCCCTCTCGGACTTTTTCAAGCCGGGCGTTGTGTTCCAGGATCGCAACGGCGACGGCGCCGTCGACTTCGTCGACGCGCGCATCGTCCTGCCGGAGCAGCCGTCGGCGGCCGAACTGGCGGCGGCCAGCGACGTCGCCGCGCGCCTGGGCTTCGAGACGTCGGCGATGAACCTGCCGGTGCCGGTCTCGCGGGGATTCGACGCGGCCCAGGCGAGCCCCACGATTTTCGTCGGCGTCAAATCGCTGGCTGGATCCGGCGTCACGCTCGATGCGATCGGCGGCGCCGGCTTGAAGGCGGGCGACGGTGCGGTGATCGCGTTCTCGCAGGGCGGGAAGCCCGCCGTCGCGGTGCTCGGCGGCGACGAAAGCGGCCTCGCCTCCGCGGCCGTCGTGCTCGCCGGCCATCTCCCCTACGTCTGGGATCAGAAGGGGCCGACCATCGACAAGGTGGCGGACGACGTGAAGCTGTTCCTCGGCGGCAAGGGCGTGACCGCTTCGTCGTCGGCGACGGCCGCCGTCTATACGCGGGCAAGCACGCCGGAGGTCGCCGATCGCCTGACCGTGGCGCTGCAGATGGAAAACGGCGGCGACTTCGTGAAGGCGATGGTGGCGCTGAACCAGTTCAAGGCGACCGCCGCGCGAGATGCGAAGCGCCCGTTGTCTTACGCCAGCGTTCGGGCGCTGCAGATCCGGGTGCGCGCGCCAGGATCGGGATCCGTGTCGATCGATCTGCCGAGAGCGGCCGCCCCGGAACAGGGAGTGGCCCAGGCTCCCGCCCGCCGGCCCGGCGGCGGCGCGAAGGAGAACTTCGATCTCTCGACGTTCTACGCCATCGAGGGCGCGCTCGCCGATTCCGACAACAACCTGATTCCCGATCGGGTCGACGTCCTGCTCAGCGCCGAAGGGGAAGGTTCGGAAGGGATCATCGATCTGGCGGCGCGCCTCGGCCTCGAATCCACCGGTATCTCCCTGCCGATCGCGCGTACGGCAAAGACGCTGACCGCGCCGGAGAGCGAGCCGATCCTCGTGCTGATCGGCACGTCGCACCCGGTCATGGCTCAGCTGATCAAGAACAACAAGTGGGATCCGCCGCCGCTGCAGCCGGGTGAAGGGCTGATTCAGCTGGTGAAGAAGGCGTTCGGCGAGAAGAGCGCGCTCATCGTCACCGGCGGAGACGCCGCCGGCGTGCGGCGCGCGGTCCGTCAGCTGGCCGAGACGTTCCCGAATATCTGGCAGCGCGGCAAGGACCGCACGACGCTGGACGACGTGGAAGACGATGTGCGCAAGTTCGTCGGCGGACGATCGCCGGCCGGACAGGCCGCGATGAGCCTTTACAAGCTGGACAAGATCGCCGGCCAGCTGAAAGGGAAAGATCTCGCCAGCGCGCGAGTAAAGGTGTTTGTCGAGAAGGCCGCCGACGGCCTCGCCGACGTCGTGAAGCGCCAGGCGGCCGCGGACATCAAGGCCACGTCGCTGGCGGTCGAGGTGCAGAACCTGGACGTCCAGAAAGGACGGTCGCTCGTCAGCGACGACTTCGAGATCCCGTCAGAGGTCGACGAGTTCTGGACGAAGCTTCGCGCCCGGGTCGTTCCCGGTCTGAAGAAGAAGCCCGCCGTCGTCGTCGAAGCGCGGTTGAGCGAACCGCCGGAGATGCGCCGCCAGATCGAGCAGCAGGCGCGCGCGGAGCTGATCAAGGCGGGCGCCGACGACAAGGCGACGACCGTCACCGTCCTCTCGGCCTACAAGCAGGGCTACAGCTGGCTCTACGACGTCGTCCGGCCCGCGCTGGAGGGCAAGGAGGTCGATCAGATCACGATCAAGTTCGCCGAGATCGGTCCGCCGGCCGGCTGGACGCAGCAAGGCATGTACGCGCCGACCCGCTGGCTGCTCGAGATCTACCCGATCGACGAGATCCTGGCGTCGGAGCTGAAGATCGACACGAAGAACATTCATTTCGAGATGGCGCCGATCGGGTCGCCGGCATACGAAGTGACCGCGACGGCGAAAGGCGGCGCACAGCTGTTCCGCCGCACCTTCGATCCGGCGATCGTCGAGCGGCCTTTCTTCGATCGGTTCCCCGACTACGAGCACGTGCGCGTCACGACCGGCTGGATCAAGGCGAGCGTCGGGGGCAAGGCGGCGGTGGACGAGCGCATCGCGACCGACCCCGAGCGGTTCTGGGATCGCTTTCAGTCGAAGACGCTGCCGGCGCTCTACGACCACGTGATGGCGCTGAGCAACGGCAAGCCGCGCCCCGAGGACGCGCCGTACTTCGGCGAGCTCACCGTGGATCTGACGCTGAGCGAGCCGGAGTACCGGCTTCCGGTGGACGAGGAGCAGATCTCGTCGATGGAGGCGCTGCACGAGGAAATCTACTTCAACACGATTCATTTCTTCGACGTGATGGGCCGCTTCACGCGCGGGGCCGGCCTCGCCTACCCCGGACGCATCATTCCGGTAATGCACCCGAAGGCCGACGGCAAGCCGGGACGGGCGAAGATTTCCGTGACCGGCTTCGACGCCTCGCGCCCGTCCGTCGTCGTCGAATACACCGAGCGGAACGGACGCAGCGGCGTGGCGCGGCTCGACATCCCGAAGATCACGGTCGACCGGCCGCAGACCCTGGCCGCCACCGTGCGGGCGGACGTGAACGGCATCGAGCGTCTCGATCTGCGCGTCAAGGTGGACACCGAGAAGGACGAGCGCGACGCGCTGATCAAACGCAGCGACGAGTTCCGCGTCGATCGCACCATGCTGTCGGCCGAACAGGCGGCCGCGGTGTTCGCGAACCTGAATGCGCTCCGCGCCGCGGGCGCGTATCGCGACGCGCTGGCGTATCACGACCTCGGCGCCGTGCGCGTGACGGTGAGCTGGGAGCACGAGAGCAAGCCGGGCACTGACGTCGTGGCCACGCTGGAGCCCAACGGTACCCCCGCGCCGTTCCCCGACATCAAGAAGCTGCTGCCGCCCGGCCTCGCGGCCTCGGCGACCTCGCCGTTGGTCCAATGGGACACGCCGATCCCGCCGCCCGAGGCGAACGCGATCCTGGCGAAGATGTCGTCCTTCAAAGAGGCGACCGTCTACAAGGTCGGGCAGAGCTATCTCGGCAAGGACGTCTGGGCGATGGATCTGATGCCGCCGATCGAGGCGTCGCACTGGTCGCAGGCCAAGCAGTCGACGATGAAGCCGACGATCGTGTACTCGGCGCGGCAGCACGCGAACGAAGTCTCGTCCACCAGCCACGTGCTGCGGATGGCCGAGCTCCTCCTGACCGACCCGGTGTACCGCGAGAAACTGAACAAGGTCAACGTCGTCGTGCACCCGATCACGAACGCGGACGGTGCGCAGCTCGCCTACGACCTGCAGAAGATCAACCCGACCTACATGCTGCACGCCGGGTATCTCGGCTCGCTCGGCGTCGACGTCACGTCGGCGCAGTGGGACGCCGATCCGATCTACCCGGAGAGCGGCATCCGGCCGAAGATCTGGCGCACCTGGCTGCCCGACATCTTCCTCAACCCGCACGGCTACCCGTCGCACGAGTGGGTGCAGATGTTCTCGGAGTACGCCGCCTGGGTGCGCACGCGCTCGGTCGAGACCCGCGACTACTGGACGATGCGCGGCTGGTGGATGCCGGGATTCGGCTGGCTGGACGATGCGCGATACCCGCGGCACAAGGACGAGCAGATGAAGCTGCTCGGGATGATCACCGAGTACGCGAAGCAGGTGCCGGGCACGGTGGCGCTCAACGCGCGGGCGTACGATCGCTACAAGCGCTACAGCTTCGATTTCGACCAGAAGAACTTCAAGCTCGATTTCACCAACGGCGTGCTGATCTACAAGGCGATCAAGGGCGGCCGCGCCAACCCGACCAGCCCGGACTTCATGACGCGGAACCCGAACGTCACCATCTGGGACGGCGTGACCGAGGCGCCGGACGAGACCGCGCGCGGCGACTGGATGAAGCTGGTGGCCAACGCGGGCCTGCAATGGGACAAGGCGATTCTCGAGTACCTGGTCCAGGGCCATCACGACGTCGAGCGGAAGCTCGATCCGTTCTGGAACGGCGTCAGCCTGACGATGAACCGGCCGCGCCCGCCGAAGCCGGTGAAGACCACGGAGGAGAAGAAAACGACGGACGGCGCCCGGTAGATGGCAACGGTTGTCAGCGCGCTCCTCCTGCTGCTGGCGGTTCAGTCGTATGGGGGCAGCGCGCCCTGGGGGCGGGAGCGCCCGACGGTGATCCATGGTGAAGTGCGCCGCGGCGAGGCGTTCGAGCAGAGCCTCGGAGACGGCCTATCCTTTCGGCTCTCGCCGAACGAGCAGGGATGGCGCATCGAAGTCGGCGACGCGCGCAATGATTTCACGCAGTGCGCGACGCCGCCGTTTCACGGCCTGACTCCGATGGACATCGAGGGTGGCCCCGATCGCGATGTCGATGCCGACGGCAAGCGCTGGTTCAATTTCGTCCTGACCGCTGGAGATCAGGAGCGGCAGTGCACTGAGATCGACCAGCTCCTGCACGACGACGACGGATCGGCGCGCGCGGATTCGGACCTCAGCACGAAGCCGAGACAGAAGGAACGCATCACCGGCCGCGGCTGGCTCAAGATAACGAAGGTGACCGGTGATCTGGAGGCGATCGCCTTCGATGCGGAGGTGGCCCTTCACGGCGCATTGAGACTGTGGCTGAGGCCCAGCCGCTATGTCATTCCCACGAACTACACAGGGTGGGTCGGCGTCTCCGGTGGTGTGCCCGGCGCGGCGCCGGCGCCCCTCGCCGGCGGGTTCTATCAGCTTCGCGTGCCGGCGTCAGGTCTTCTCCGGACGTCGACACTCGTGCGGACCGATGGTCGCGACGCGGCTTATGTCTTCGCCAACGGTGCGCCTCTTCCGGACTCAGGTCCCCGAAAACGCGTGTGGGGGTCGTGGCATGTTGGAGCACGCCAATGCGGCGCCTACCTGATGTTCTTCGTCGGGACCAGGCAGCAGTACGTCAAGGCGCGCAAGGCAGGCCCACCCCAGAACATCCGGTGCGACTAGCGACCACTACTCGTCGAGCATGAAGGTGATCAGCATGTTCACCTGGTACTCGGTAATCTTGCCGTCGGTCACCCGGGCGTGTTGCTCTTTGATCCACAGGCTGCGGATGTTGCGAATGGTCTTGTGGGCACGTGCAAGGCCCTGCTGGAGCGCATCCTCGAAGTTGACCTTCGACGTCGAGCTGATTTCGGATACTTTCGCGACGCTCATGTGACTCTCCTTGAATGCGCGTCATGCGCATCCACCCACGATAGCCAGACGATCGCCTTCGGACAGCCCAAAACAGCACACTCCAAGAACTCCAGGTGATCAGGATGCGCCGGCCGGGGCGGGTAGTGCAGGCCTTCAGGCCTGCTGGCGCCAATTAAGCAGTGTGCGTAAGAGTAGCTGGTGACGAGTCCGTGGTGTAAGTCAGAGGGAGTTCCCCGGCAGATGGCGATCCCGATCGCAGGGCGGGGTTTCCCGAGCGGGAATGGGATCTTCCGGATAGTCAGTTCGCCATGACTTCCGCGTTTCATCGTCGGCGTAGTACTTCAGGTACAGCTCATGCTTGTCTGATCCGAGCACATCGATCTGAAGATCTCGGTTGGCGCTGCGGCCGGCAAGCCGCCTGCACGGCGATGCCACCGGTTCGATGTAGACGTATCCTTTGTGTCCTTCGTATCCTTTGTGGCGTTCGTCTAGTGCTGCTATGAGAATCGACATCAACTCCGACACCGGCGAATCCTTCGGCGCCTACACCATCGGTCACGATGCGGGGCTCTTCCGCTCGATCACCTCTGCCAACGTCGCCGCGGGATTTCATGCCGGCGATCCGTCGGTGCTGCGCGCGACGATTCGGCTTGCGAAAGAGCACGGCGTCGCGGTCGGCGCGCATCCGGGCTTTCCCGACCTGGTCGGCTTCGGCCGCCGCGAGCTGAACGTCACGCCGGCGGAGGCTGAAGACTTCGTGCTCTATCAGATCGCCGCGGTCGCCGGGGTTGCCGCGGCCGAAGGGGTCAGGCTGCAGCACGTCAAACCGCACGGCGCCTTGTTCAACATGGCGGTCCGCAACGCCGAGCTCGCGGGCGCGATCGCGCGCGCGGTTGCGGCGTTCGACAAGACCCTGATCATCTTCGGCCTGCCGGGATCGGAAATCCTGACCGCCGGCCGCTCCGCGGGACTGCGCGTCGCTGCCGAAGTATTCGCCGACCGCGCCTACGAACCCGACGGCTCCCTCGCCTCACGCCGCAAGCCCGGCTCGGTGATCCACGACCCCGCGGCGGTTGTCGCCCGCGCGGTTCGCATGGTGAAGGAGCGGACCGTCGTCGCGATCGACGGCTCGGTCGTCGCGCTCGAGGCCGACACGATTTGTGTCCACGGTGATACGCCGGGATCGGACGATCTCGCGGCGAGAATCCGGTCCGGCCTCGAGGCCGCGGGTGTCCGGGTCCAGTCGATCGGCTCCTGACGGCGGGCTCAAAACGTCTTCCCCACGCTCATGCCCAGCATCGGACGCCAGCCGTGGCCGCCCGCGCGAGCCGGGGTCGACGCGGCGCTCAGCCGAAAGAGCCCTTGACGCGTCTGCAGGCGGTAACCGATCGACAGCGTTGGACCGGCGCCGTCTGGCTGACCGGTACTGCCGGTGGCGACGAAGCCCGCGCCCGCCTCGAGATAGTGGCCATGCGTTCCGAACAGCTGGTTCACCATGATCAGGCCGTTCCAGTAGGTGCTGTCGAAGATGAACAAGAGCCCTCCGCCGCGGATGGACGTATGAGAGGCCACCAGGACGTCGAGGTTCGCCGAGATGGCCCCGGTGTTGCCGCCGAACTCCACGTACTCCGCGATGCGCGGCGGGTCGTCGATTTTCGTCACCTGCATCTGCGCCGACGCTTTCACCGGCCAGGCCGCTCCGACCGCGACGAGGACGCTCAGCATCACCAGCCGTTTCATGTCTCACCTCGATGGCCAATGTGAAAAGCCGCTGGAAACCGGCTCACAGCGATTAGGATTGGCGTCGATGAGCCTGTCTTCCAGCGTTCGTGTGGCCAGCCCGGAGCCCGCGGCTCCCATCGCCGAAGATCGCAGCCTGTTCGGCTGGTGGCGGGACGCGGATCGGCGGGCGCGCCATGCGTTCATCGCGGCCGCGCTCGGCTGGATGCTCGATTCGTTCGACGTGATGCTGTATGCGATGGTGGGCGCGGCGCTCATCAACGATCCCACGCTCCACCTGTCGTTCCAGACCAACGGATTGCTCGGGTCGATCACCCAGCTCGCCGCCGCCGGCGGCGGCATCGTGTTCGCCGTCATCGCCGATCGCCTCGGCCGCAAGCGCGCGCTGATGGGGGCGATCCTGATGTACTCGATCTTCACCGCGGCCTGCGGCTTCTCGCAGACGGTGACCCAGCTCGCCATCTTCCGTGTCTTCCTCGGGCTGGGCATGGGCGGCGAGTGGGCGACCGGCGCGGCGCTCGTGTCCGAATCGTTTCCGGCGCGGCACCGCGGCAAGGCGCTGGCCTTCGTCCAGAGCTCGTGGGCGATCGGCTACGGCTTCGCGGCGCTGGTCAACCTGATCGTCATGCCGATCTGGGGCTGGCGCGGCGTCTTCTTCGTCGGCGTGATCCCGGCGCTCTTCACGATGTGGATCCGCCGCAACGTCGAGGAACCGCAGATCTGGCTCGACACGGTGAAGGCGGATCGCGGGCGCATCAGCCTGCTGTTCACGCCGCGGATTGCGAAAGTGACGTTGTTCGTGACGCTGATGAACGCCTGCACCTTGTTCGGCTGGTGGGGCCTCAACAGCTGGGTGCCGTCCTACCTGGCGCTCGGGCCCGAGCGCGGCGGCATCGGCCTGTCGTCGTCCGTCATGTCGATGTTCGTCATCCTGATGCAGACCGGGATGTGGCTCGGCTACGTCAGCTTCGGCTACATCGCGGATGCCATCGGCCGCAAGAAAACCTACGTGACGTTCGTGCTCGCGGCGAGCCTGCTGCTCCCGCTGTACGGATTCCTCAAGACGCCGGCGCTCCTGCTCGCGCTCGGCCCGCTCGTCGCCTTCTTCGGCACCGGCTATTACAGCGGCTTCGGCGCGGTGATCGCCGAGCTCTACCCGACGTCGGTGCGCGCGACCGCGGCCGGCGTCTGCTACAACACCGGCCGGATCGCCAGCGCCGCGGCGCCGTTCGTGGTCGGATCGCTGGCGGCGTCGCGCGGCTTCTTCGCCGCCTTCGCGGTCGCCGGCTGCGCGTTCTTCCTCGCCGCGATCATGTGGATCTGGATTCCAGAAACGCGGAACGCGGAGCTACAGTAGGCCCATCGTCGTACTTCAGACTTCGTACTTCGTACTTTGAGCCCCGCCGTCCTTGCCGTCGTCGGAATGTACGGCGCCTTCCTGGCCGTCGGCTGGCTCGCGTCGCGAAAAGCCCGTGACGGCACCGCCGCCGATCTGATCGTCGCCGGGCGGTCGATGCCGCTCTGGATCGCCGCGCTCACGATGACGGCGACCTGGGTGGACGGCGGCTACTTGCTAGGCACCACGGAAGGCGCGTACAAGAACTCCATCCAGCTCGGGATTCAGGGTGGCCTTTGCTTCGGCATCAGCCTGATCCTCGGCGGGCTGTTCTTCGCCGGCATCATGCGGCGTCACGGGTTCACCACGCTGATCGATCCGTTCGAAGCGCGCTTCGGCAAGCGTTGGGCAGCGGTGCTGTTCCTGCCGGCCCTCGCCGGCGAGCTGTTCTGGAGCGCGGAACTGCTGGTCGCGGTTGGATCCACGTTCGGCGTCCTGCTCGGCATGGAGCTGACGACCGCGATCCTCCTGGCTGCCGTGGTGACGACGGCATATACGATGCTCGGCGGGATGTGGTCGGTCGCCTATACCGACATTTTTCAGCTCGCGATCGTCGCGATCGGCCTGTGCGTCGCGCTGCCATACGTGCTGGACGGAGCTGGCGGCCTGCGGCACGCGTGGGACGTCTACGTCGCGGCGAGACCCGAGGGCGGCGGCGTCGTGCCCCCGTGGCAGCCGCACACCGATCTCTGGAACCGCGCGTCCGTCATTGGATGGTGGGACACGTCGGTGATGCTGATGTGCGGCGGCATCCCGTGGAACTGTTACTTTCAGCGCGTGCTTTCATGCCGGTCGCCGCGTGCCGCGCGGGGACAATCGATGTTCTCTGGCGTCCTGACGATCGCGTTCACGGTGCCGCCGCTGCTGATGGGCGTGTCGGCGTTCGCCTATCCATGGCCGGCCGAAATCGTCGCGCGCCTGCAGGCAACCCCCGCGGAAACGATGCCGCTGCTGTTCCTGCGCGCGGTACCCAGGGTCATCGGCCTTCTCGGCCTGGCGGCGATTGTCGGCGCGGTGAGCTCCAGCTTCAGCTCCTCGATCCTGTCGGCCGGTTCGATGTTGAGCTGGAATTGCATCAAGCGTCTGGTGTGGCCGGACGTATCGGCCACCCAGATGAAGCGCGTGATCCGCTCGTCGATTTTATTCTTCGGCGCGCTCGCGACCGCACTGGCGCTGAAGGTGCAAAGCGTGCAGGCGCTCTGGTTCTTCACGAGCGATCTGGTGTTCGTGCTGTTGTTCCCGCAGCTGATCTTCGCCCTGTACGATCCCAGGGCCAACCGCACCGGATCCATCGTCGCCTTCGTCGTGTCGTTCGCGTTGCGGGTCGGAGGCGGCGAACCGCTCCTCGGCATGCCGCCGCTCGTCGCGTATCCCGATACGATGCCGTTCAGGATCGTGGCGGCGACCGCCGGGCTCATCCTGCTGCCACTGGTGTCCCGCGTGACGGCTCGTTGGGATGCGCCGCAGCCGCTGCGCAACGTCGCCATCCCGAACGGGGCTCCGGAGCGCGAAGGCTTTAGCCGAGCGACATGACGAGATTCTTAGCCTGGCTCGTGCATCTCTACACCGCGATGGGCCTCATGTGTGCGGCCGGAATGGCCGTGCTGATCGTCCGCGGCGGCGACGCATCTTTTCGCGGCGCGTTCCTGTTGATGATGGTGGCGACGGCGATCGACGCCACCGACGGCTGGCTGGCGCGCAAGGCGCGCGTCAAGGAAGTCCTTCCCGGATTCGATGGCGCCGCGCTCGACAACCTCATCGACTTTCAAACCTACACGACGCTGCCGCTGCTCCTGATCTGGCGCGCCGGCCTGATGCCGGGTGCGCTCGCCTGGCTGTTGCTGTTCCCGCTGCTCGCCAGCGCGTACGGCTTCTCCCAGACCGAGGCGAAGACGGACGATGGCTTCTTTCTGGGATTCCCGTCATATTGGAACATCGTCGCGTTCTACCTCTATGCGTTCCAGCCGCAGCCGTGGGTCTCCGTCGCGCTGACGGCAACCTGCGCGGTGCTGACGTTCATCCCCACCCCCTACCTCTATGCGACCCGCGGCGGGCCGCTGGCGAAGTCGATGAACGCGGGTTCTGCCGTCTGGTTCGGGTCTCTCGGGCTCGTGCTGTTCGGACCTGAGGAGTTCCGGAGGACGATCGCGACCGTCTCGCTCGCCTATCCGGCGATGTATCTTGCGCTTTCAGCGTTCGTCACCTTTACGAGGAAACGATGAAGATCACCATCTCTGCGGTCGCCGTCGCACTTGCCCTTGCCGCGCCCCTGGTGGCGCAGCCGCCCCAAACCGTCCAGGACGAGTACGCGGTCTACGATCTGCTGTCGCCGGAGACCGCGTCCTTCCGCACGGTGTACGAAGTCGCGGTGACGACACCCGGCGCGACCATGTTTCCGGATCGCATCGGCACCGGCTTGACCACGACGAATGCGAGCGACGATGCCGTCGTCGATCTCATGAGCGGCGCGGCGCTCAAGTACACGGTGACGGGCAGCGCGATCGAAGTGCAGCTGGCCCGTCCCGTACCGGCCGATGGCGGCCAGGCGCGCCTGCGGATCACGAAAACGTACAAGGACGCGAAGAACTACCGCCGCGACGGCGAGGGCCTCGTCTTCGACCGACCGATCGGCATCCGTCACGCGGCGATCGTCCTGCCCGCGGGTTATCAGCTGACGGAGTGCAACGTGCCGGCGCAGGTGCTCGCCGATCCCGACGGCCGTGTCCGGGTCAGCTTCATGTATCAGGCGCCCGGCGCCGCGCCGCTGGTGCTCAAGGCCAGGCCGGGTGCGCCGACCGGCGACGCCGCGAAGCCGCGGCCGCTGACGAACGGCCGGAGCTGGGAGCCGCCGCCGTCACAGGGACCGACCGAGCGCGCGCGCCTGTCCGAGCGCGCGCATCAGGACCGCGACATCGTCTACTTCCTGCAGCCGCCGGCGACCCACGCGTTCAGCCTGTACCACGACTACACCGAGTCGCGCGAGGGCACCGACAAGTATCTCAACGTGGTGCGGACCGGCAGCACGGTCTCGAACACGTCCGGCAGGGTGCTCGATACCGGTGAAGTCCTGAAGGCCGAGACGCTGACCGGAGCGCAGATGAAGGCGGCGGGGATCGACGCGGGCGGCGATCAGGTCGCGCCGGATCAGCAGGTCGTCGTCACGCGCTTTTCACCGGTCAAGAAGGGGCAGTCGATTCGCCTCCGGCTCTCGGAGACCTACACGGCGCCGCAAAGCTATCGCCTCGAAGGCGATGAGTTCGTGTTCGAGCGCAGCCTCGGCCGACCGCGCAATTCAGTGGTGCTTCCGCGCGGCTGGTACCTCACCGCGCTGTCGATTCCAGCAGTCGTGCGGCAGACGCCGGACGGTCTGACGCGCGTCGACTTCGTCAACGGACGGCCCGATTCGGTGGACGTGCTGATGAAAGGAAAGAGGCTCGCCGGAATGAAGTAGTGCGGACCTTCAG
>Ga0097621_100002353_pt1 | contig 12961 bp, 10 predicted proteins | sample KBSMisM72_FD_73165 | JGI IMG/M metagenome (GOLD analysis project Ga0097621, IMG submission 73165) | Miscanthus rhizosphere microbial communities from Kellogg Biological Station, Michigan, USA - KBS Miscanthus M7-2 (version 2) (version 2) | ecosystem: Host-associated > Plants > Roots >... | reverse complement strand
AGTTCAAGATTGACAACTCAACCTTCAGCGCGGAATACGGTCAAAGCTCGGGCGCGATTGTCAACTTAGCCACTCGCTCGGGTGCGAGCCAATTCCATGGCGAACTGTTCGAGTTTCTGCGCAACAATGCCCTGGATGCTCGCAACTTCTTCACTTTTGCTTCCACCAAGCCCCCACCATTCAAGCGCAATCAGTTCGGCGGCAACCTGGGAGGCCCTACCGTCAGGAGCAAGACGTTCTTCTTTCTTTCATACGAAGGGCTCCGCCAGGTGCAACAGGTTGACCTCAACAGCCTGGTCCTGAGCGACGCGGAACGCGGGTCCGCCTCCAGCGGCGTGATCGCGCAACTCATCGAACTGATACCGCGGTCAAACATGATCGACTCCGCGGGAACATCGCGATTTATCGGTTCGGCATCCGCGCCGGTGAATGCGGATCAGTGGGGGATGGACATCACTCACATTTTCAGTCAGAGCGACCGGCTGCACGGCTACTACGGCTTCGACCTCACTCAGACTGTAGAACCCACCTTGCGGGGCAACACGATCCCAAATTTCGGATACATCCAGCGCCCGCAAAGGCAGTTCTTCTCGCTGAACGAGACGCACATCTTCGGACAGAATCGCATCAATGAGTTGCGCCTCGGCCTGAATCGCCTCTCCAGCACGACCCAGCCAAATGCGCTACTCAACCCCGCCAATTTCGAAATCCGCGACGGCATTGCCCAGCCCATCGGCTTGCCGCAGATCAACATTGCTGGTGGCGCCCTTAACTTCGGCGGCCCATCCGCATTCCCATCGGGACGTGGCGACACCACTATTGTGGCCGGTGACATGATGAGCTGCCTGTGCGGACGGCATTCGCTCAAAATCGGCGGCGAGTTTCGACAATTTCTCAACAACAACTTCCGCCTGGGCAGCGGCGCGTTCAATTTTCCCAGCGTGGCCGCATTCCTGGCTGATACCGCCAACTCCTTCAGCGTGACGCTTGGCAGCCAGTCCAGTAGCATCGAACAGGGATCTCTTGGCCTCTTCATCCAGGACAATTACAAATGGCATCCTAACCTGACACTTGTACTCGGCTTGCGCTACGACTGGAACTTCACGCCCGACGAGCGCTACGGCCGTTTCATCGTCTTTGACCCTGCCTCGGCCTCGCTTGTTCGCCTTGGGCAGGGACTTGACAACATTTACCATCAGAATAATAAAAATTTTCAACCCCGGGTCGGCTTCGCCTGGGACCCGTTCAAAGATGGAAGGACTTCCGTACGCGGCGCGTATGGGATCTTCGTGGATCAGCCTATGACAAGCGTGGTAACTGGCACAAGCGGGAATCCCCCACTGGCCATCCCGCTTACGGTAACCGGAACGATCCGGTTCGAGAACGCAATTGATTCAGCTCACGCCGCGGGACTTGCGCCAACGACCGTAGATCACGGATTCGACAATGCTTACGTGCAGTCATGGAACCTGAACGTGCAGCGCGAGGTTTTGCAGAATCTCGTGGTGATGGCCGGATATTTTGGATCCAAGGGCACTCACCTCATCCTGCGGCGCAACATCAATCAGCCGGTCGACGGAGTGCGACCCTATCCGTTCGTCTCGCCGTCGAGCGCAATACTGCCGAAAGCGCCAATAGGCAACATCACACAAGCAGAGAGTACTGGCAATGCGAGTTACAACGCGTTGTGGGTAACGGGGAGCAGGCCGCTTGCGAGCGGCTTGCAGATCAACCTGTCCTACACTTGGTCGAAGTCTTTGGACTATAATTCCCTCAGCTCGCAGGGTATCGTCGTGCAGAACAGTTACAACCTACGTGGCGACCGCGGCGCATCGGATTTCGACGCCCGCCACCGCTTCGTCGCCCGCGCGATATATGACCTGCCTTTCCACAGCAACCCGTTAGTGCGGGGTTGGCAGCTCGCTATGGTAATGCAGGTGCAGAGCGCCAATCCGGTCAACATCGTAACGTCTAACAGCACGGTCACAGGTGTTGCCAATACGCTCCGGCCTGACGTAAGCGGGCCGATCGCGATTTTCCGCAGTGTAGATCGTTGGTTCGATACTTCGGTATTTTCACCCGTTTCGCGCTTCGGCAACCTGGGCCGGAACGTGGTTGTCGGGCCGGGGTTCAATAATACTGACGTTTCGCTCACGAAGAACACTGAACTGAGCGACAAGATCCGCCTGCAGATCCGGGTCGAGATTTTCGATCTTTTCAACCATGCAAACTTCGGCCAGCCGGGAAATGTCGTTGGCACTCCGGGCTTTGGACGCATCACGAACACACGCTTTCCAACCGGCGAATCCGGATCGTCGCGGCAGATGCAGCTTGGCATCAAGCTAATGTTTTGATGAAAATATTGTCGAAGCTAAGTTCAACGGCTTTGCTCCTCTTGTCCCTAGTTTGTCTGGCGCCCTTAGGCGGCCAGGGGCAGCAGTTGGCTAGACCAATACGGGTGTTGGTGTTGTACTGGGATGAAAAAGACCATCCCGCCAATGTGGACTTCGAAAGCCATTTTCAAACGGCCATGCGAGCGGCCGCGCCAGGACCCGTTGAGTTTTATTCCGAATTCTTGGAATCCAGCCGGTTCCCGGGAGAGAGCCAATCTAAGTTTTTGCACGATTATCTTCGGCAGAAGTATGCCGACTTCCCGATAGATATTGTCGTTCCTACTGCGAGTGCGCCTCTGGATTTCCTTTTCAAGTACCGCAAGGACTTCCTTCCTCATACACCCATCGTCTTCGGCGCTACCAATTATCCCAGCGCGGCGCAGCGTAGGTCAGGAGCTGGGGCCACTGGGATCGTCTATGTAAACAGCTACAGAAAAACGCTGGATCTGGCGCTGAGATTACATCCCGGTACGGAGCAGGTGTTCATCATCAGTGGAACGCCGGCGCATGACAAAGTTTACGAGACCATGGCGCGGAGTCAACTTAAGGGCTACGAAAATAGAGCGGTCATTAACTACCTCACCGACCTGCCCCTTCCAGAATTGGTGGGAAAAATCAAAACCCTGCCGCAGCGGTCCGTCGTTCTTTACGTCTGGCAGCAGGCACGAAATGAACAAGGTAAGCTCTTGGAGTCCCAGGACGTCCTGAAGTTGATCGCCCCCTTGGCACGGGTCCCGTTATACGGAATGTCTTTTGCAAATGTTGGCCTCGGAATCGTGGGCGGCTATGTTTGGACCATGGAAGCCAATACGACTAGATTGGCGGAAATGACATTCAAGGTTGCATCCGGAACGCGAGCGTCGAACATCCCAGTCGAGAACGCTCCCGAGACGCCGATGTTCGACTGGCATCAACTTCAGCGGTGGGGTATTAGCGAAGACAGACTGCCGGAGAATAGCGCTATTCGTTTTCGCCAACTGAGCGTGTGGCAAGAATTCAAGTGGCGCATCATGGGCGCGATCGCCATGATCGTATTAGAGAGCCTGCTGATTGCCGCGCTTCTCATTCAGCGTCGCCAGGCCCGGCAGAACGCTGCCGCGCTAGGCAAGGCGCAACGAGTGCTTACTGAGAGCGAGGAGCGGTTTCGGAACATGGCCAATACAGCCCCGGTAATGATCGTTGTTGCGGATCCGGACCAGCAAACGACTTTTCTTAACAAGAGATGGCTGGATTTTACCGGCCGCACCATTGAGCAGGAATTAGGCATGGGTTGGACGGCCGGCGTTCATCCTGATGACCGGGAATCATGTTTGGCGGGGATCGAGGCTTCGTTCCAAGCGCAGAGTGAGTGTCATCTCGAATACCGCTTGCGACGCGCCGACGGGCAGTACAGATCGATGATCTGCAATGGAGTTCCGCGTTTCGAAACTGGGGGAGTTTTCACCGGCTACATCGCTTCTCTGATCGATATTTCCGATCTCAAGAAAAGCCAAGCCGAAGCGCTTGCCAACCAGAAACTGGAAAGCCTGGGAGTATTGGCCGGCGGGATCGCACATGACTTCAATAATCTGCTCGGCAGTATTCTGGCTAACTTGGAACTGCAGCTATCGGATCTTCCCGACGCCTCACCCGCTGAAAAAGGACTGGAGACCATCAAGGCGATCGCGACCCGGGCGTCAGAAATCGTGCGGCAGTTGATGGTATACGCCGGCGAGGATAGTGCAGTCTTCGAAACCGTCGATCTGGGCGCACTGGTGCGCGAAATGCTTCAACTGATGATGGCAACCATTACAAAAAATGCCACGTTGAAGATCGATGTTTCCCCCAACCTCCCTCCCATGCGCGGGAATGCTGCCCAACTACGTCAAGTGGTGATGAACCTGATAATCAACGCCTCAGAAGCACTCCGCGAGAAAGGAGGGGAGATTTTCGTCATTTTGACGCCGGTTAATGCGCCGAAGCAATCGACAGAAAAGTTGAGCGCGGAATTCCTTAGGCTAGAGGTCCGCGATTCAGGATGCGGCATGTCTGAAGAGATCCAGGCTAGGATTTTCGATCCGTTTTTCTCAACCAAACAATCCGGCAGGGGCATGGGATTGGCGGCGGCACGAGGAATCATTCTGTCTCATGGCGGAACGATTAGAGTGCAAAGCGCGGCCGGTGCAGGTTCGTGTTTCGAAATTCTGTTGCCATGTGTCGGGCAAGCTGCAATGGAATCCCGCGACCTTGCGCAGCCGGCCCCGCATACTGAAAATGTGAACGTAGCTGCAACAGTTCTGATCATAGACGATGAAGATATGCTCCGCCTGCCGATCGCAAGTATGCTCCGGAGGAAAGGGTATTCTATTCTGGAAACCTCCGATGGCGCTTCGGGCGTGGATCTGTTTAAAGCTTCCGCAGCGGAGATTGACATCGTTCTGCTCGACCTGACTCTACCTGGGATATCCGGAAAAGAGGTCTTGGAAATATTGCGGAAGATACGCCCCAGCATCAAAGTCATTCTTTCAACCGCATATGGCCGGGACAGAGCCTTCAGAGATGTAACCGAACCGGAATCGGTCTACTATCTCCGGAAGCCATATAAGATCGACGAACTCACTGCGCTACTTCAAGAAGTGTGCCTGGAGGAACCCGGCGCGATGCGAGCCACTGCCCGTGGGTAGGGCCTTTCCAGTAACCTCCCGGCAAGCGATAACACCTTAATTCAAGTGAATCTCAAGAGTTTACCGTTGACGATCGACGGCAGTCTATCGAGGACTTCGGGAAGAGACAGGAGCCTCGCGCTTGCGTCAGCAGAACCGGCGAATTGAAGCGTCGCGAAACCTACGCTAGGGGTGAAAATGCCCTGCAAGATTCCGCGCTTCATTCGGAAGATCAGGAAAGCCCGACTTAACCGAAGCCGCGGGTTGCTCATGCAGACGATGGTGCGCCATCATCATTTGTTTTCGGAGGATCGTCAGATTACTGGATGCGTTCTTAATCCGCTGAAGGTCTGGCGAGCCGCTCCGCAACTGGCCCATAACGGCTTCGAACTCCCCGATGGCTTCATGGTATCGTGCCGTCGCTCCAAGGAAGTCATGAAATAAAGCAGCGTGAGTATGCGTGTGCTGCTCGGTGGCGGATGATGGGCGCCCTGCTTTTCGCCGATCCGAGCACTCAACACACACCGGCACATCCCCGCCGTCGTATCTGTCGGTTTCATCCTTGCAATGTGAGCACTGTGCCATCAAACGCCTACTTTCGATCAGCGAGCCCAATCTATGCGGCCCGCACAAGTACTTTGAGGGTTTCTCCAGCGCCTTCCGGCCACTCAGTTCCCACGCTTCGCGGGCCTTTGGACTGTGGGCGCTGGAGCGACCCCTGTCATGCCAATTGAAGTAGAGCTCGGAAAGTGAAAAAAGCTCTATTTTATTTTGCGGAGCGTCTGGGCTCGGAAGTCTTTGCGATCCATCAGGCAGAAAGGCACTCCGTCGGAACGAAAAAGCTCCACCCTCCCAATGAAGGGTCGCCCATCGGAAGCCCATCCCGCGGCGGAACTACGGGATGGAGAGACGCCTCCCATCTAAGCAGCATCCTCCCAGAGCGTCCGTCCGGGAGCACCCAAGGATCGGTGGGAGGACCTTTCGCCAGTCTGCTGGCGAGCCGGAGCATCCGATCTCCGAGGAATATTGAATCCAACAGCAGCAAAGGGCATCGTTAGCGTCGAAAACTTGTGAGCACGAGTCAGGACCTCGCCTCTTATGGACGAGGATTTATGGTTTCTTTGGAAGACGTGCGAGCGACATAGGCTCGCGAAAAGAGGAAACGTTGTGAGCCTCCCCAAATTGGTGTTGTGTCTTATTCTATTTTCGTCGGTCCCGGCGATTCCAGCTCACGCCCAACATGGTGGTGGGCGCGCCGGTGGTGGCCGACACGCCGGCGGCTACCACGGTGGAGGTCCCGGGGGATATTACGGCGGGCACTATGGCGGATATTATGTCGGGCATTACGGGTATTATGGAGGCCGCCGCTATTATGGGCCTCGCGGGTACTTTGGTTTCGGCTTCGGTTATCCATACTACGGCTACTACCCCCCCTACTATGGATACCGGTATTATTACGGATACCGCCCTTATTACTACGGCTATTATCCCTACCCTTACGGCAGTAACCCAGCCTACTTCGTGCCACCGGTATCGATTCAGCAGAACTACTATGAATCGGGCCCGCCGCGGGACCGGCGGGTCACTCTGTATCATCCGCAGACGCAGCAACATCCACAAGTGCAGCCCTCGAACTCCGAGAAACAGAAATACTACCTCATCGCATTCACAAATGATCTGATCGAGGCTGCAATGGCGTACAACGTGGAGGGCGATCAGATTCACTGGCTCCCGCAGGAAGACCCGCAGAAGCAAGCACCGCCGTCGACTGTCGAAGTACCTTTTGGCAGGCAAGTGAATCGGGATCGGGGAGTCGACTCAAAGATTCCCTAGGCGATGTCCAAAGGCTCGGGGAACCGCAGTACGGTTAGGTCAATGATGTCGTTCTGATTGGAGCCCGCGAATCGTATTGCCGAAAATAAGACCCCAGGGATAGGTGGAATGACCGATGATGAACCCATGGAGCAACGCGGTTTTTTTGGCGCTCTGCCTGAGTGGAACGGCGATCTCCCAAGACGTGCGGTATAACTTCGAGCCCAGCGCCGACTTCACCAAGTACAATACTTACCGTTGGGAACAGCATCCGGATTCCATGAAAGTGGATCAACTCACCTTGCGCCAATTGGTTGCCGCATTCGATGTCGAACTTGCAAAGAAAGCGCTGCAAAGGGTTACTGGAGATTCCTCTGACTTGGTAATCGTATACCAGTTCGGAATACCGGAAGAGAAAGCATTGACCACATTCGATTCCGGTTGGAGTTGCGGCCCGGGATGGCGAAATGGTTGGTATGTGGGTGGCCGAGGGATCATAGCCTCAACAACCTGGACTATCCCCATCGGAGCCGTTGGGTTGGACATGTACGATGCTTCGGCCAAAACGTTAATTTGGCGGGGGAGCGCCAGCAAGGCGCTCGATCCTAAGGCGAAGCCCGACAAGCAACAGAAGAATATGGCAAACGCTGCGGAGAAAATGCTCAAGAACTATCCGCCGCCAAAGAAGTAGAAATGGGGTACTAAAGCTCGGGCCCCAAGACGGACTCTTTGAATAGATTGACCGCCTGCACAAAATAAACTCTGTCGCACTGACCGAAGTCATCATCCAGCGGATATAAGATCCGAATTAGTCGGACCTGCTGTGCCAGGGCCGTGCGCTTTTGAGTAAGACGCCCATCCGGCAGGTGCTCCTGTTGGGGCTGGAACTAAAACTGGAATCGTACGTCGGTGTCCCCTGCAACCGGCCGGGCTTCAGAAGGTAGCCCTGTAATCGATCGCCTAAAGGAGTGAAGAGTTATGACCCGATACAGACCCATAAGACTCATGTCAGTTGGAATTTTCACGCCGATCTTCCTTGTGTCGCTGAGCGTGATTCTCCCGGCACAAACGGTCAATATACAGGGAATGATCAAGGCACGAAGTGGCCCCACCGTAACTGTTCAAACTTCAGATTCAATGAAGGTCGTCGTCCTACTGACCGACGCGACTGAGGTAGGCCAGATTCAGGGGCTGCTCAAGGCTAGGAGGAAAGAAATGTCGATGGCCGCCTTGATTCCGGGACTTGAAGTTCAGGTTGAAGGAGCCTATGACAGTCAAAATCAACTCGTGGCGAAGCTGGTCAAGTTCCAGGGCAACGATCTGGAGCGGGCCCAATCCATCCAGGCGGGCCTCCATGAAACCCAAGAGCAGGCCCAGCAAAACACAGAGAAGCTAGAGAAGCAGAACGCGGAACTGAAAGCCCAAACCGAATCCCTGAAGCGCCAACAGGAGCAATTGACTACCCAGCAGGAGAAGATTGCCGCTAACAAGGCGAGCATCGACGCCGCGGTTGCGCGGTTTGGCCAACTGGACGATTACTATATTCTTGACGAAGTAACGGTTTATTTTGAGAACGGTGAAGTCGCGCTTGACGCTAAAGACAACGACAAGCTGCAGAAATTGGCAGAAAAAGCTAAGACTGTTCAAGCCTATAATATCCAAGTCATTGGCTATGCCTCATCAACCGGGAGCGTCGCTTTGAACCAGAAGCTTAGCGAAGACCGCGCCGAAAGCGTCACTAATTTTCTGATACAGAAGGGTCATGTTCCTCTAACCAATCTGCTGGCTCCGGGCGCGATGGGCGAGAGTCGGCAGGTCGGAGACGACAAGACTGCGGACGGGGAGGCGCAAAATCGGCGCGTGGTAGTGAGGATCCTGCAGAACAAGGGGATCGCTGGGCTCCAGGCTGGACACTGACTTGATCGACGGATGGAATGAGTGTCATCGCATGCTAAACACGGGCGGGGACCGCACCGACACTGAAGAGATTGACGGATACCGCAACCATATTCCATGCGACCACTGGCCGCGAAGCGATCAACAAGCCATAGTAGACCCAGACAATCTGAGAGACACCGGTGATTGTGGCCATTCTGGGTTCATGCCCGTGCTAGATCGGCGCCTGAGCATCGCGAGCAGGTCGGGCATGGCGGCAAAAGTCGTTCCGAAACCCGCAATTAAGCCAAGTATTTCTGACCGCTGAAACCTGGGAATGAGGAGGCTGGCCGCATCGCGCGGAACTAAATCCTGACAACCGTAGAGCCCGACTAGACTCACAAAGAACATCGCGAACGCCAGTCTGCGGTGTGGGCTCATGACTATCTACAGGATGCCCTCCCGGTTCACGACGGTCTTCTAATTGTTTTGGGTTCGGCACCCGAGTGAGGTCTGGCTCGTACAGGCTAGCGCGTCCAATCGTTCCTCATAAAAACTCGATCCACTGGCCTTCGGCATCATCTCCTGAATTGATCTTTCATTCTCAAATCCATGGCCTCTAAAAACAACCGAATCGAACACGACTTGTTAGGGAACAAAGAAGTCCCGGCTGATGCGTATTACGGCATCCAGACTCTGCGCGCACTGGAAAACTTCAAGATCTCCGGGGTGCCAATCTGCCATTACCCGGAACTGGTTCAAGCGCTCGGCATGATCAAAATGGCCGCTGCACGCGCCAATTTCGAATGCGGGCAATTCAATGAAGAGATCCTCACCGCAATCGAAGGGGCGTGCCAAGAACTGATTGCCGGGAAGCTGCACGACCAGTTTCAGATAGACATGTTCCAGGGAGGAGCTGGAACCTCGACGAATATGAATGCCAATGAGGTGATCGGCAATCGGGCTCTAGAACTGCTCGGCAAGAGCAAAGGTGAATACGAGTACTGCAGCCCGCACGATCACGTCAATTGCTCTCAATCGACCAATGACGCCTATCCCTCAACATTGCACGTCGCCTTGGCACTAGGCAATTGGAAGCTAATTTCCGAATTGAGTTCGTTGGCCAATTCTCTGCGCAAGAAGGGCGCGGAATTCTCGCACATCGTCAAGATGGGGCGAACGCAGCTTCAGGATGCTGTTCCGATGACGCTAGGCCAAGAATTTGAGGCGTTTGCGCGAAGCCTGGAAGACGAAATCGATATGTTGAGCAGAGTCGAGTCCGCTCTTCACGAAGTGAACATGGGTGGAACCGCGATTGGCACGGGATTGAATGCACCCGCCGGCTTCTCTGAGAAATGCGTAAAGCAATTGGCGGCGATCAGCGGCATGCGCATTCGCCTGGCCACGAATCTAGTGGAGGCGACACAAGATACCCAGGCCTTTGTCCTCTATTCGTCGGTGCTCAAGAGTGTGGCCATCAAAGCCTCCAAGATTTGCAACGATCTGCGCTTGCTCTCTTCCGGACCGCGGGCTGGGTTCCACGAGATTAGCCTGCCCGCAATGCAGCCTGGGTCATCCATCATGCCAGGAAAGGTGAATCCGGTGATCCCGGAGGTGGTGAATCAGGTCTGTTTCCGGGTGATCGGCAGCGATCTCACGGTGACGATGGCGGCGGAAGCAGGCCAATTGCAACTCAACGTCATGGAGCCGGTGATTGCAGCCTGTCTGCTGGAAGGGCAGACGCTGCTGCGGAGTGCGGCGAAAACCCTCCGCGAGAACTGCATTGATGGAATCGTGGCGCATGAAGATGTACTTCGAATGCTGTTAGACCGAAGTATCGGAACCGTGACCGCCTTGAATCCGATCATCGGCTACGACAAGGCCACTGCTTTGGCGGCGGAGGCGCTGGAAAGTGGCAAGGGAATTATCGAGTTAATCCGCGAAAAGAAGATTCTTCCCGAGGAACAGATCCAGCAGATTCTAGATCCCGCTTCGATGACCGGCGTGCGGTGACCGGCGTAGACCGAACTCCATGATTTGGGTGGACCTCGTTATACTGCTCGTCTGCATCCTACTTGGATCGCGCTTGGGCGGGATCGGATTAGGGACCGTAGCGGCGCTTGGGATGTCCCTGATCGTGTTAGGATTCGGGCGCGCTCCCGGCAGCTTTCCTGGGGAAGTTCTCCTAATCGTCTTGTGTGTTGTTACTGCGGCGGCCACATTACAAGCCGCGGGTGGACTGGACCTGATGGTGTCAGTGGCCGGGAAGGTACTGCGTCGGCATCCTCAGAGAATCACTATCCTCGCGCCACTCATCTCCTACTTGTTCACATTTGTATCTGGTACCGGGCATGTGGCCTATTCGCTCTTGCCAATCATCGCGGAAGTGTCGCTCAAAGTGAAAGAACGCCCAGAGCGCCCGCTGTCCATCTCGGTGATTGCCTCACAGGCTGCAGTTACGGCCAGCCCCCTATCCGCCGCGACCGCGGGTATGGTGGCGCTCTTCTCCGGCGCGGGATCCTTCGGGCTGAAAGATGTGTTGATGGTGTGTGTCCCCTCAACGCTGATCGGTGTGCTGGCTGGGGCGCTCTCGGTACGTACTATGGGCGTTGAATTGGAGGACGATCCCATTTACCAGGAGCGTCTCGCAAAGGGAGAGCTGGCGGCCCCGACGGATGCCTATAAAACACTTTCTCCTACTGCTCCTTGTGGAGCGATGTTGGCGGTCGTGTTGTTTATCGGAGCCGCGCTGGTGATCACGCTTCTCGGCCTGATGCCAGGACTGAGACCGGATTTCACCATTGATGGAAAAACCGAAAAGCTGAGCATGGTGAGCTCGATTGCCATCGTCACATTGAGCGCAGCCGCGCTGATGCTGTTTGTGTCAAAAGTAAAGCCCGAGACGGTAGTGTCGGCGTCCGTCATGCGCGCTGGCGTGGTCGCTATTATCTCGATTCTGGGGATTGCATGGCTTGGCTCCACGTTCTTCGAAGGGCATAAAGAGCAGATCCTGGGAGCAATCTCGGCGTACGTGCGGCAATATCCGTGGCTATTCGCATTCGCGCTGTTCACGCTCTCGATTCTCTTGTACAGCCAAGCTGCAACAGTTGCGGCGCTGATGGGTGTCGGCCTCCACTTGGGCGTCGCCCCGCCGCTCTTGATCGCAATGTTCCCGGCCGTAAATGGCTATTTCTTCTTGCCCACATACGCCACCATGGTGGCCGCGATCCAATTCGATTCCACCGGTACGACACACGTCGGGCGATGGGTGTTGAACCACAGCTTCATGAGGCCGGGTCTGGTGGTCACGAGTGTCTCGCTGGCCGCTGGCTTCGGAATTGCAAAATTGCTTTACAGAACTTAAGTACTCCGCAGGAGACAATATGACACAACAACGTTTCAGCACGTCCACTTTGACCATCGCAGCAATCATTTTGGGCGTTCTCGCTTCGGGACAGTCTGCCAAGAAGTTACCGAATGTTACGATCATCGCAACGGGAGGCACGATCGCCGGAGAAGCCGCGACGTCCGTTCAGTCGGCGTATACGTCAGGCCAGGTAGGCGTGGAAACATTGATCAAGGCAGTGCCCACGTTGAGCAAGATCGCCAACGTCACGGGGGAACAGATCTCGAACGTCGGCAGCCAGGACATGTCCGACGAAATCTGGCTGAAGTTGGCAAAGCGCATTAATGAACTCGCCAAGTCGCCGGATGTGGATGGCATCGCAATTACGCATGGGACAGACACAATGGAGGAAACAGCCTACTTTCTGCACTTGGCGGTGAAGACGAGTAAGCCAGTGGTCCTCACCGGTTCCATGCGGCCTTCCAGCGCTCTCAGCGCGGATGGGCCTCTAAACATTTTTAACGCGGTAGCCATTGCGGGCGACCCTGCAGCCGCCGGCCGCGGGGTGTTGGTGACGCTCAACGATCAAATCCACAGCGCGCACGATATCACGAAGACCAATACGACTTCCGTGGAAACCTTTATGTCGCCCTTTCGCGGGCTCATTGGAACCACGAGCTACGGCGTGAACCAGTATTTCCGTGGTTCCTACATGAAACACACTATCGATTCGGAGTTCAACGTCGACTCTGCCACCAAGTTGCCACGGGTCGACATACTCTACATCTATGAAGACATGCCAGGTGATCTGGTTGACGCTGCCGTCAACGCGGGTACACAGGGAATCGTGATCGCCGGCGTCGGGAACGGGAACATGCCGAAGGCAGTGGCGG
>Ga0097621_100002351_pt1 | contig 12966 bp, 8 predicted proteins | sample KBSMisM72_FD_73165 | JGI IMG/M metagenome (GOLD analysis project Ga0097621, IMG submission 73165) | Miscanthus rhizosphere microbial communities from Kellogg Biological Station, Michigan, USA - KBS Miscanthus M7-2 (version 2) (version 2) | ecosystem: Host-associated > Plants > Roots >... | reverse complement strand
CATTACTTTGGTATCACCAGTAGCCAATGCATCCCATTGCAAGGCCATGTGAGTGGCATTATAGGCAAAGTCACATTCCTTTGCTGTATACAATCCCGTACCAAAATATTTCATGATCTCTTTTGGAGCCACGATTGCTTCGCCGAGTAACGCCATACCCGGTGTAGCTACCATCACGCATTGTTTTATCAACCGGAGGAGGGTATGCGCCAGCGGTAAATTCTGGCAGGTGGTACCCATTTGTTTCCAAATAAATGCAGGCGCATCTATTCTTAAAATATCCACTCCCAGGTTGGCGTAAAATAAAATGTTGTCCAGCATCTCCACAAACACTTCCGGGTTGGTATAATTCAGGTCCCATTGATAACGATGGAAAACCGTCATCACCCATTTGTTGCATTCTTCGCTCCAGGTAAAATTGCCGGGAGAACTTTCAGGAAATATATCCGGCATCGCAGCATCAAACTGGTCAGGGATATTCCTGTCATCATACATATAAAAATAATCCTGGTATTTTTTATCGCCGTTCTTTGCTTTTTCCGCCCACTCATGTTTGTAGGAGGTGTGATTGAGCACAATATCAATCATCAGGTACATTTTCTCCTGGTGCATTTTCTGCTGCAACTCTTTCAGGTCCGTCAATGTTCCAAAACGCTCATCCACATTTCTGAAATCTGATACTGCGTAGCCGCCGTCACTTTCCCCTTCCGGGCTTTTCATCACCGGCATCAGGTGTAAAAAATTTACGCCCAGTTTTTTAAAGTAATCTAATTTGTCCGGCATTTCTTTAAGACTGCCACAAAACCGATCGACATACAAGCTCATACCGGTGATCTCATTGCTTAGAAACCAATTGCCTTTGATCTCTTTTTCTTCATCCAGTTTTTTTAACCGGGTTGGTCTTCTCAAATAACCGTCAGTAATGGTTTCTACCAACCGCTTAAATTGCTCCTCTCCATTGGGATGGTTTTTATAAAGTTCATTGTACAAAAAATAAATAGTAGTGGTGTTGGCAACAAATCTTGTAAAAAAAAGATTGTCTTTGCCTGCAATATCGATATGCTTCTTTTGAAGACTGGCATTGATCTGCTGATGAATTTTTGGATTGTACACTGTTTATACTTTTTTCTTAAGCAATGTCGCAAGGCGAAACGAAGCGAAGTAAAATACTTAGCGACTTGGTTCTTTTGCACTCTTGCGTAAACCTTTTATTAATCAAAAATACTGTTGCTTAAATGTTTGAATGCTTCCATGGCGCCAAGGTACTCACAGGTACGGGCACCTGCTTTATTGGCATTGGTAATGATCTTTTGCCATTGTTTTTTTTCAAGGCCTTGATTTTCCTTTGTAATAATTTTATCTAACTGGTACAGCACCGCACCAACAAATGCATCACCTGCGCCAGTCGTATCTACCGGCTTCACCGGGATACTGGGAATAATTTCGGTTATTCCATTCATACCAATCATAGTGCCTTCTTTACCCAGTGTAATAGTGAAAACGGCCTTTGTTTTTTGGAGTAATGCGTCAGCAGCTGTTTCTAATGTTGGCTCCCCTGTTATTAGCATGGCTTCCTCATCGCTCACTTTAAAGAAATTGCAGCGTTCTAAAAAATACCAGCTTTGGTCAATAAAAGTTTGAGAATTATTTCTAAACAACAAGTGCCGGTAATTGGGATCGAAGCTGATAAAAATATTTTTTATCAATGCCTCCTGCAGCAGCCTTTTGTATGCAGCCTGCAATGGCCCCGGCAAAAATCCTGTTGCTGAACCAAAATGAATAATGGATACATCACTCAAATCGATGGCTTCAATATCTGTTTCACTTAACTGCCCATCTGCACCGCGATTAAAATAGAAATCCCGTTCCCCGCTTTCCATCAATGATACAAATGCAAACGTGGTAAAGTAGTTTGGATCCTGCAGCATGTAGTCTGTGTTTACTCCAAAACTTTTCATAACATCTACCAGGTGTTTTCCAAATGGATCAACGCCTACTTTTGCTGACAGTTCCACATTGCCACCCAACGCAGCAACAGCAGCAGCTACATTGGTAGGTGCGCCACCGGGCTTCTTCAAAAAGTTTTCGCCATCGCTTAATGCTTTTCCTTTATCGGTGCAGATCATATCGATCAATGCTTCGCCGATGCAAAGTATTTTACTCATAATATAGGTAGCTTCACCCTCATTCCCTCTCCTTAAGAGAGGGAGGCCGGGCATTTTTTATTTATTAAACATTTGTAATTAAGCATTTCTCCAGGCCTCATCCTCCATCTCCTTCCCCAAAAGCGAAGGAGCGGTACATTAAACATATCCAAACATCAAATCTTTCTCATAAAAACCAAGACTATACCGATCCAAAAACACTTCAAAATTTGAACTCTTCCTATGCCCTCCCTGGGAGGGGTTGGCGAGTTTTTAATGCAATACCACGGTCGCTTTATCCATATCCTCCAATGCTACGCCTTTTGTTTCCGGCATCATTCGCCAAACAAATATTAATTGCAGCACCATCATCGCACAGAAAAAACCAAAAATAGAACTGCCCCCAACATTACTTGCAAAGAAAGGAAATACCTGCGCTACGACTGCCGCCCACACCCAGTGCGTAAGACAACCGAAAGAGGTACCGGTGGCCCTAACCGAGTTCGGGAATATTTCTGAAATAAAAACCCATATTACTGCGCCCTGTCCAATAGCGTGTGCAGCAATAAACATAAATACATAGTAGGTAATAAATTGCCCGGAGCCACTGTTAAAAGAGAATGCGATCAATGCCAAAGAGACGATATAACCAATTGACCCAATAAACATAAGTGTACGTCTTCCAAATTTGTCAATCAGGGACCAGCCGATGATAGTGAACACTAAATTCACCACACCAATACCAGCAGTACTTAAAAATGCGGCATCTTTTCCAATACCTGCCATTTCAAAAACTCTGGGCGCAAAATAGATAATGGCATTAATGCCAGAAAGCTGGTTGAAGGTGGCCAGTAGAAATGCCAGTAATAGAGGCTTGTAAAATTTCTTATTGAATAACGGTTCACTGGTATGGGTTGACGCTTCCCTTATTTCATTTATTGTTTTATCAATATTATCTTCCGTAATGGATAATACTTCCCTTGCATGTGGTTCATCATTTTTGTATAACAGTAACCATCTTGGCGTTTCAGGAACGGTGAGCATAAATGCAGAAAACAATAATGATGGAACCGCTACTACCGCCAGCATCCAGCGCCAGTCATTAGCACCACCCACACCCTGCAGCAAGTAATTGGAGAGGTAAGCAATTAAGATACCACTTACTACATTCAACTGGAAAGAGATCACCAACCGACCACGATATTTTGCCGGGGCAATTTCAGAAATATATACCGGCGCTACCACAGAAGATGCTCCAATACTCAATCCACTCAAAAAACGAAAGACCATAAACATGTACACGTCCTGTGACAAAGCTGCTCCCACAGAAGAAACAAAAAACAAGATACCGATCCAGATCAGGGTCTTTTTGCGGCCCATCTTATCAGCCGGGATATTACCAAAGGCAGCACCGAAAGCGGTGCCATATAATGCCATGGCAATCGCAGTACCCTGTGCCCAGTCGCTGAGGTTCCAGAGTTTCTGAATGGCTTTTTCGGCACCAGATATAACAGCTACGTCTAACCCAAATAACAAACCGCCAAGCCCTACAGCGATTGACCAGATGATAATTTTTTTGTTCATGGTTATTTTATAAGATTTGATTGAATTCCAGTCTTTCCCCATCCGGACCGGTAATATTAAAATACTTGCAACCGTTTTTCCAGAACGCAAGAAATACCGGTGCTTCTTCCTGTACATTAAATGATGCTTGCCTCAGTTCATTAAATGTTGCATCAATATCATCCACATCAAAAGCAATGTGATCAATATGACCGTTCTTTCTCTCCCTGATTTCTTTTAACTCGGCTTCGGGCATCTGGTATAATTCTACAATCATACCATTTAACTTCAGCATTGCAACAAGGCCTTTTCCACCATTATATTCAAACATTGAAGCCATTACATTTTTAAAACCCAGCCTTTCATAAAAAGCTTCAGAAACCTTTAAATCCGTAACTGGAATTCCAATGTGTTGAATATGGTTAAGTTTTAAATTCATTTCTTTTTATATGTTAATCAACCGCCGCCAGGGGTTTTAACCGCTGACGGGTACGTAAGCTGCTTACAATTCAATCACTGCTGCTTCATATGGTTTTAGTGACTCCGTAATTGATGTTGCTGCATAATTATTGATCAATACTTTTGCTTTGCTCAAATCAAGCCCGGTTTTAACGATTGCATTTTTACCCGTAAAATTCAACAACACCAAAAACTTCTTTCCATCCAGTTCTCTCGTATAAGCATATACGTCGGGATTATCTTTATCTATCAATGTATATTTTCCATACACCAGCACAGCATTATCTTTTCTCAGTTTAATCATTTTCCTAAAATAATTAAGACAACTATTCGCATCATTTTCCTGGCTGGCAGCATTAATTAGTTTATAGTTAGGATTTGTTTTCAGCCAGGGTTTTCCGGTAGTAAAACCTGCGTTGTTGGAACTGTCCCACTGAAAAGGTGTACGGCCATTATCCCGGCAACTGAACATTACATTCTCCATAAATTTTTTCAGGTCGCCGCCAATATTTTTCTGGTGCTGGTATTCATTGAGTGTAGCTACATCATTGTAATCTTCTATTTTGTTAAAGCCTGCATTGGTCATAGCCAGCTCATCGCCATTGTAACAATAAGGCGTGCCACGCATGCTCAGTATAAAAGTATTCAGCATTTTTGACGAAAGATCCCTGAACTCCGGTTTATCATTTCCAAAGCGGCTTACCATACGTGCCTGGTCATGATTGGCGAGGAATACGGCCAGCCAACCTTTATCCGCAAAAGTGCTGTCCCATTTAGTAAATACCTGTTTAAAATGAAGCAGGCTGTAGCCTTCTTTTTTTGCAATATCTACAGCTTCAAAGGGATAAGCCATGTTCAGTTCATTTCTATCTGCATCTACCAGGTTGTGTGCGTCCTGCAGCGTGTTACCCGTTCCTTCTGCTACCGTCATTACATCATATTTACTGAATACTTCGGCATTCATTTCTTTTAAATAATCATGCAGGTGAGGCCCCATTGCATAATATCTCATGAAGTCTTTTTCAAAGCCTGAAGGCCATGCAGGAAACGTAGTGTCCTTTGCAGCAAAGCCAAAGGCATCCAGCCTAAAACCGTCTACACCTTTATCTGCCCAAAACTTCAGCATGCTATAAATTTCCTGGCGTAGTTTTGGATTTTCCCAATTCAGGTCCGGTTGTTTCCTTGAAAAATAATGGAGGTAATAGGCATTGGTAAGTGAATCATACCTCCATGCATCATGGTTAATATCGAACAGGCTGTAACGATAAGCCGGCTTCCCTCTGTCCGCATTCCACCAATGGTAGTAATCCCGGTAAGGACTTGTTCTTGAACTGCGGCTTTGTTTGAACCATTCATGCTCATCGCTGCTGTGATTAACCACTATATCCATCACCAGTTTAATATTACGTTCATGCATTCCTTTCAGCAATGCATTAAAATCTTCCATGGTACCAAAATCTTTCATGATGTTGCGGTAGTCGCTCACGTCATAACCATTATCATCGTTGGGAGAAGTGTAAATTGGATTCAACCAGACAGCATTCACTCCCAGGTTTTTTATATAATCCAATTTAGAAATAATTCCTTTCAGATCACCAATGCCATCGCCATCGCTGTCTTTAAAACTTCTTGGGTAGATTTGATATACTACAGCTTCCTTCCACCATTTTCTACCGGAAGAATCTTTTGGAACGGCTACTTCCTGCTTTGATTCCGAAGAATTTGAATTGCAGGAAACACATATAAAAGCAAGCGTGATTATACAGGCTGCAGTAGTGAAAAATGATTTCATCATCGTTATTTTATTTTTTTAATGACCCCCTCCTGCCGGCAATGGCATCTCTTCATCTGTTACATGATCTCTCTTTATTCTCATGGTGGCAGTGGCGGCTAACAGGAGCAGCACACCGGCAAACGTAATGGCTTTGCCTGGGTCACCTCCCAGGAAATGTTTGTACACATAACCAAAGCTAAGTGTCTGCAGGATCATGGGCACTACTATCATCATGTTGATAATACCCATGTACACACCATATCTTTCTTTTGGAATACTGCCCACCACCATGATGTAAGGAACACCCATCATACTTGCCCAGGCAATACCAAACCCGATCATGGGCGCATATAATAAAGTGGTATTGGTGATATGCGGAAAAATAAGTAACGCAATACCTGCCATCATCAGGCAGGCAATGTGTACATATTTAGCGCTGAATTTTCTTGCCAGCCACACCAAGCCAAAAGCAGAAAGAAATGTTACAATATTATAAAATCCATTTACCCTGCCTGCCTGCACTACCGCCTGTTCATACAATTCTTTGTTACCATCAGGCGAAGTATGGAACACAGATCTGGCTATGCTGAGGGAAACAAACTGCCAGTAACAGAACATGGCATACCATTGAAAAAAATACACTAATGCAAGTTTCCACATTACAGATGGCATATCTTTAATAGCAGCGATTATCTCTTTCACGGGTTCAAACAAACCTTTGGGCCTCGCTTTGAGTTCCGCCAGTTCTTCCGCTGTTGGAGGAATTTCCGGCGTTTTATAAACCGACCATCCTACAGACGCAATAGAACAAGCAGCGCCTACAAAAAAAGAACCAAATACCCAATAAGGAATACCTGACTGGCCATCATTTGTGGTTGTTTCTCCTGAAATAATATTTTTAAAAAAACCCAGTGATAGATTTGCCAGTGTAATACCAAGGCCCGTAAAAAAACTTTGTGTAAGAAAACCTAATGCTCTTTGCTTTTCCGGCAGCTTATCTGCTATGAAGGCCCGGTAGGGTTCCATGGCAGTGTTGTTGGCCGCATCCAGTATCCATAATAAACCCACTGCCATCCACAATGCTTTGCTAAATGGAAATGCAAACAAACAAAGACTGCAAAAAATAGCCCCCACTAAAAAGAAAGGTTTACGCCTGCCCCAGCGGGGATGCCAGGTACGGTCACTCATAGCTCCAATCAGGGGTTGGATCAACAGGCCCGTCATGGGACCGGCAAGATTTAAGAACGGAAGCTCTTCTGGCCTTGCATGAAGAAAGGTATATAATGGATTGATTGCGGTTTGCTGCAGGCCAAAGCTGTACTGTATTCCAAAGAAACCAACATTCATATTGATAATTTGCCAAAAACTCAATGTTGGTTTGGAAAGAGACATAAGCAATCGTTTATGGATATGTTACAAAATAAAGCAAATCGTTTTACTTCAATGGCTGCAAAGTTTGTGGTGGATAACAAGTTGCCCGGCTTATAAGTTCACCGCTACTAAGGAAAACTCTTAGGCACCTAACTTTTACGAATACCTGCAATTTGTTTTTGCTGTTATTTATCGTACAAGCTTTTCAATGCAAGGAGTACACCATTGGTCCATCCAAAACCATCCTGCCCGGCATACTCGCCGCCACCTGCTTCCAAATGGGTGTCCACCACATTGTATTTTTCCATCAGCTTACCTGTTCGGTTGAACACATCTGTATTCAATTTGATCCAACGCTGTGCAATGGTTGCTGCCAATGGATGGTGCCCGTAATTCTCTAATCCCGCTATGGCCATCCACTGCAAAGGTGCCCAACCATTAGGCGAGTCCCATTGCTGGCCTGTTTTCTGCAAGGTGGTTACCAGTCCACCCGGCTTCAAAAATTGTTTTTCTATTATTGAAGCAACTGCATCTGCCTGCCCCTGTGTTGCCAGTTTAAAATACAAAGGAGTAATACCCGCTAATGATAAAATATTTTTCTGCTGGCCCTCTTCCCAGTCATAATCAACAAAAAATCCTGCTGTATTGTTCCAGCAATATTTCTGAACAGCCTGTTTCCTTTTTTCTGCAAATGTTGCATATTGTATTGCTTTCTCTTCATCACCATTAATATGGTATATATCAGCAATGGTTTGTTCCAAATGAAATAACAAACCATTCAGGTCAACAGGAATAATTGAAGTGGTATGTATCGTAGCAAACGATATTCCATCTTTAAACCAGCGGCTGGTATAATCCCAGCCCGATTCTGCACCGGCTCTTAAATGACGATATAAAGTTTTAGCGGGCTGGCTTGTTTGATGTGTCAGCTCCACATCTTCCCTGTAAGACTCAGGTCTAGCTGTATCATTTTCATCCCAGTAACGATTGAATATTTCGCCGTCTTTCATTCTTACTGCATGCAAAGCCGCAGGATTCTTTTCACTTAACTCCGTTGCGGACTTCATCCAAAATTGATATTCCTTTTCTAACGGTTGCAAATAGCCTGGTAAAATATTGTCGCCTTTAATATCAGCCAATAACCGAACCATGAGCGAATAGAAAGGAGGTTGCGATCGTCCAAGATAATAAGTGCGATTACCATTGGGGATATAACCAACTGTATTGATAAGATGAGAAAAATTATTCACCATGTTTTCAATCACCTGGTGCAAGCCAGATTCTTTTAATCCCAGCATGGTAAAATAACTGTCCCAGTAATATACTTCTCCAAAGCGGCCGCCTGGAACAATGTAAGCATTTGGCAGCGGGATAAGGGATCCTTTTTTTTCATCCGGCTGCCTTGTAAGTACTGCCCATAACTGCTTAATATGCTGGTCAACCGTTTTGTTCATACTGCCCTGGTACCCGCTGGCAAACACATGCGGCAGATCAAAATGAGAGAGTACAAAATCCTTTAAATTAAAGTGCGCATGATTCTTTTGTTCCAGGTATAATTGCAGGATGTGCTCTGTCGATTGTTTTGCAACACAGTCAACAAAGGTTTTTCCATCTTCAAAAATGCTGCTCATTTGAACCGCTTCAAATAATGGAGTCAATTGAAATATCTCTTTTTCTGCCATTGTTTAAATTAATGTCCTCCTGCAATTTTTATTTCGACATTATTTCCCGTCTTCAGTTGTAATTTCTTAAAAAAGAAAAGCAGGATAATCAATATGGTGATAGGTATTAATGAGAAGTAAAATGCGGTTTGGCCACCATATGCATCAAACACATGACCTGTAATAATAGAACCGGTGGTGCCACCTAAAGCGGAAAACACCACAATCAATCCTGACATCGATGCATGTTTGTGTGCGGGAAGATTACTGAGTATTACTGAATTGATAGCAGGATAAACAGGCGCCAGGAACAAACCGATCAGTGGAAATAAAAATGCAACCAATGGCACATCTGCCAAACTTTTAATGGCAAGGCCTGTAATATTTTTTGTTAAAGGAACAGTTAGTACAACTATCAATGCTGCTGCAATCAAACAGCTTAGCAACACATACAACCAGTCAATTTTTTTAAACAGAATCGCCGCCAAAAATCTGCCCAATGCTATAGCCCCGGATAAAATACTTGCCATCTGGATGCTGAGACTGGTAGATAGTTTCAGCACATCATTATTAAAGGTAGGCAACCAGCTCATAATGCTTTGTTCAATTAACACATAAAAGAAAGCACAAAAAATAAAAACCAATACCAATGGCAAAATGATCAGCTTTAACATTTCAACAAAATCATCGGCCGTTGTCTTTCCCTGCTCTGCCTGCTGAATTCCTGACTCATCCAATTTGGTTGATAAAAGCAAAACAAATGCAATAATAGCCAGTGTACCAAGAATATAATAGGCATTAAACCAATGAGTAGATTTTGGATTATCATTGTCTACAAAAGAACCAAACAAAAAATAACCACACAATATGCCCACCATAAAAAAAGACTCCAGGAAATTCATGAGGCTTAAATGTTCCTTATCACTTTTTGTTACCAATGCAATGGTTGAAAATACCGATACTTTGATCAATGCAAAACCAACGCCTGCAGAAGCAAACAATAATTTGGTCATCAAAAAACTATTTACAGAAGGAATGATGAGGCACATTACAGAGATTAGCCCTAATGCGATAAGCATCGTTCTTTTATAGCCGATCCGGTTTACATTGGAGGCAATTAAAAAAGAAGCTACTACGATGCTGAGGTCTTTAAAAGCCTCCAGGATACTGGCCGATCCTTTGGACACATCAAAATTATTCTGCACCTGCAGGATAACGGTACCCACACTGTTGAGCAAAATGGCAAATACGAAATAATTTAGAAAGAGAGATAGCTTAATCCTGAAATTTTTTGGCATAGCAATTCGTTAAGGTGGGCATAAATATAAACTTATGACTGCTAAAAACCAACATTTAAAATTATAAAGAACCTCCTTCCACCAGCATGGAGTCCACACAAACGATTTCTGCTATGGGTTGATTTTGTAAACGTGCCAGCATTTGAGAAAACGCAAGTTTTCCTAATTTAAACCCGCTGGTTTCTACGTAGGTAACAATAGGGCTAAACATAGTCGGGATAAAGCCATTACTGATACCAATAACAGCAATGTCTTCCGGCACCCTCAGTTTTAGTTCATGGATGGCTTTCATTACACCGATCAGAATTAAATCGCCCATACAAAAAATTACATCCGGGGGATTAGGTGAGGTTAACGCTTCTAAACAAATTTTTTTGGAGGGTTCCGGGTTTTCAGGATAATCAATAGTGATCCTGGTTCGGGGAGCGTCTTTTTTAAATGTCTCTACAAATGAATCTCTTCTTATTTTGGAAATACTCAGGTGCGGATGACCAAATAGTGCCAGCACGTTTTTCTTTTTCTTCTTAATGATGGCTTCTGCAGCAATCCTTCCTGCAGCTTCATCTGCCAGGCATACAGAAAAAAAGCCTTTCTCCTCGGGAACCCGGTCAAAAAAAACCAATGGAATTTCCAGCGCCTCCATTTTTTTAAAAGCGCTCATGTCATCTGTTGCTATTGAAATAGCAGCAAACAGACCCATCACCATATTCTTGCGAAAAAACTGGAGGTTTGACATTTCAATGGCTGCCACATCCCTTGACTGCATGATCAGAACAGAATAGCCATACCTGCGTGCCTCATCTTCTACTGCTGCAATAAAAGAATCATAAAAAAAATTATCAATAGAGGGCAGCAATATGCCCAAAACATTACTTTGTTTGGTTCTAAGCTGCACTGCATAGCTATTAGGCTCGTATTCCATTGCTGCCGCAAGCTCCTTTACTTTGTTTTTAGTAGCAAGGGAAATATCGGGGTGATCTTTTAAAGCACGTGAAACAGTGGAAATACTGATCCCAAGTGACTGAGAGAGTTTTTTTAATGTGCTTTTTTGCATTAATAATTATTTAAACAAGAAAGATATCACTTAACACACAATTGCAATTCTTTATCTTTCAATTAATATAACTAGAAGATGAATTATATTCCCAGAAAGCTGCATCCGTATTAATGATTTTACCTGTTTTAGTTAAATTATGATTTTATCTACTGTATAAATTCTTAAACGCAAGATACACTCCATTAGTCCATCCAAAACCATCTTGTGATGGATACTCCCCACCATCCGCTGTCTTTGCCATGTCTTCCACGTTGTATTTTTCCATCATTTTGCTAGTAGCAGCATACACTTTATCATTTAATGCCAGCCAGCGTTTGGCAATTATTTCTGCCAGCTGGTTATTGCTATAGTTTTTAAAACCAATTGCTGTAATCCACTGTAAAGGCGCCCAGCCATTTGGCGCATCCCACTGCTGGCCTGTGTTATTGGTTGTGGTAACAATGCCACCATCTTTCAGCAAATATGCTTTTACATTTTTTGCAACGGCAGCTGCCTGCGCAGGTGTGGCGATTTGTACAAACAAAGGAAACACACCCGCAGCAGTCATTATCTCAGACTGTTGTGTTGCAGCAATATTATAATCAAAGAAAAAACCTTTGGTTTTGTTCCAGCAATATTTGATGATGGCAGCTTTACGTTTTGTAGCTTTTTTAATATACTGTTCTGCGAGCGAAGCGTTACCATTTAACTTTAATGACTTTGCAATAATGGTTTCCATGGAATACAGCAAACAGTTCAAATCAACGGGAACAATATTAATGGTTTGTATAGTTGCAATTTTATCGGTTTGTGCAAACCAGCGGCTGCTAAAATCCCAGCCACTGCAGGCACCGGCCCGCAGGTTGGTAAAAGTGGTGGCTTTTTCATGGTCCAGTATCTCTTTCAATTTTTCAGGTGATGACACTTTGATACGCATAGCCAGTTCCTGTGCAGCAGCTTCCGCAGTTTCTGTATCTTCCTTATAACTTTCCTGCCTGGGAGTGTTATTATCATCCCAGTAACGGTTAAGGATACTGCCGTCATCTAATTTCACCAGGCGTTTTAATCCTTCGCCGGTTTTTACTTCCCCTGATCCATCCATCCAGTAGTTATATTCCTTCTGCATAGATGGAAGATATTTTTTGTACACTGCATTCCCTTTAATGCCCGCCAGCAATGCTACCATCATGCAAAAAAATGGTGGCTGGCTGCGGCTGAGATAATAAGTTCTGTTGCCATTGGGGACATGGCCGAAATTATAAATGAGGTAGTCGAAATTTTTTATCATATTTTCAATCATACCTATTTCTTCACTTTCTTTTAATCCCAGCATGGTAAAATAACTGTCCCAGTAATAAATCTCCCTGAACCTGCCGCCCGGCACCACGTAGGGATAAGGCAATGCCAGCAAAGACATGCCGGCTCCAACGGGGAAGGCTTTATCAGCATCCCGGCTTAATATACCCCACAAATTTTTGATGTGCATTGCAGGATCTTTCTCCTGCTGTATATAATTTAATTGCGGCGGAGCTGGTGGCAAGTTGAAATTATCTGCTACGAATTTCTCCAGGTTCATATTCGGCCCTTTCATCATGCCATAATCGTACATGATATCTGCTACTTTTCTTTTAGGGGTACAGTCAACAAAGGTTTTTCCATC
>Ga0097621_100002349_pt1 | contig 12970 bp, 11 predicted proteins | sample KBSMisM72_FD_73165 | JGI IMG/M metagenome (GOLD analysis project Ga0097621, IMG submission 73165) | Miscanthus rhizosphere microbial communities from Kellogg Biological Station, Michigan, USA - KBS Miscanthus M7-2 (version 2) (version 2) | ecosystem: Host-associated > Plants > Roots >... | reverse complement strand
GCGATCCGCCAGCAGCTTCACCGCCGCGCGGACGTCATCGGCGTAGTCGGTGAGCGTGGCCGCTTCCGCGCGCCCGCCGCTCTGACCGATGCCGCGCTTGTCGTAGCGGACGACGATGTAGCCGGCGTTGGCGAGCACGTCGGCAATCTGTCCAAAGATCGGAATGCCGGCGACCAGACTGTCGCGATCGGTGGGTCCGCTGCCGCCGACCAGGACGACCGCCGGCAGACGCGGTTCACTGGACGTCGCTGGTCTCGACATCGTACCGGCGAGCGAGAAGCCGTTGCTCGGGATGTTGATCTGCTGATCGTTCGGTCTGGAGATGGTCACGCTGCGGGACGAGACCGCGGCGATGTCCTCCCGGACGACCTCGACCGACTGCAGCGGCACGCTGAACCGGATCATGCGGCCGGTGTCGTCGGTCCAGAGGTCCGCGTCGAGCCGTGCGGCCGGCAGCACGAGCGCGATCCGGGTGCGCCGGGCGCGGACGAGGCGCGCGGTGGTTTGAATCTGCTCGGCAGACGACTCGCCGACGACGATGCGGATCGACATCTGCGGCACGATGTAGATCGGAATCTCGCTGCCGACCGCGGCGGTCTTCAGCCGCGCGGCGACCGCCTCGTACGGTCCGAAGAAATTGGTCGGGAGCAGCAGGAGCACGTTTGGATCGATCGTGTCGCTCTTCTGCAGCGGCTGGCCCGCGACGGTGCCGTCACTCGTTGCGGTCGTGCCGTCCACGAGCGTGTGAATCGTCTGGGGCTGGCCGCGAACGGTGCCGTCCAGCGTGAACTCGAGCGGCTTCCACTCGGCGGTGTATCGCACCTGCAGCCGCCGCGCGACCGCGTCGATCGGCGCGCCCAGACGTCCGGTGCTCACGATCGTCCAGCCGCTGGAGACGCGGGTGACCGCGACCTGTTCGGTCCCGATGGGCCTTCCGCCGATGAAGATGGTGAAGTTCGTCGCGCCCGTTTCCTGCAGCGGCACCGGTGCCGTCGGCGGCTGCGCGGCGGCTCCGAGCGGCAGAGCGAGCAGCGCCGCCACGAGCGCCACACGGATAGAATGGGGCGAGGGCATGCCTCAGCATAACACCATGAATCTGGCCGCTTCTCCGGCGGCATACGATGCGGCCCGCCATCGCGCCGCGTTCGTCGATCGTTCGGATCGCGGGCGGATTGTCGTCTCGGGCACCGAACGCGCCTCCTATCTCCAGGGCCTGCTGACCAACGACATCGTCGCGCTGAAGTCGGGGCAGGGCTGCTACACCGCCTATCTCACCGCGCAGGGACGCATGATCGCGGACCTCTACGTCTACGAGCTCGGCGACGTCCTGCTGCTGACGATGAGCGGCGGCGTGAAAGACGGCGTGATGGCGAAGTTCGATCAGTTCATCTTCTCGGAGGATGTGCAGCTCGGCGACGTCACCGAAACGTTCGCGCAGATCGCGGTCGTCGGCCCGGACGCCGCCGTGAGGGTGGCGTCGATTGTCAGCGGTGTTTCCGAAGCGGCGCTGCGCGACATGCCCGAGCACGGCAACGCGCGAGGCGAGTGGGCGGGCGGCGCGGCGATCGTCACCCGGATCACCGACGCGGGCGAGCCGGGGTTCGACCTCTTCGTGGAGCGCGCGCAGGCGGCGGCGCTGAAGACGGCGCTGACGGCGGCCGGCGTCAGCGAGCTCGACGAAGCGACGGCGGAAGCCGTGCGGGTGGAGTCGGGCATCCCGCTGTTCGGTCGCGACATGGACGAGGAGACCATTCCGCTCGAGGCGGGCATCGAGGCGCGCGCGATCAGCTTCACGAAAGGCTGCTACGTCGGGCAGGAAGTCATCATCCGCGTCCTGCACCGCGGCCACGGCCGGGTGGCACGGAAGCTGGTCGGCCTGACGATCGACGGCGAGCAGGTGCCTGGGGCCGGCGCGCCGATCCGCAGCGGCGAGCGCGAGATCGGCCAGGTGACCAGCAGCACGGCGTCGCCGGCGATGAAGCGGCCGATCGCGCTCGCGTACGTCCACCGGGATTTTCTCGAACCCGGGACGGCGGTCACCGTCGGCGATCAGAGCGCCACGGTGACGGCGCTGCCGTTCGTCCCGTCGCTCGGCTAAAGCCTTCGCGCTCCGTCAGGCCGCGCAGTCGTCGCGCGAAGGCTTTAGCCGAGCGGTTGCGTCAGCATCTGAATCAGCTCCGCGTCGGCGGGCGGAAACTCGAGACCGGCCAGCTCTTCCCGGCGCACCCAGCGCATCTCCTGCCCAAGCTGAGGCCGCGGTTCGCCGAGCAGCTCGCACCGGAAGAAATGCAGCTCGATCGAGCGCTCGGGGTATTCATGGATCGTCGTGAAGATCTCGTCGCCGACGCGCGACGCCACGTCGAGCTCCTCCAGCAGTTCCCGGGCGAGGCCGTCCCGCAGCGGCTCGTCCTTCTCGCATTTGCCGCCGGGGAACTCCCAGAACCCTTCGAGGTGCACACCTTTCTGCCGTCGCGTGACGAGCAGACGCCCGTCGATCTCGATGACGGCCGCGACGACGACGAGGGCGATCATTTGTCGGCGGGCGTGAACGGATAGGCGCGGCAGCTTTTCGCCATCGGGCACACCAGGCACTTGGGGTTTCGCGCCACGCAGATCATCGCGCCGAAATCCATCAGCGCCTGGTTGAAGTCGAACACCTGCCGGTAGGGCATCACCGTCTCCGAGATCGCCCAGAGATGCTGTTTCATGGCGTGGCTCTTGGGATCGCCCTTCGCGACGAAGACGCGAAAGAGCACGCGGGCGACGTTGGTGTCGAGGATCGCGGCGCGCTCGCGGAACGCGAAGCTGCGGATGGCGCCGGCGGTGTACGCGCCAATCCCCTTGAACGACAGCAGCGTCGCCTCGTCAGACGGGAGCCGGCCGCCGTATTTCGCCACCGATTCCCTGGCGATTGACTGCAGCCGCTTCGGCCGGATGTTGTAGCCGAGCGGATACCAGGTCTTGGTCACGTCCTGCTCGGGCGCCTCGGCGAGCACTTCCATCGATGGGTACTTGTCGAGCCACTCGGCGTACTTCGGCAGCACCCGATCGACCTGGGTCTGCTGCAGCATGATTTCGGAGACGAGGATGTGGTACGGGTCGTCGGTCTTGCGCCACGGCAGATCGCGGCCGTGGCGGCCGTACCACGTCAGCAGCCGCTGCCGGAAACGCCGGCGATCGGCCGGGACCGGGAGCGACAGCGGGCGCGCGCGAGCGTTCTTCTTCTGTACGGCCATTTCGTATAATTCGCTCGTGAAAATCTACACGCGCACCGGCGACACCGGCGAGACGTCGCTCTTCAGCGGCGATCGCGCGCGCAAGGACGATCCGCGCGTCGACGCCTACGGAGAGATCGACGAGCTCAACGCGTGGCTCGGCCTGGCCCGGGCGTCACCGATCGACCCGGCGCTCGCCGCCGAGCTCGTGGCGCTGCAGCGCGATCTGTTTGCGCTGGGCGCCCAGCTCGCCGACCCCGCCGACAAGCTCGCCCCGCGCGTCACCAAGGCGGTGATCGACGACGACCACATTCTCCGGCTCGAGCAGCTGATCGATCGGCTGGAGACCGAACTGCCGCCCCTGCGCCGCTTCATCCTGGCCGGCGGCACCGCGGCCGGTGCCGCGCTGCACGTCGCGCGCACGGTCTGCCGCCGCGCCGAGCGCCGCATCGTCTCGCTCGACCCGCCGGTCGATCCGGTCCTGCTGCGCTACGTCAACCGCCTGTCGGACCTGCTCTTCGTCCTCGCCCGCGTCGCCAATCATCGCGGAGGTCTGGCCGAGACGGAGTGGTAAATTCACAATTGCGACGTGTGAATTTACAAGGCGTCTCTGCGTTCGAGCTCTCGTTTCACGGCATCAAACACGGCTCTCGCGAGTTCCTGAGAGACGCGTTCCCTGATCGCACCGCACTCGACCAGCATCATCCCGTTCACCATCTCAATCGCGACGTCCCAGCGATCGCGCGCGATCCCTTCCGGCCGATCCTCGAAGCTGGTCGCCTGCCGGGCGGTGTCGATCGGATAGCGGCTCGACACGTAGGCCGCAATCGGCGACCCGTTGATCAGCACCCGCACCGCGACGATGAGATCCTTGTCGGCTGACGCGTCCCCGTAATAGAAGCGGACCGCATCTTCGCTGAACAACCGGAGGTCGTCGTCGGCCGGAATTTCGGCGAGGACCGTGCGTCCCAGCGCGCGCTCCGAGTCGCGCGCGCGGAGCCGCCGGCGGCGGAACATCGTCAGCGTCGTGCCGAGGCTCGCGGCGACGACGAGCAGCGCGAGCGCGACGAGGGCCGCGAAGAGGTCACGCATGTCGGGCTAGAATGCCGCCGTGTCCGGCTGGTCCGAGCCGCTCGCGCGCGCATACGCGGCATGCGAGGCCGCGGCCCGACCGCACGGCGGGAACGCGCTCGTGGTGCGGCGCCTGCTGCCTTCGTCGATGCGTCCCCACCTCGCGGCGGTCTCCGCGTACCTGCACACCGCCGAGCGCATTGCCGGCGAGCGCGCGACGCCGGCCGCCGATCGGCTCACCAGACTCGACGCGTGGCAACGGCGGCTGCACGCGGCGGCCGCCGTCGATGGATCGGGACGTCCGCCACATGCGCATGAGGATCTGTTGATTGTCGCGCTCGCCCATTCGATCCGGTCGCTCGATCTCCCGCTGGCGTGGTTCGACGAGCTCGTGAGCGCGTGCGGTCAGGATACCACGACGACCCGATACGACTCGTGGGCCGGGCTGTTCGACTACTGCCGCCGAGCCGCGAACCCGGTCGGACGTCTGCTGCTGCGCATCGCCGGCTACCGCGACGAGGCGCTGCATCCGGCGTCGGACGCCCTCTGCACCGCGTTGCAGCTGACGCGCTTCTGGCAGGACTTCAGCCGCGACTGGGTGATCGGACGGCTCTACGTGCCGCGCGACGTGAGCGCGGCCTGTCGCGCGCGTGAGATGGATCTGCAGGGGCCGTTCCTGAACGACGCGTGGGCCGCCGCCATCGGTCAATGCATCGACGAGACCCGCGCGCGATTCGAGGCCGGGCGCGTGATCTGCGATGCGGTTGCGGGACGGCTGCGCTACGAGCGGCGGCTGACATGGCTCAGGGGCACCGAGACCCTCGAGCGTGTCGAGCACGCCGGCATCGCGCTCCTGTCTCATCGGCCCGAGATGGGGATGGCTGCCGTGCCGCGTCTGCTCTGGCGCGCGGCGCGGTGGCCACCGCCGGCCACGCGATCTGCCCGCGGCTAGCCCCTGGCGCCCGGCTCCCACCACCTAGTCCCAGTCCCTATCGTGGCTTGGTAGTCCAGCCTCAGTTATGCGACGATTGTCGGGTTCCACGCGCGATTTTTGCAGAACAGGATGCTCGCCACATGACGCTGTCGCCCGTATTCCGATCGGACGAAGCGGTTCAAATCCTCAGAACCGCTGGGGTCTGGAGCCGGCTCGATCCCGCCGCTCGGGGACAGGCCGACGCGATCAGCACGGTCAAGCGGGACCTCCCGCAGATCCTCGACGCCAAGTACCTCGATACGGCCCGGCTGGTCGACGATCCGGACGACACGATCGGGATCGAGTTCGTCCAGGAATTCTTCTTCCTGATTCTGTTCCGATCGGTGCTGCAGACGGTCGGCGTGACGACCGCGGACCTGCGGTTGTGCTGCGAGCTGAATTTCTGCATCAAGGGCACCATCACCGCGGCGGACAACCTGTTCGACGATCAGGACAAGGCCCTCCTGCCGCTGAAGCTGGGACAGGGGGCGCGGTTCCGATCGATTCTCCAGCTCCTGGCCTTCGAGCGCCTCGTGAGCCGCGCGCTCGAGCGGGGCGTGAACGCCGGGTCGATCTCCGCCGCGTCGGCCGGCCAGTTCCAGAAGGAATTACTTTCCCGGATGGCCGCGATCGGTTCGCTGGAAGGCAGCGAAGAAGGCGGCGTCGACGGCGTGATGGAGCCCGATCAGATGATCGAGCATGTGCACCGCGTCCGCGGCGGCGCCCTGTTCGAGCTCGCCTTCATCGCCCCGCGCCTGCTGGAGACGTCGGTCGATCCGGTGCTCTTGGCACGCGCGCAAAGCGCGATCTCCAAACTGGGCACCGCCTTCCAGATCGTGGACGACCTCACGGACTTCGAATTCGACTACAACCGGGGCAGCCACAATCTGCTCGTCTCGCAGATCACGCATCGGGGCAACGCGGACGAGCGCAAGCGTTTGACGACGCTCGGTGACGCCGCTGCCGGCGGCGGCGACGTCGTGACCGAGCTGTTCGCCGAGTCCGCGCGGGCCGTGGTCGAACGCGGCGAGGACGAAGCCAGGAGCGCGCTGGGAGAATTGCGATCGCTCGGATTCTGGTTCCCGACCGAGCTGAGCCACGAGCTGGTGCGGGCCATCGTCGGGCTCGACGGTGTGGACCGCATGCGGACGCTCTGATTGCCGAATTGACATCGATAGTCATCCACTACAAAGAGCTCGCGCTGAAGGGGAAGAACCGTCCCTGGTTCATCCAGCTGCTCGTGCGCAACCTCAAGACCGCGCTCGCCGGGCTGCACGTCGCGTCCGTGCGTTCGTCGATGGGACGCATCGAGCTCGAGCTGCGGCCGGATTCTCCATGGGAAGAGGTGCGCGAGCGGCTGAGCCGCATTTTCGGCATCGCGAACTTTTCGTACGCGAATCACGGGCCGCAGGATTTCACGGCGCTCGCCTCGGCCATCCTCTCGGATCTCGGCGACCTCAAGCCCGCGTCCTTCCGCGTGTCGGCGACGCGGTCGGACAAGCGGCTGCCGTTCACGTCGCCGCAGGTCGAGCGCGAGGTCGGCGGCATGATCTGGGAAGCGAAGGGGTGGAAGGTCGACCTGTCGCATCCCGCGCTGACCATCCACATCGAGATGCTGCCGACCGAGGCGTTCTATTTCTTCGGCAAGGAGCCTGGCGCCGGCGGCATGCCGAGCGGGACCGGCGGCCGCGTCGCCTGCCTGCTGTCCGGCGGTATCGACTCGCCGGTCGCGGCCTACCGGCTGATGCGCCGCGGCTGCAAGGTCCTGCTGATTCACTTCCACAGCTACCCGATCCTCTCGCGCGCCTCGCAGGAGAAGGTCCGCGAGATCGCCGCGCTGCTGACCCGGCACCAGCTCCGCTCGCGGCTGCTGCTCGTCCCGTTCGGCGAGCTGCAGCAGCAGGTCGTGCTCGGCGTGCCGCCCGAGCTGCGCGTCGTGATCTACCGGCGCCTGATGCTGCGGATCGCCGAGCGGCTGGCGCGCAAGGGGCGGGCGCAGGCGCTGGTGACCGGCGAAGTCATCGGACAGGTCGCCTCACAGACACTCGAGAACATGACGGCGATCGCCCAGGCCACGACGCTCGAGATCCTGAGGCCGCTCGTCGGCATGGACAAGGACGAGATCACCGCCGAGGCGGTGCGCATCGGCACCTATCCCATCTCGATCATTCCGGATCAGGACTGCTGCACGCTGTTCACGCCGAAGCATCCGGCGACCCGCGCACGGCTGGCCGCGGTCGAGCAGGCTGAAATGGCGCTGCCGATCGAAGACATGGTGACCGCCGCGGTCGCGGCGACCGCCGTGGAGGACTTCCGCTTCCCGATGCTAGAATCAGCGGCCGCGCGCAGCGCGAAGGCCCAGGGAGAATCAGCATGACGACTTTTTCGTCCGTGAAAGACCTGTCAGACGCAGCATCCGGCGGCGCGGCATCCGCCGAGCTGATCGATCGCCTCGTCTGGACGTCGGTGTTCGGCAAGGATGCGGAAATGCGCGGCGTGGCGCGCTTCACGGTGCGCACGCTCGCGGCGAAGGCCGGCATCCGGCCGGCGTCGATCCACGATCTCTACATGGCGATGGGGCGCGGCGACGCCGCCGGCTTCACCGTCCCCGCGATCAACGTGCGCGCGATGTCGTACGACACCGCCCGCGCGGTCATCCGCGCGGCGAAGAAGCTGAACGCCGGCGCGTTCATCTTCGAGATCGCCCGTTCCGAGATCGGTTACACCGAACAGCGTCCCCACGAATACGCCGCCGTCGTCCTCGGCGCGGCGCTGCGCGAGGGGTTCTCCGGACCGATCTTCATCCAGGGCGACCACGTCCAGACCAACGCGAAGAAGTACAACAGCCCCGACCGCGAGAAAGAGCTCGACGGCCTGCGCGCGCTCATCAAGGAAGAAATGGCGGCCGGCTTCTACAACATCGACATCGACACCTCGACGCTGGTCGATCTCGACAAGGCGACGCTCGAGGAGCAGCAGGAGGTCAACGTCAACCTCGCCGCCGATTTCACCGCGTTCATCCGCAGCCACGAGCCGAAGGGCGTGACGGTGTCGGTGGGCGGCGAGATCGGGGAGGTCGGCGGCAAGAATTCCGACGTCCACGAACTGCACGCGTATATGAAGGGGTTCAACGCCGCGCTCGCGACGCGCGGCAAGGGCCTGGTCGGGCTCAGCAAGATCAGCGTGCAGACCGGCACGGCGCACGGCGGCTTCATCAACGCCGACGGCACGCTGCGGATGGACGTGAAGATCGATCTCAAGACGCTCGAGGAACTGTCGCGGGTCTCGCGCCAGGATTACGGCCTCGGCGGCGCGGTGCAGCACGGCGCCTCGACGCTGCCGGCCGAGGCGTTCGACGCGTTCCCGAAGGCGGGCGCCTGCGAGATTCACCTCGCCACCAACTTCCAGAACATGGTCTACGAGCATGCCCAGTTCCCCGCGGAGCTGAAGGCCGAGATGTACACCTGGGTCCGCGCCAACGCCACCGAGGAGCGAAAGCCGAAGGACACGGAGGAGCAGTTCATCTACAAGGCGCGCAAGAAGGCGATCGGGCCGTTCAAGCAGAAGATGTGGGGGCTCTCCGACGAGGCGCGGCGCGGGATCGGCCAGAGCCTCGAGGATCAGTTCACCTTCCTGATGACCAAGCTCAAGATCAACGACACCGCGTCCTCGGTCGCGAAGTTCGTCACCGTGCCGCAGATCGAGGTCGATCGCAACGCGGAGATCGTCGCGGCCGGCGGCACGATCACGGCGGCGGAGAAGAAAGCCGAAGGCCTGGCAGACTGACCGTGTGCGGCCTTGACCACGAAGGCACGAAGCACACGAAGACGCACGAAGAAAACCGTCTTCGTGCCCTTCGTGTTTTCGTGGTCAATGTAGCCCTCACGTTCTCTGCCTGCGCCGCCCATCACACCACCACGGGCCTCGTCCTGCGCGTCGATCGACCTGGCGCGACCGTCACGATTTCTCACGACGCCTTTCCCGGCTACATGGACGCGATGGCGATGCCGTTCGATCTCAAGGGATCGGCGCGCGCCGCGAAGCTCGCGCCGGGCGATCGCGTGCGGTTCCGGCTGGCGGTGAAGAGCGGCCATTCCTGGGTCGATCGGGTGGAGGTGGTCTCCGCGGCGCCGGTGGACGCCGGGCTGCAGAACACACCGGCCGTACCGGTGCTGGTGCCCGTCGGCATGGCGATGCCCGACTTCGAGCTGACCGACCAGGCCGGCAAGCCGGTGGTCCTGTCCGCGCTGAAGGGCAAGGTCGTCGCCGTGACCTTCATCTATTCCCGCTGTCCGCTGCCCGACTACTGCCCCCGGATGGTCGAGAACTTCAAGGCGGTGCGCGCCCGGTTCGCGGCGCGGATGGATCGCGATCTGGTGTTCCTGACGATCAGCTTCGATCCGCGATACGACACGCCGGAGATCCTTACCAAGTACGCGGCGTCGCAGCGGGCCGGCGGGCCAGGCTGGCACTTCCTCACCGGCGACCCCGCGAAGATCGAGCGTGTCTGCAACGCGTTTGGCATTCAGTATTTCGCCGAGGAAGGGCTGATCACGCATACCCTGCAGACCGCCGTCATCGACCGTGACGGGCGTCTCGCGGCCACCGTCGAAGGCAAGGACTTCACGCCGACTCAGCTCGGCGATCTGGTCGGCGCGGTCCTCGATCGCTGACGTCCTCGAGAATCGCGATTTCCGCCGTCAGCAGCGCGCCTTCCGGAATCACGCCGGGAACGCCGCGATCGCCGTACGCCAGATGCGGCGCGATTTCCAGCCGGCGCGTTCCACCGACGCGCATCCCTTCCACGCCGTAGAACAGGCCGTTGACGAGCGAGCGGCGATCGATGCGGACCTCGGTGATCAACGTCTTGCCCTCGTCCTCGAGCCTGGCGACGCCGATGGGCCCCCAGGCGCTCGGCCAGCGCACGGGCTCACCCTTGTGGAGCCACAGACGCAGGCGGATTCGATAGTTGTGCTGGCGGCGCACCGGCGCGCCCGATCCTGGGGCATCCATGAGCAGCGTCAGCCCTGAACGCAGGCGCCGGCGCAGGAACGTCCCTTTCAGCGCCAGCCGCTCCGCGATGTCGGTCAGGCCGGCGGCCCGTGCCATCTCGAGCGGCGTGTCATAGTCGTCGATCCGGGTGCGCAGCTCGGGATCCGCACCGGCCTCCAGCAGAATCTGGATCGCCATCGGATTGCGCTCGGCGACCGCCATGTGCAGCGGCGTGTAGTCGTTGATGCCGCGCTGGTTCGCATCCGCGCCGAATGACAGCAGCAGCCGGATGATGTCATCCACATCGACCCGGGCGTTCGACCCGGGGTACGAGCGCGTGCAGCTCAACGCAGCGATGAGCGGCGGGAAGCCATCGTCGGCGGGAGCGCGGGGATCGGCGCCCGCTTCGAGGAGTGTCCGGATGAACGCGATCGGGCTGTGGTAGATCGCGTAGACGAGACATGAGCCGATGCCGTGCGCCAAATTGCCGTTCGGCACCATCCCGGGATCGTCGACGGCCGCGCGCAACGCCTGCAGGTCGCCCTGGCGAAAGGCGTCGTCAATCCGGCGGAACTTTGCGGCCTCGGCGCAGCGTTCATCCTCCATACACCAGGATATCGGCGTCTTTCCTGCCGGCTGCCGGCTCGGCGCGCCGCGAGGATCGATCCGTTGGAAGCACTGCGCTACGAGTAGTGCAGGCCTTTAGGCCTGCCCGGCACGGCGGACCTAAAGGTCCGTACTACACTCAACCCGAAAGCGCGCTAGGCGTGCGCCGATCACCGTTGCCCGACCGCAGCCGTGCTGGTGCGCAGCTTCTGCATCTGCGGCAGGTTGGAGTCGGCGTTCGCCCACGCCTTGGCGGCGCGGCTTTTCGCGTCCTGCGCTTCCGTGCTCTTCCCCTGGCCCTCGAGCGACGCCGCCAGGCCGAAGAACGCACGGCCGCTGCCCGGCTCACGCGCCAGCGCTTCGCGATAGGCTTTTTCAGCGGTGGCGTAGTCGCCGAGCACGAGCGCGACGTTGCCCCAGCCTTCGACGACCGGTCGCGGATACGCCGGGGGCTCGGTGTACATGATGTTGGCTTCGCGGTTTGCGGCCTTGCCGTAAAGCTCGTACGCCTTGCTCTTGTCGCCGGCGCGCGCCGCGATCGTCGCCTCGAGCTCCTGGGCCGCGATCCCGAGCGGCTCCTTGGCCGAGGTCACCGCGTCGAGATCCTTGTGCATCTCCGCGAGCGTCGCCTTGGCCTTGTCGGGCTGTCCGGTCGCGGAGTACGCGAGGCCCATCGCCCAGTGCCGCCACGCGTTCTGCTCCGGCTTGTCGTAGACCGGGATCGTCTTGCCGTCGAGAATCTCGTTCCATTTCTCGAAGCGGACGACGGTCTTGATCATGCCGAAGTAGCCCTGGCGCCACACCGTCCGCTGATTGTTGCTGTTGCGCTCGCGCGGGTTGTCCTTGTAGGTGAAGAGGTCCTGCACCCACTTCATCGAGTCGTCGTAGCGGCCGCCGAGATTCAGCGCGTGAATCAGGAAGTGGACGTTGTGGCCGTAGTGGCCGGTCGGGTAGAGCGAATCGGAGGCGATCCATTTCTGCTCGTTGGCCGCCGCGGCGGAGAACGCCGAGATCGCTTCCTGGATCTTGTCGCTCTGCGCGTAGATATGGCCCGGCATGTGGAGCGCGTGCGGGATATTGGTCACCAGGCCCGCGTAGCGCTGGTTCGCGTGCCACGCCTTCTCCGGCATCTTGCTGCCTTCGTAGGCGTGAATCAGGTAGTGATGCGCGCCGAACTGCCCATCGTCTTTTGCGACGACCTCTTCGAGCAGCGCGATCGCTTCCATCGTGTGCGCGCGCGGCTCCTTGCTCGCCGCTTCGAAGCCGTTGTCGATCGCCAGGCCGAGCATCGATTTCGCTTCGAGATCCTCGGGGTATTCGGCGACCAGCTTGCGGAGGCCGGCGATGTAGGCCGCGTCGGCCGCGTCCTTGTTGCCCGGCGCGCGGCGGGCGGCCTGCGCTTCGATGTAGAGCCGTTCGCGCGGGGTCACCTTGTCGCGCAGCGCCATCGCCTTGGCGATCGCCTCGCGGGCGCGAATCTGCGGGTCGATGGCGGCGCCGGTAGTGGATCGCGGGATGGTCGCGTCCGCGTTGGAGTCGGCTGCGGCCGCCGCCGCGCGGGCGCCGCCGCCGTTGCTCGGATCGCGCAGCAGCTGGAACGCCGGCCGGTAGTCGCTGGCCGCGCTCAGCGCGATGCACCAGTAGGCCATCGCCATGTCTTTGTCGAGCTCGAGCGCCTGGGTGCAGGATCGCTCCGACTCCTGAAACCAGAACGAGTGAATCTGCGAGACGCCCTGCAGGAAGAACTTGCGCGCCTCCTCAGAGCTCGTCGTGACCGGAAAGTCCTTGGTGATCCCCATGCCCGGCAGCAGCTTCGCCGGCAGCAGCGGCTGCGCGCCCGGGGGGACGATGCACATGTCCGGCTGGGGCGCCGGCGCCTGTTTGCCCTTGGCCGTGAGTGGCGAGGATGAGGCCGCCGCCAGGAGGAGGACGAAGCCGAGGCCGGTCAGGTGCTTCATGGCGCCAAATATAGCAGGGCGCCCGGCGAAAAGGGCCAAAACCGACAGGAACGCCAGATCGCGGCTGTCCGCCTGGGACCAGCTCTGAGACCGTATCTCTGAGACGGCGTCTCTGAGACCCCGTCTCTGAGACCAGACCTCTGAGACCGGCGGCC
>Ga0097621_100002338_pt1 | contig 12991 bp, 8 predicted proteins | sample KBSMisM72_FD_73165 | JGI IMG/M metagenome (GOLD analysis project Ga0097621, IMG submission 73165) | Miscanthus rhizosphere microbial communities from Kellogg Biological Station, Michigan, USA - KBS Miscanthus M7-2 (version 2) (version 2) | ecosystem: Host-associated > Plants > Roots >... | reverse complement strand
TTTGCCACGGCTGCGCTCAAGGACGAGATCAAGCTTCTTCTTCAGTTCGGCTTTGTTAGTCGTAAAGTCGCACAACATTTCAATGTCGTCGGTAATAATTGCCATGCGATCGCGAGGGCCAAGTTTGTCGATCAAGATCTTGGCTGCGTCGACGCTGTTTTGAATGAAGGGAAACTGACTTCCGCTGTAATCGATGATCAATGCAATAGACCGCGGAACACTTGAGTTGCTGCCCAGTAAAAAGTGTCCGACTTGTTGAGGAGTGTTGTCTTCAGTAATAACGAAGTCAGTAGCGACCAATCCCTTGACTGAACGTCCTTGTCGATCGAGTACCAGGAGATCGGTGGCGACCAGTGAGGTGCTGATGCGAACAACGTCATCATCAGGTTCAGTGCCCTGATTGATTTCATTTGTGGAGGTGGTTTGATTTTTTTCTGGGTCCCATTTCAGTTTCTTCAGACTGGAACCGAAGTTTTTTTGTCTTGATGTTTCGCGGGACTGTTGTGCGAGACAGGTTACAGCGATCGATAGACCAAGGATTAAGACCAGGGAGTGGTAGTTGCGCTTGACCATTGAAATTGGAAAAGAAGAGTTATGGCTGGGGACTGACGATGAGTTCAGATTAGCACCATAGGGGATACGAGTGCGAGTGACAGCAATTCGGAAGCTGAGAGACTTTAGAGCTTGTTCCAAGAATCAACCTTTCATTCTCCCCAAGCTTCAGCTTGGGGTTAGGAGCGTCGCGGAAAAGTAGTTAACCGTTTCAACGGTTTATAAAGGAGCACTTGAATGTAGCGGAAACCGTTAAAACGGTTTCGGGGTTCTATGCGAGCGCCGATCCCCGGGCTAAAGCCTGGGGAGAATGGGAGCTTCGATTTTTAAGGAGTTCTTTTAGCTAGACCTTGAGTCAATACTGACCCATTCACACATCCGCTCTAAAGTATTTAATGGAAACTTGCGGGGGCGCGCTGCGCTTGCCCCCTTCCCGACCGCTTGTAGTTGACCGTTAGTTGCCGGGACGCTTGCCCCAGGTTGGTGGTGCAGGCTCCTTGGCGGTGCGATCCACAGGATGTTCTTTCAAGAGCTTCATTGCTTCCTGGACTGCGCGCTCAAGTTGAGGATCGCGACCAGCGATCACATCCTTGGGCCAATTCTCAACATCGATATCCGGGGCCACGCCCTCATTCTCAACCGCCCATCGCCCATCGCGTGAAAAGAAACCGCCACGAGGTGCGATCATTGAACCTCCATCAATGAATGTTGGCGTGTCGGCTGTATGAACGAGACCACCCCATGTTCGCTTGCCGACAAGCACTCCGATCTTTCGCCGCTTAAACATGTAGGGCATTAAGTCGCCACCCGAGCCGGCCATCTCGTTAACGATCATTACCTTCGGTCCCCAGATGCCCGCGGACGGACTGGTAAAGGGATAGCGCTCGCCGGCGACGTTGTTGAAGTAGCCGTCGAAGTCTCTTTGGAGGACGTCAATGATGTAGTCAGCAGCTGAGCCGCCACCGTTGAAACGTTCGTCGACAATCGCGCCCTTCTTGTCTTGCTGAGAGAAGTAGTAGCGATTGAAACTGCTGTAGCCCGGCTGTCCTGTGTTTGGCAGGTAGACATAAGCGAGTTGCCCGTCGGACATTTTCTCAACCAGGCGACGATTCGACTCAACCCACGCGCGTGTTCGCAGGGCCTGTTCACTTGCAACAGGAACTACGGTTACGGTTCGTGCGCCTTGCACTGACGGAGTGCTGTTGACTGTCAGTGTTGTTTGCCTGTTTGCGGTGCCATCAAGCAGCCGATGAATGTTGTCAGGGGCGTTCAACTCGACACCATTGATCGCGAGGATGTACTCGCCGACGCTGACATTCGCGCCCGGAGTTGCCAGGGGCGAACGCAGATCAGGATTCCAACTTTCGTTGTCGTAAATGCGACTTACCTTGTAACGACCTTGATCGATTACAAAGTCGGCACCGAGTAGACCACCTACAACCTGCGGCACTGAAGGCATGTCGCCGCCGCGAACATATGAATGGCCGATCGCGATCTCCGCACCCATCATGTCCAGCAGGTAATTGAGGTCGGCACGATGCATTACGTAAGGCAGCAACTGGCCGTACATTTCTTTCATCTTCGGCCAGTTGGTGCCATGCAGATTTGGAACGTATAGATAGTCGCGTTGATTGCGCCAGCCCTCGTTGAATATCTGTTTGAATTCTTCTTTCGGATCCAGGTACATACGGAGCGAATAATTCAAACGACCTTGCCCTGCTTGCGGCGGCGTGCGATCGGCATCGACCAGAAACAATTGTGGCGCCGGTAAATTTGCTCCCGCACCCGGACCTCCTCCGGCACCGCCGCCACCGCCCGCCGCGCGATACAACAACTTTCGATGATCCGCACTGATTTCATAAGCAGCAACACCGCCGACGAATGTTGTTGCCCGTCGATCACAGAGGCGGTAGCGCATCAATTCATTGCCGCCACCGCCCGCTCCGGCGCCGCCTCCGCCACCACCACCTCCACGCGGAGCTTCGAGATAGTAGACGTATCCATCGATGCCCGCTTGCAGGTCTGTGTACGGACGTTCTGGAACTCCCGGAACTGAAACGATTCTCTGCTGAATTCCGTCGAAGTCGACTTGAACCGACACCGGCGCGCGTTGACCTCGAGGTTGTCCGGGGTCGCCCGCAGGTGTGTCGCCACCGCCGCCTGGGGCGTCGCCTGCGCAAGCACCCGGCTGAGGTCTTCGTGTGCCCGTGCCGACGCCGCGGTCTTCGTCACTCTCGGGTAGCAACGGACTCGCATCAGTCTTTTTCAGCACAGCGAAATACAACCCGAACGTTTCGTCGTGATCATATGAAGTCATGTCGAGCCATTGCGAACGCAACCCGAAATCGGTCGACGCAAGGAACCATAGATACTTTCCGCTTGAGTCGAATGCCGGCCACACCGCATCGGCGAGTCCATCGGTTACTTGTTTTGTTTCACCTGTCTCAATGTTGCTGACAAAGATTGCGTGGTACAGCGACCGCAGACGACTCGAGTAGGCCACCCACTTCGAGTCGGGGCTCCAAACCGGATTCAGTGTTCGCGAGGGCACCATCCACGGATCGTTTCCCACAACTTTTGCCTGTCCACTCGCCACGTCCACTACCCAAACCTTGAGGTTTGTGTCTGTGTAAAGAATCTTCTTCGAATCAGGTGACCATGACGGTGTGTAGTAGTGCGTTGGCTGAGGAAGATCGATCTCACGCGGTGGTGTCAGACCGTCTTGTGCTTCGATGATCAGTTTGTATTCACCAGACTTGTCACTGAAGTAAGAAACTGACTTTCCATCTGGAGACCACGCAGGATCACGTTCAGCCGAGCTACTCGAGTGAGTGAGATTGCGTACGTCACCTTTGTCCGCCGGAATTGTGAAGATCTCACCGCGTGCTTCCACGACGACGCGTTTGCCGGTTGGTGATAACGCCATACTTGTGAGGCGATTCGAGACGTCCTCCCAATTTGGCATCATCCACGGGAAGTCGCCGACTGCGTTGATGTTGACGATGGATTCTTTGCCAGACTTTGGATTCAGCTCGTGAATGTACCCTGCTTGTTCAAAGACAATAGCACCCGCACCCGAATCCATCGATTTCACATCGAAATCCGTGAACTTTGTAATCTGCGTGAGTTTCTTATTTGTCGTTTCGTACTGCCAGACGTTCGCAACTCCATCGCGATCGGAAATGAAAAACACAGAAGTGTCGATCCAAACAGGAGAAACATCTTTTGAATCAGTCCATGGTGGCGACACGAGATCGAAGGTCTTCAAGTCGACGATCCAGATAGGTCGGTTTTGGCCACCCCGGTAGTTGCGCCGTTCTTCGTCCCAGGAGTTGTTCATGCGGTAGGCGATGTGAGTGCCGTCGGGAGAAATCTTTCCCTGGTATCCGCGCGGCAATGCCAATGGTTCTTCTACGCCGCCTTCGACCGGCACTGTCCAGAATTTCGGTGCGCCGCTTGGTGCCCAGGTCGCGCGAGTTGACGAGAACATGATCGCTTTGCCATCGGCCGTCCACCCTTCGACCATGTCTGCTCCCGGATGCCACGTCAAACGCTTTGGCTCACCCCCATCAGCAGCGACCACGTAAACATCGAAGTTGCCGGAGTACTCGCCGCTAAAAGCGATCCATTTACCGTCGGGTGAGAAATGTGGGTTTGCAGTTTGCCCTTGAAAGCTTGTTAGTCGACGCGCGCTTCCGCCGGCTCGGGGAGCCACCCAGATGTTGTTTGCATACGCAAATCCGATCTGATTTGCGCTGACGGTGGGCGTGCGCAACAGCCGCGTTTGACCAGCGCCGTGCCCGTTTTGCGCGTCAACCGCAGTCGGAATAAGGCTCAAGCCAAGCAATGCTAGAAGGTGAATACCCAAAGTTAGGCGGGAAACGGCGTGACGTTTCATTGCAATGAACCTCCATTAGGCCGCAAGTTGTATGGAACTGAAGAGGAGTGAATGCGATCTTGTCGCATCTACAAAAAAATGGAACGTGCGAGTTTTAGCATGAAGAATGGGGGCGAGCAACACAGATCTCAGATCTCAAATCTAAGATCTCAGAGTTTGAGATCTGCGATCTGAGATCTCCGTTGAACCTATCTCAGGTCACTTCCGTATTTATTGACTGTCGGCTTCTTGAGCTACAATCCAACCGCTAACCCACGACAACACCTGTCGGTCTGGATTCGTTTTTAACCTTATTGGAGATGCACATGCAAAATTACCGTCGAAGTTTTGTAACTATGATCCTGATCTTCGCCTTCGCTGTCGCCACGATTCTTGGACAACAGAATCATGGATACGATCTCGCAAGTCTCGACAAGAATACTTCTGCCTGCACTGACTTTTATCAGTATGCAAACGGCGGCTGGTTAGCGGCCAATCCAATACCCGGTGCGTACTCGAGTTGGGGAGTTGCCAATATTCTTGATGAAAAGAATCGGGATATCTTGCACGAAATACTCGAAGCAGCCGCTAAGAATACGAATGCGACAAAAGGAAGTAGTGAACAGAAGGTTGGTGACTATTACGGCACCTGCATGGACGAGGCGAAAATTGAAGCTGAAGGAATCAAACCTCTGGCTCCTGCTTTTGACTTCATCGCCAATATTAAAGACCTATCCGACTTGCAGGGAGTAATAGCCCACTTCCACACGATGGGTCTCAACGTTGTTTTCAATTCCGATTCGACTCAAGACTTTAAAAACAGTGCTGAAGTTACTTTTGAAGTCTATCAAGGTGGACTGGGTTTGCCGGATCGCGACTATTACACCAAGACAGATGACAAATCGAAGGCGACTCGCGATGCCTACGTGAAGCACGTTGCGAAGATGTTTGAGTTGCTGGGAGATGATCCGACGAAAGCCGCTGCGGAAGCACAGACAGTATTAACTCTCGAAACCAAACTCGCCGAAGCATCTCTGACGAGAGTGGAGATGCGCGATCCCGAAAGAATCTACCATCGTATGACCGTGCCCCAGCTTAAAGAACTGGCACCAGCGTACGACTGGCCTGGATACATGCAAAAGTTGGGCATCACGCAAAAGACAGACGTCAATGTGGCGACGCCAGATTTCTTCAAAGCTCTCAATCCGATGCTGAGCAGTGTTCCAATCGCTGACTGGCAGACTTATCTTCGCTGGCATCTCATCAACAACACCGCGCCCGCCCTTTCCTCAGCCTTCGTAAACGAAGACTTCAATTTCAAAGGAAAGACTCTGCAGGGTGCAAAAGAAAACTTGCCTCGGTGGAAGCGCTGTGTGGCTGCTACCGATCGAGCGATGGGCGAAGCTGTGGGTGAGGTCTGGGTGAAGAAAGCCTTTCCACCTTCAGCGAAAGCGCGTGCGCTTGATATGGTGCACAACCTTGAAGCGGCCCTTAAAGATGACATTGGTACGCTGTCGTGGATGGCGCCGGCTACTCGCAAGCAGGCAATCGTCAAGCTTGAGGCGTTTCTAAACAAGATTGGCTATCCAGACAAATGGCGTGACTATTCGTCGTTGGCGGTCGATCGCGGTCCTTATGTTTTAAATCGCGCGCACGCGAGTGCGTTTGAAAAACGTCGCGACTTGAACAAGATTGGTCAGCCTGTCGATAGGATGGAATGGGGAATGTCGCCGCCGACTGTCAACGCTTACTACAATCCGCAGATTAACGAAATCGTGTTCCCGGCTGGAATTCTGCAGCCGCCTTTCTTCGACGCTGAAGCAGATGATGCTTACAACTATGGCGGAATGGGATCCGTAATTGGACACGAGATGACACACGGCTTTGACGATCAGGGCGCACAGTTTGATTCGACCGGAAATCTTTCCAACTGGTGGACGGAAAGCGATCTGAAGGATTTCAAATCTCGCGCCGAATGTGTGGTGAATCAATTCAACGGATTCGAAGTTGAAAAGGGTCTCAACGAGAACGGTAAGTTAGTAGTGGGCGAGTCAATCGCGGATCTCGGCGGTCTCGTGATAGCTTACGCAGCATTTCAAAAAGCAATCGCAGGCAAGCCACCAAAAGTAATTGATGGCTTTACACCGGAACAGCGATTCTTCCTCGGTTATGCACGCGGATGGGCCACAAACATGCGTCCTGAATTTGCGCGTTTGCTGACGAACGTCGATCCACACCCGCTGCCAAAGTTTCGTGTCAACGGTCCACTGTCGAATATCCCGCAGTTCGCAGCAGCGTTTTCGTGCAAGGCAGGTGACGCGATGGTGCGACCGGAAAAGGACCGCTGCCAGATTTGGTGAGCTAATGGTCTTTGGTTTTGGGTCTTAGGTCTTTCATTCTGAAGTTTCTTGCCCAAGGCCAAAAACCAAAGACCCAAGACCAAGAATGAAGACCTTCCTAAGGAGAGATGCCATGAATTCCCTGAAACGAAGTCTACTTTTTTCGACAGCTGCGGTGTTTGTCTTGAGTTGTATCAGCGTGGCAACTGCGCAAGTTGTAACGCCGCGGCCGAGTCAGAAAGCCAGCGTGTTGCAAACGATCGGAGTTACGGACGTCACTATTACTTACAGTCGTCCAGGCGTTAAAGGCCGAAAGATATGGGGCGATCCAACTCCGGAACAAGCAGGCACGAAAGGTGAAGCCACGCTGGACAATCAGAACGTTCGTCCGAAAGATGCAGTGATTGTTCCCTGGGGACATGTCTGGCGTACTGGCGCGAACGAGGCCACGATGTTTGTTGTCACTGATGATGTCTTGATTAACGGTCAGAAACTCGCGGCCGGAAGCTACAGCCTCCACACCGTCCCGACGAAAGACGAGTGGACGATCGTTTTCAACGGTACCGCGAATCAGTGGGGCAGCTTTAACTACGATCCGGCGAAAGACACACTCCGCGTCAAAGCAAAACCGCAATGGGTTAACGACAACCAGGAATGGTTGGAGTTCAGCTTCGATCCGGTCACCGATAATTCAGCACAGGTGAATATTCGCTGGGAAAAGGTCAACGTGCCTTTCACCGTTTCAATTGCCGATGTAAATGCGACGACACTGGCAAAGTTGAAGGCGACAGTCAGCGCAGCGAAACCAGATGATTGGCGCACTCCACTGCAGGCTGCGAGTTGGGTTCTGCAAAACAATACAACAGGTGATGACGAGCAGGGCTGGGCGTGGTTGGATCAGTCGATCAAAACGAAAGAAACATTCCAAAACCTATCCGTCAAAGCAACTGCTTTGTATAGAGCCGGCAAGAAAGACGAAGCCTTTGCACTTGCCGAACAGGCAATTCAAAAAGGCAAAACTGACAAGGTTGATACCAGCGCTTTTGAAAAGCGTTTGGCAGACATGAAGGCCGGCAAGATTTAGGTCCTAACCTTCAGCTGTGAAAAAGGGAAGCAGGTTTTGATGCTTCCCTTTTTTCTTTTACACAGGTTTTGTCTTTTGATTTGGTAATCGGAGGAAGCGCGTGCCCAAATTTTCAGGTTGGGAAGGGGACCCTGTCCCCGCTTGATTTGCTCATAGAACCTATGGTCTCAGTTGAGGGCAGCAGGGCGGGGACAGGGTCCCCTTCCCAACCTGACAATTAGAGCAACGCGCCTGTTGTAGGGATACTAGCCTGCAAGGCAGTTTACATACGCAAACTGCGAAGGTAAGGTTAAGTCACTGCTATTCTGATTCAGTTGTAAAGGTTGGTCTACCGTGGGCGTCGCAAAGCTGACAGAACACAACACAATCACTCCAGACAGCAAATACGCACGAATCGAACGCGAACGTCGTTATCTCTTACGTGATCTACCGGAAGGAATGTCCAGAACTGATCCTCATCTACAAATTACAGACAACTACATCACCGGCTCCCGGCTTAGGATTCGCAAAGTGCGTGATCCGAAAACAAACAAATGGGTTGTGAAGTTTACGCAGAAGTTTCCTGTTAACCCCAACGACTTGTCGCGCACAATTATTACGAACACTTACTTGAACGCTATCGAAGCTGAAACACTGTCGGTTTTCAACTCGAATGAGATTCGTAAAAATCGCTATTACCTCGAGCGCGACGGGAACAAATTTGCGATCGACATGTTTCTCGGTGATTTGTTTGGGCTTGTACTTGCAGAAATAAGTTTCGATACGGATGAAGAACTTGAATCGTTTCCAATGCCGTCGTTTGCGATTGCCGACGTAACAGATATCGAGCATTTCAGCGGCGGCAAACTTTGTGAATCAACATTCGCCGATGTGCGCGAAGAGATTCGACGACGGGGATTTCTGAAGTCAAACGACTCTGTTGCGCTGGGCTAACTCGAATGAAAAATCTATCTCGCGAGTTGCTTGCAAGTTTACTGATCTTGTTTGCCAGTCTGGTTGGCTGTCGCAAATCATCGAACCCCGCATTAGCACCTGCGGCGAGTCCCAGCCCCGCAACACAGCAATCACAACTGAATCATCCCGAAGGTGATGTCGCAACGGCCGGCGAGGTTAAGTACTTCAAAGGATCCATCGGCAGCTCGCTCGACTTGCAGATGAAGTTGAATCGTTCAAATGATCAACTCACGGGCAATTACTATTACGAAAAGGTCGGAACGAAGATCGATCTGCGTGGAACTCTCGACAAAAATTTCAATGTGACGCTGGAAGAGTTTGACGCTGCCGGTAAGCAAACTGGTTTATTCAAGGGAATATGGGCGGTTGATGCGAACGATGGCCTGGTGACGATTGCAGGCAATTGGTCAAAGCCTCCTGGAGATAAAACTGCGGACAAAAAGACCGCCTTCTCGATTCACGAAGAACCGATTTACTTAACGGGAAACGTGGATGTTGTCGCGAAGTCGATTAAGGAAAACAATAAGAAACTTGTCTACGAGATTTCAGTGCAATACCCGCAGTTAACGGGCGGCTCAAATCCGAATCTCGAAAAGTTCAACCAGGCTGTGCGTGGCTCAATGCTAAAGAAAGTTGCGGCATTTAAGAAAGAGATGGCTCCGCAACCTGATGAGGAGCCGAAGCCAGAGAATTCAATGGGCAGCGATTTGAACATCAGTTACAAAATGGGACTCGCTCAGGATGATCTCGTGAGCGTTACGTTTTCGGTTTCCAGTTATTACCAGGGCGCCGCTCATCCCAATGCGTTTTCGGAAGTCATCAACTACGATCTCAAGAACGGAAAACAGTTGAAGTTGTCGGACGTTTTCAAGCCAGGCGCAAAGTACTTACAAGCGCTGTCAACGTACTGTGTAGCTGACTTAAAGAAGCAATCGAAAGCAAAAGGCGCAGACGGAACGCTCGACGACACCTCGATAAATACAGGCGCCGCACCGACAGCCAGTAACTATCATAGTTGGTCGATTACAAAGCAGGGGTTGGGAATTAATTTCGACTCCTACCAGGTTGGACCTTATGCGGCGGGTCCGCAGTTCGTGAGAGTTCCTTACTCGGCGATCAAGGATCTGATAAATCCCGATAGTCCGTTGGGCCAGTTTGTGAAGTGATTAGCTCAGTTTCTTCGCAGATAAATTGAACTGACATTGAACAAGTCGGGAAGGGTGGTTTACCCCCGCTGTCTCAACTCAACAGTAATTGTGAGCTCTAAGTACGTTGAATTGCGACAGCGGGGGTAAACCACCCTTCCCGACTTGTTCAATTTGAATGTTCTAGTTTGACCTAGGCTACGAGGCGACAGAGAAAACTGTAGGAGAGAACAACCTACGCTGCTTCTGCAACCTCGGTCTCTCGATAATCCCTGGCATGTGTTCGCATGAAGTAAGCAGCGAGTACAAATGCGACGAACATGATCGCGGCGCCCGTCCAGAACGTGACGAACAATGAGTGATCGCTCATGAAATGAGTCTCTCCGTCAGCGCCTTGATGTGCAACGGAGCTGGCAATCAGCAGTGCTGCTATTGATGGTCCGACGGCGCGCGCCAAACTTGCGACGGACTGAGTCACGCCCAGAACGGTTCCCTGTTGTGCCGCGCCAACACTCTTCGAGGCCAGGCTCGTGAGTGCCGGCGTTGCTAAAGAGTTGCCCAACGAAAACACGCCGCCACCAAGCAGCAGCGCAGCCAGCCCACCAGCTGCAGGTCCGACAAACGGAACGGCAAACAAGCTGATAGCAAAACAGAGAGCACCAAAAATCACCAACGGGAGTTCGCCAAAGCGTTTGACCAGTTTGCCGATGAGTCCGCCTTGAATGACTACTGCGATGAGTCCAACGTAAGCGAAGAGATAACCTGTATGTTGCGCGTCGTAGCCAAAGCGAAACATCGTAAAGAGCGAAAATGACGTTGTCATAATCGAGAACGCAACAATAAACAGAAAATAGATTATTAATACAAACCCCAGCCTCGGTTCCTTCAACGATTGCAACAGCTCAGCGAGTCCTCGCCCACCTGCCGCAGACTGGCGTGCCGGATGGTCCTTAGTAACTGTTTCCGGAAGAGTGAAGTAAAGCAACAGCGCATTTGCGAAGCACAGACCTCCAGCGAAAAAGAAAGGAACGTGAATACCCCAGCGACTCAGTATTCCTCCAATCGCCGGTCCAAAGATGAACCCGAGTCCAAACGCTGCGCCTATCAACCCCATGCCTTTCGCGCGGTTCTCCTTTGTCGTGATGTCGGCAATGTAAGCTTGAGCCGTCGAAATGTTTCCACCTGTTATCCCGTCGAGAATTCTGCCGGCAAAGAGCATCCAAAGCGTCTTGGCAAAGCCGATAGTCAGAAACCCAATACCGGTTCCGATAATTGAGATAAGCAGTACGGGCCTTCGTCCGTATTTATCTGAGAGCCTGCCGAGGATAGGAGAAAAGATCAGCTGCATGATCGAGTAGGAAGCAAACAGCAATCCTACTACTCGTGGAGTAGCATTAAATACCGTCCCTTCAGCGTAGAACGGCAGGACTGGAATCACTATCCCAAAGCCGACAAGATCGATGAATACCGTTGTGAAGATTACGATGAGTGGAGAACGTTTCATGGACAAATGGTTCTTGGTTTAAGTTTATCTTCGGCCGCGGCCCGATGCTCTACTAACGGAAAGTGCTTTATCAACTGAAAGTTGGCCACCACCTGAAATGAGTAACGCCAGCACGATTCCCAGAAGAGCCATCGGGTATTCGTAACCACGATTCGCGCTGAACAATCCATTTGGCCAGTGAACGCCAGCTATGGCAGTCACCATTACGCAGCCGACAAAAAAAGCGCCGACTCGTGTAAGAAATCCCAGGCCAACAAGAATCCCACCGACAAATTCAGACAGAGCGGCCGCCCCGAGCCATAACCATGTGGGTTTCATGAAAGAGAAAGGAGTGTTGCCAGCGATGAACTGCTTGAAGCCTGGACCACCCCACAAGCCAAGCACCTTCTGACTGCCGTGGGCGATCATGACTATCGCTAATGCCAAACGAAGGGGAACGGTTGCAAAGGTCGATGATGTCGCGATCAATTTTCGAAACATATCAGTGCCTCTCCGTGGAAACGTTGCAGAGCGGAACAGATATTAGCAGGAAGCAGGTTGGGGGGCATGGAGGGAAATAATTCCCTGAGCAGGGGAGACGGGGAGAAGGAAGACGGGGTGACGCGGGACAAACCTACCCGACAGCAGCTTGGGTGAGATGTTGAGCGATCACCTGCTTGGGTTGTGCGCCGATCAGACGATCGACAAGTTTGCCGCCCTTAAAGATGAGCATCGTTGGAATACTTGAGATCTGATACTGCGAAGCGATCCGCGGATTCTCATCAACATTCAACTTGCCAATTCGATAACGGTTCTGCGCTTCGGCCGCGAGTTGATCAAGAACCGGGGCTATTGCTCGACAAGGACCACACCACGGCGCCCACGCATCGACAAGAATAGGAGGGCCTGTCGACTGAAGCACATCTTGTTCAAAGGTCGCATCCGTTATTGTGAAAGGTTTTCCCGCGAATGCGTTGACATCCAGCTTAGTTCCACAACGTCCACACTTCGCTTCACCCGTGACAAGTCGAGACTCGTTCACGCGGTTTTTCGTTCCACAGTTCTTACAGGTAACGATTTGCATGCTATCCATTTGACTATCCATTATTCGCAAAAGTTTCGCAGAGGTTGACTCAAAGTTGGGAATTGAGAAAATAAACCACAAGTCACGAAAAAATAAACCACCAAGTCACCAAGACACGAAGTCACAAACTTAAATTGTTTGAAGTATTTCTCAAGTTCGTGTCTTGGTGTCTTTGTGTCTTGGTGGTTTAGTTTTTCAATTCGGAGTTCTGGCCACTCTGTCGGTCGAATTCCTGGTTCGCTTGCTGATAATGGTTTTCAAACGTTGAGAGTTTAGCGCCAAACTTCAAACTCAACCCTGCGCGTTCTCGCTAACTTCGTAGTAACATCCCAACGTTTTCTTATTTATCCAGAGGTGACTCTAAACATGCCGATTCCGCGATCGTTCTGGGTATTAGTTGTGTTGTTTGTAAGTTGTATTGGAGGTGTTGCCCAGGTTAGCCCGACTACAGCCCCGGTTGATATCGCTTTCAC
>Ga0097621_100002336_pt1 | contig 12996 bp, 17 predicted proteins | sample KBSMisM72_FD_73165 | JGI IMG/M metagenome (GOLD analysis project Ga0097621, IMG submission 73165) | Miscanthus rhizosphere microbial communities from Kellogg Biological Station, Michigan, USA - KBS Miscanthus M7-2 (version 2) (version 2) | ecosystem: Host-associated > Plants > Roots >... | reverse complement strand
GCGCTCTACCTCGCCGGCAAGCTCGCCGCGCTGCCCAAGGCGGCGATGGCGCAGACCAAGCGCCTCTTCTACGAGGTGCTGGACCTGCCGCTCGAGGAATCGCTGAAGCGCGCGCGCGACGTGAACCGCAAGATGCGGGGCTTCAAGAAGACGTGAAGCCCCTCGAGCAACTGACGATCCTCGACCTTTCGCGGGTGCTGGCGTGCCCGTTCGCCTCGATGGTGCTTGCCGAGCTCGGCGCGCGCGTGATCAAGGTCGAGCAGCCGGGCAGCGGCGACGAGACGCGCGGCTTCGAGCCGCAGCTCGCCGCGGACAGCGCTTACTACTTCGCCTGCAACCGCTCGAAGGAGTCGATCACCGTCAACCTGCGCTCCGACGAGGGCAAGCGCACGATCCGCGAGCTCGCGCAGAAGGCGGACGTGCTGGTCGAGAATTTCCCGGTCGGCACTCTCGAGCGCTACGGGCTGGGCTATTCGGTCCTCGGCTCGCTCAATCCCAAGTTGATTTACGTTTCCTGCACGGGATTCGGCCAGACCGGCCCGTACGCGGAGAAGAAGGGCTACGACACCGTCTTCCAGGCGATGGGCGGCCTCATGAGCCTCACCGGAGAGAAGGGCGGCGGCCCGGTGAAGCCCGGCCTTCCCGTCGCCGATCTCACCTCGGGTCTGTGGGTCGCCATCGCCATCCTCGCGTCGCTGCACGGCCGCGCGCGCACCGGCAACGGATGCCATGTGGACTTCTCGATGCTCGACGGCCAGGTCGCGCTGCTCACGCTCGCCGCCGCGAGGTATTTCGCGCTCGGCGAGATTCCGCCGCGCCTGGGCACCGAGCATCCGGGCCGCGTTCCCTCGGCCACCTTCCGCTGCAAGGACGGCAAGTACGCGCACATCACCGCGAGCGACCAGCACTGGGCGCCGCTGTGCAAGGCATTGGGAGTTGAAGAATGGGGCAAGGCGTTCCCCGACAACTCCACGCGCGTCGACAAGCGTCCGGAGGTCATGCAGGTCTTGACGGAAAAGATCTCCTCGTTGGAAAGATCGAAGCTGCTTGCCATCCTCGACGAAGCCGACGTCCCGGTCGGCCCGGTGAACGACGTCGCGGAGATCCTGGACGATCCGCACGTGCGCGCGCGCAAGCTCGTCGGCAGCTTCGACTATCCCGGCGTGGGCGAATTCAAGGCGCTCGCGCTGCCCTACAAGTTTCTCGGCTGGGACAATCCGCAGATTGGCCGGCCGCCGACGCTGGGCGAGCACACCGAGAAGATCCTCGCCGAGCTGAAGGCCGCGAAGTGAGCACCGTGCTCTACAGCGTCGAGTCGGGCGTCGCGACGATCATGCTCGACCGTCCCGAAGCGCGTAACGCGCTGAACGGCGCGATGTGCGACGAGCTGTGCGCGGCAGCGGCGCGCGCCGCCGCCGACTCGAGCGTGCGCCTGGTGCTCGTGCGCGGCAACGGCCCGGTGTTCTGCGCCGGCGCCGACGTGAAGGAGCGCCAGGGCATGACCAAGGAGGCGGTGCGCGCGCGCCGGCTCAAGGGCTTCGCCGCCTACGCCGCGATCGAAGCGCTGCCCATGCCGGTGATCGCGGTGGTGCAGGGCGCCGCGCTCGGCTCGGGTGTGGAGATCGCCGCTGCCTGCGACTTCATCGTCGCGCTGCCCGATGCGATGTTCGGCACGCCCGAGGCGCTGCGCGGCACGGTCGGCGCGACGCAGCGCCTGCCGCGCGTGCTCGGCAAGCGCCTCGCCAAGGACATGATGTTCACCGGCCGCCGGCTGACGGCGGAGGAAGCCAGGGCTCTGGGGTTGGTGGCAAGAGTCTTTCAGCATGAAAGTTTCGAGACTTCCCTGCAGGAAATCATCAACATCATCCTCGCCGCGCCGCCGGCGGCCCTGCGGCTGGCGAAGCGCTGCATCGACCGCGGCGTCGAGCTCGATCCGCAAGGCGCGCTCGAGCTCGAGCTGCAGGCGATCGACGAGCAGCTCGCCTCCGGCCAATGGATGGGCAAGTCCTGAGCTGGAAGGCGCAGACGCTGGGCGAGGTGCTGGAGCGCCAGGCACGCGAGCGCGGAGGCGCAGAAGCGCTCGTCACGCAAGGCGGCCGATTTACCTACCAGGACCTGCTCGACAGAGCCAAGTCGGTCGCCGGCGGCATGCAGGCGATGGGCATCGGGCGCGGCGACCACGTCGGTATCCTGATGGGCAACGACGAGAAGTGGCTCTCGCTCTTCTACGGCGCGGCGCTGATCGGCGCGGTCACGGTTCCGGTCAACACGCGCTTCAAGGCCGCCGAGATCGAGTTCTGCCTGAAGCAGGCGGAGTGCAAGGCGCTGTTCTACGTGGAGCGGTTCCTCGGCATCGATTTCGAAAGCATGGTGTCGAAGTCCAGCAATGCCCATAAGGCGCTGCCCGCCGGGCGCTTCACGCCGGTCGGCGTGAAGGCGGAGGAAATCCTCCTGATTCAATTCACCTCGGGGACGACGGCCTACCCGAAGGGCGCGATGCTCACGCACGACAACATGCTGCGCGACGCGTGGGCGGCGGGCAGCCGCATCGGCATCCGTGCGGAGGACCGCTACTTCAATTGCCGGCCGTTCTTCCACGTCGCGGGCTCGACGCTATCGGCGCTGATGGCGCTCGTGTCGGGCGCGTGCCTCGTCACGCTGCCGACCTTCGAGGCGGGAGCGGCGCTCGAGCTGATGGAGCGCGAGCGCTGCACGCTGGTATCGGGGAACGACACGCTGTTCCAGCTCCTGATGGGCCATCCCGACTTTGCGCGGCGGCGCCTGAGCCTGCGCGGCGGCTGGGCGGCGGCGGGCCCGCAGACCATGCGCGCGATCATCGACGTGCTCGGCGCGAAGCACATCTGCGCCGCGTACGGCCTTTCGGAGGCTTCGCCCAACGTGGTGATGAGCGACTGGCGCGACGCCGAGTCTTTGCGGGTCAACGGACTGGCGCTCCCCCATGAGGGCGTGGAACTGCGCATCGCGTCCGACGGCGAGATCCAGGTGCGCGGCTGGAATGTGATGCGCGGCTACGTCAACAACCCGGAAGCGAACGCGAAGGCGTTCACCGCCGACGGCTGGCTGCGCACCGGCGACCTCGGCGAGCTGACCGCCGACGGCCGCCTGCGCATGGTCGGGCGGCTGAAGGACGTGTTCCGGGTCGGCGGCGAGAACGTCGCGCCGGCCGAAGTCGAGGAGGTGCTGCTCGCGCACCCGGCGGTCGAGACCGCCCAGGTAGTCGGCGTGCCCGACGCGCGTCTCGGCGAAGTTCCCTGCGCCTATGTAACTCTCAAGGGAAAAGCGACAGAAAAGGAATTGCTGGAATGGTGCAAGCAGCGCTGCGCCAATTTCCGCGTGCCGCGTTACCTTAAGATCGTGGATGACTTCGAGAACATCGGCATGACCGCAAGCGGCAAGGTGCAGAAGACCCGCCTGCGCGAGCATGCGTTGCGCGAGTTCAATCTCCAATGACCCTGAACCAGCCTCATGTCCTGGCGGAGCTGAAGGCCGCCTTCGAGCGCTACGAGCGCGCCATCGTCGACAACGACGTCCCGGTGCTGAACGAGCTTTTCTGGCACTCCGATTCCACCGTGCGCTACGGCGTCACCGAGGAGCTCTACGGCTATGACGAGATCTCCGGCTTCCGCGCGTCGCGCCCGCCGGTGGACCTGAAGCGCGTGCTGACCAGGGTGGTGCTCACCACCTACGGCGAGGACTTCGCCACCGCGAGCTGCGAGTTCCGCCGCGTCGAGTCAGGCAAGCGCGGCCGGCAGATGCAGACCTGGATGCGCACGCCGCAAGGCTGGAAGATCGTCGCCGCGCACGTCAGCCTGCGCGCCTGAGAAAGTCGACGAGCAGCGCGGCGGTCTTCCGCGGCTGCTCCTGCTGCACCCAGTGCCCGGCGCCTTCGACGAGATGCGCGCCGCGAAAGTCGCTGCACATCTCGCCCTGCATGCGCTCGAATTCGCCGGGCTTCTGGTGCACGCCCCAGTCGCTAGCGCCGGCGATGTACATCGCGGGAATGTCGATCGTCTTTCCCGACACCGCCGCGGCGAGCTCGGCCGAGTACTGGGGATTCGTGGCACAGCGATACCACTGCAACCCGCCCTGGAAGCCGTTGCGCTCGAAGGCTTCCGCATAGACGCGCAGCTCGTCGTCGGTCAGCCACGGGGCGGGCTTCGTCGGCAGGTAAGGCGCGACCGTCTCGGCCATGCCCTTGTCGAGCTCCATGATGTAGTACGTCGGCATCTTCGCGAGCTCCGACGCGATCCAGCCCTTGAGCGGGAACGGCTTGTTGCCCGGCCAGTCCGCGCTTTTGTAGTGATAGTAGGCGCGCAGGAATGCGTGCACGCCTTGCGGGCAGCGGCGCATGTTGTCGTCCGCCTCGCGCGTCGAGTAGTACCACTGATAGTGCTTGCGCCCGAGCTTCGCGAGATCGTCGTGCACGCTGCTGGAGCGACCGCCGATCGGCGCGCCGCCGAACGGCGCGCTCATCAGCACCAGCGAGGAAAACACATCGGGCCGCGTCAGCGCGCAATACGCCGCCACCGGCGAGCCGAAGTCGTGGCCGACGACGTGCGCCTTGCCGATCCCCAGCCGTGAAAGCAGCGCCAGGCAGTCCTGCACCAGGTTCAGCACCCGGAAGGACGCCAGGTCGGCGTCGTAGCGGCCGTCCCATCCGGTCGTTTCCCCGTACCCGCGCTGGTCGGGGGCGATCACATGGAATCCCGCCTCCGCGAGCGCCGGGATCACCTTGCGCCAGCTATAGGAGAGCTCCGGGAAGCCATGCAGCAGCAGCACGCATGGGCGCCCCGCATCGCCAGCCTCGAGGCAATGCATGGAGAGGCCATTGACCCCCTCGACCCTTCTCGCCCGGAGGCCTGGATAAGCGGACGTCACTCGCGCCGATTGTAGTTTTGAATGGGACTGGCTAGAAACCGAGCTTCGATGGCAGCATGCAGCGTATGCGCGATATCGACCAGGTCGTTGGGGCGTTACGAAGGCGCCACCCCGAGGTGAGCGTCGAGCAGCGGCCGGGGGCCTACGCGGCGGTCGACGAGACGATCTGGTTCATCAACCTGCCATCCACCTCGTTCGAGATACAGCTCGAGTCTTCGACCGGAAACTGTCCTTTCATGATCGAATCGAGCCTCAGTCCGGAGCGGATGCACGCGGCCACGATAGGGGAGGCGATCAACATGGTGTCGACGATGCTGGCGGATCACAACAATGCGACTTAGCGGCCTGCTGACCAAAGCCTCGGCGCTCGCCGCGCTGCTCTTCGCCGGGGCGGTCGCCGCGGCCGACGTGAACGTGATGATCTCGGCGGGCTTCTTCAAGGTCTATTCGGAGCTCGCGCCGGCCTTCGAGCGCTCGAGCGGGCATCGCCTGATCACGACGCGCGGCCCGTCGATGGGCGACTCGCCGGAGGCGATCCCGGCGCGCCTGGGGCGCGGCGAGAACGCCGACGTGGTGATCCTGGACGGCGGCGCGGCCGACGAGCTCGGCCAGCGGGGAATGGTGAAGCCGGAGAGCAAGGTCGAGCTGGCGCGCTCGCTGGTGGGCATGGTGGTGCGCGAGGGCGCGCCGAAGCCCGATATCGCCACCGTCGATGCGTTCCGCAACACCCTGCTCGCCGCCAGGTCCATCGCCTTCTCCGACAGCGGCAGCGGGACCTATCTTTCGACCAAGCTCTTCGCGAAGCTCGGTGTCGCCGAGCAGGTCGCGGGCAAGAGCCGCAAGGTGCGCGGCCCGCCCTCGGGCGAGCCGGTGGCCGCGGTCGTCGCGCGCGGCGAGGCGGAGATCGGCTTCCAGCAGGTGAGCGAGCTGATCCACGTGCCGGGCGTGACCTTCGTCGGCGCCATCCCGGCCGAGCTGCAGCCGGGCTTCTCCTTCGCCGGCGCCATTACCACCAAGGCACGGAACCCGGATGCGGGCGCGGCGCTGCTGCGCTTCCTCGCGTCGCCGGAAGCGGCGGCAGCCATAGTGAAGGCCGGGCTGAAGCCCGCCGCGGCGCCCTAGGCGCCGGTCCTGCCGATCAGAGCCTGAAGATGCGCTGCGCGTTCGTGCCGCGCACCTTGTTGCGCGTCGCGCCGGGAAGGGCGTCCACGCGCGACAGGCAGCCCACCATGTCGCCGATGGTGTGGGGATAGTCCGAGCCGTAGAGCACGTTGTCCTCGCCGCACACCTCGACGCACATGGCGACCGCGCTCTGGCGAAAGACGACGGTGTCGACGTAGATCTGGCGCATGTATTCGCTCGGCGGGCGCTTCGTCTTCGCCGCCGCCGCGGGGATGTTGTGCCAGCAGATGTCCAGCCGGCCAATGAGGTAGGGCAGCGCGCCGCCGCCGTGCGAGGCGATCAGCTTCAGGTTCGGGTAGCGGTCGAAGAAGCCGTCGTAGATGCAGCGCGAAATGGCGAGCGAGGTGTCGAAGGTGAAGCCAATCGGGGCGGTGAGCTGGAATTCGTGCAACCCGAGCTCGGTGCTTCCCGGCGGCGCGGTGGGATGCACGAGCACCGGCAGGCCGCGCTTGTCGATTTCGTTCCAGATCGCGGAGAACGCGGGATCGGTGAGGGCTTTTCCGCCAATATTCGCCAGCACCATTACCCCGACGGCACCCTGGTTCACGCTTCGCGAAAGTTCCTCGAGGGCAATGGCAGGGTATTGCCAGGGAAGCGAGGCGAACCAGCGGATGCGATCGGGCCAGGTAGCCTGCGCCTTCGCCATCTCCGCGTTCATGACGCGCGCCGCCTTGAGGCTGATCTCCGCGCTGCCCCAGTAGGCGTTGGGGCAGGTGAGCGAGGTGACGGCGATGTCGACCTTCGCCTTGCTCATGTTGGCGATGCGCGCTTCCCAGTCGAACATGTTCGGCACCGGCGTCATGAAGGGCGAGCCGTCCATGTGGATCGCCTTCAGGCCGCCCTTTACCTCCTTCAGCGCGTAGCGCGGGCCGCCATGCTGCTCGAGGAGCGAGAGCCACTCCTTGTTCAGCATATGGGTGTGGACGTCGATGACGGGAGCCAGGCTCATGGGACCTCTATTGGCGTTCGATGCCGCGGTCGGCGACGACCTTTTTCCAGCGCGCGATCTCGCGCTCGACGCGCTGGCGCATCGCCTCGGGGGTGCTGTAAGCCGGCACGCCGCCGAATCCGGCGAAGCGCTCCGGCGTATCGGCCTCGGCGAGGATGGCGCGCAGCTCGCCGTTCAGCTTGTCGATCGTGGCGCGCGGCGTGCCGGGCGAGACCGCGAGGCCGAGCCACGAGCTGAACTCGACTCCCTTCAGCGTCTCGCCGACCGTCGGCACTTCCGGCGCCAGGGGATAGCGTCCCGCGGACGACAGCGCGAGCGCGCGCAGCCGCCCGCTCTTCACCATGGGCAGCGAGAACGTGGCGGTCTCGATCAGCACGTCGATGCGCCCGCCGAGCAGCTCGGTGAAGGCCGGCGCCGCGCCCTTGAACGGCACCTGCAGCATCGTGGTGCCGGCCTCGCTGTTCAGCCACTCGCCCAGAAGGTGGTGCAGGCTGCCGGCGCCGGCGGTGGAGTAGGAAACCCGGCCCGGCTCGGCTTTCGCGCGAGCGATGAGATCCGGGAACGACTTGATGGGTGAATCCTGCGCGACCGAGATCACCATCGGATACTCGATCACTACGCTGACCATGCCGAATCCGTTCACCGGATCGTAGGGCAGGCTCTTCATCACTGCCGCGGTGCCCGGATGGCCGCCCGTGAGGAGCACCATCGCCGTGCCGTCGGGAGGCGCCTTGGAGACGAGATCGTTGGCGATGAGGCCGGTCGCGCCGACCCTTTGCTCGACCACCACCGGCTGCTTCAAGCGCTCCGAGAGCTTCTGCGCGAGGAAGCGGCTGACGATGTCGGTGCTGCCGCCCGCGGCGAAGCCGACGTAGAAGCGGATCGGTTGCTGCGCATTGGCCGCCTGGAAGGCAAAGGCCAGCAGGAGAAACCAGAACCTCACGGGATCGGCGTCGACTGCCAGGCCACCATCTGCCAGCCCTTCGCGCCTTTCACCCAGACATCGGTGTAGCGGCTGTTCATCACCTTCGGCTTGCCGTCGATCAGGATGTCGATGCGCACCTGGCCGGTGACGACCGCGGTGTCGCCGTGCACCTGGATGTCCTCGATCGGGCGGTCGATCTGCCGGTACTGCCATTTCTTCGACTTCACGCCGGCGATGTAGCTCGCCTTGCCGTCGGTGGTGGCGGAGGAGTGCGTGTAGACCATGCTGTCGGCGAGCAGGCTTTCCAGCGCCGCCGCGTCGGCCTCGATCATCGCCCGGAAGCGCCGCGACTCGAGCTCTCGGATCGTCGCCGTGGCGTTTTCCAGATGGTCAGCCATCGGCGATCCCGTTCTCGAGGATGCCGACCTTGTCGATCTCGATCTCCACCCTGTCGCCGGGCTTCATCCAGACCGGCGGGGTGCGGCGCGCGCCGACGCCGCCCGGCGTGCCGGTGACCAGCACGTCGCCGGGCTTGAGCTCGGTCCACGTCGAGACGTACTCGATGATCTTGGGGATCTTGAAGATCATCTGCTCGGTGGTGGCGTGCTGCATGCGCTCGCCGTTCAGGCGGCAGCTCAGCGTCATCCTGGTGCCGGGCGGAATCTCGTCCGCGGTCACCATCCACGGGCCGAAGGCGCCGGTCTGCGAGAAGTTCTTGCCGGCGGTCCACTGGATGGTGTGGCGCTGCCAGTCGCGCACCGAGCCGTCGTTGTAGCAGCTGTATCCCGCTATATGCTTGAAAGCATCTTGCTGGGAAATTCTTCTCCCCGGCGTGCCGATGATCACCGCAATTTCCGCCTCGAAATCCATGTGGGTCGATTCGCGCGGCCGCACGATCGGCTGCTTGTGGCCGACCTGCGACTCGGCGACGCGCAGGAAGATGGCGGGCTGCTCGGTGTTGTCGCGGCCGGTCTCGACGACGTGGTCCTGGTAGTTCAGGCCGACGCAGACGATCTTCCCCGGATTCGGGATCACCGGCAGCCAGGTGACCTCCTCCTTGCGGAAATCCGCCTTTTCGGCGAGAAGCTTCGCGGCTTCTGCGAAACCGTTGCCGGCGATCAGGGCCTTCAGGTCGGCATAGCGGTTGCCTAGGCGCCTGCCGAGGTCGACAATCCCGCTGTCCGTGACCGCGCCGTAGGTGGCGCCCTTCGCCGTCTTGAAAGTTGCGAGCTTCAAATGACCTCCTCGGTGCCTTCGCTGGCCTTCAGCCACATGGGAATCTTCGTCGCCGACGTGGCGCGAATGGAGGATTTTTACACACGCCTGCTCGGTTTTACCGTCACCGACCGCGGCGATCTCGAAACACCGCGCGGCAAAGTGTTCCTCGTGTTCCTCAGCCGGGACCCGAAGGAGCACCACCAGATCGTCCTGGCGAGCGGCCGCCCGGGCGAGCTGGGCTTCAACCCGATCAACCAGATCTCGTTCCGCATGGCTGACTTCGCCGGCCTGCGCGAGATGCACCGGCGGCTGCAGGCCGAGGGGGTGGCGGAGCTCTCGCCGGTCTCGCACGGCAACGCGCTCTCGGTCTACTTCCGCGACCCGGAAGGCAATCGCATCGAGCTCTTCATCGACACGCCCTGGTACGTGACGCAGCCGCTGCGCGTGCCGATGGACATGAGCCTGCCCGACGCCGAGCTCTGGGCCTGGGCCGAGGCGCAGGCGCGCAAGCTGCCGGGCTTCAGGAAGGTGGAGCACTGGCGCGACGAGGTGGCGCGGCGGATGCGCCAGTGAAGCCCTTCGTCTACAACAGCCTGCCCTCGCGCGTGATCTTCGGCCAAGGCTCGATCGCGCAGCTGCCGGCCGAGATCGACCGGCTGGGCGCGAAGAAGGCGCTGGTCCTGTCGACGCCGGAACAGAAGGAATCGGTTCGCCTGATCAGCGAAACCCTCGGCGCCAGATGCGCGGGGCTCTACGACAAGGCCGCGATGCACGTGCCCCTCGAGGTCGCCGAGGACGCGCGGCGCGTCGCTAGCGAGCTGGGCGCCGATTGCTGCGTCACCGTCGGCGGCGGCTCGACCACGGGCCTGGGCAAGGCGATCGCGCTTACGTCGACCTTGCCGATCCTCGCCGTGCCGACGACTTACGCCGGCTCGGAGATGACGCCGATCTACGGCCTCACCGAAGGCGGCATGAAGAAGACCGGGCGCGACGCGCGCGTGCTGCCCAAGACGGTGATCTACGACCCGATGCTCACCCTGACGCTGCCCGCGGCGCTTTCCGCGGCGAGCGGCATGAACGCCATCGCGCATTGCGTCGAGGCGCTATACGCGCACGACGGCAATCCGATCATTTCGCTGATGGCCGAGGAAGGAATCCGGGCCTTGTCGGCTTCCTTGCCGAAGATAAAAACCAATATGAAGGATGCGAACGCCAGGAGCGACGCGCTCTATGGCGCCTGGCTCGCCGGCGTCGCGCTAGGCGCGGCGGGAATGGCGTTGCATCACAAGCTGTGCCACGTGCTCGGGGGCTTCGGGCTGCCGCACGCCGAGACCCACTCGATCGTGCTGCCGCACGCGATGCGCTATAACCGCGACGCCGCACCCGAGGCAATGCGCAGCATTGCGCGAGCCCTTGGAGAGCAGGATGCGCCGGGAGCCGTGTGGGACATGGAGAAGAAACTTTCGCTGCCGATGAAACTTGCCGATATCGGCCTGAAGGAATCGGACCTCGAGCGGGCGGCGAAGATCGCGACCGAAGCACCGTACCCGAATCCACGCAAGGTGGAGTACGGGCCGGTGTTCGATCTGCTGCGCGGCGCCTTCGAAGGGCGCCGGCCGGCGGCTTAGCCGCCAGCGCCCCAGTTGGCGCTGTTGCCGGCCGTGCTGTGGCTGTCGTACTTCGAGCCGGTGTCGCTCGCCGACTGCGCGTAGGCACCGGTGGCGCCGAGCGCGAGCGCGACGAGCAGGGTGCGGATCAGGGTTTTCATCTTGCAGTCTCCTTACGATATACGGCACATGCCGCTAATCGAGTTAGGTGCAAAGCGCGCGGCGAATTCACAAGAATTTTTCGCAACGCAGCCTTGAATACATTTCATGGAAGGGTTGCGCTACAGTAAGGCCGCCGTCAGTGTGGCTAAGCGAAACGAAGGGAACCGAACGCATGACAGTCGCCGTGATTTTCGAGCTCACGCCCGCGCCGGGCAAAAAGCAGGATTACCTCGACCTCGCCGCCGGGCTTGCGGACGAGGTCGGCAAGTTCGACGGCTTCATTTCGATCGAGCGCTTCGAGAGCATTTCCGCGCCGGGGAATTTCGTCTCCCTTTCGTTCTGGCGCGATGAAGAAGCGGTGCGCAACTGGCGCAACGTGCAGAAGCACCGCGAGGCGCAGGCGAAGGGCCGCGGCGGCATCTTCACCAAGTACCGGCTGCGCGTCGCGCAGGTGCTGCGCGACTACACGATGGACAAGAGGGACGAGGCGCCCAGGGATTCCCGCGGCTTCCACGAGAGGCGCGGATAGCCCATACTTTTCTCCTGCGGGAAGGCACCTGGCGCTCCGAAGGCGAGTACGTCGACGCGGGCGGCAGGAAGTTCGCCGTGGCGGGAGAAACCACCATACGCCATGAGCCGGCGCGCTGGACCTTCGAGGCGGTGCAGCGCATGCGCGGCGACCCGACCCGCGTTCACCACAACCGCTACGACATCGAGCCGCTCTCCGAGGGCGCGCGCTCGACGCACTGGACTTCGAGCAACCCGGCGGTGGGCGCGCTGCGCGGGCGCTTCGTGTTCTGCGGCGACGCGATCCTTTCCTCGTACGCCAGCCCGACCGGCCGCTATCGCGGCTTCGAATGCATCCAGCAGCGCGACGACGCGCACTACGCCGTCCGCGGCGCGCTGCTCGAGGAGGACAAGGTGATCTCGACCTGGGCTATCGAGCTCACCTCGCTCGACTTGTAAAGATTTGATAAAGGCCTGGAAAGGCGGTGTTCCGGGCGGGGTTTTTGTGCAATAAGTCACACATGGACCCGCTGCAGCGCACCTACTTCCTGGCCGCCATCGCCGAGGCGGCGAAGCTGATCCGCCTCTCGCAGGCCGCCCTGCAGCGCGCGCACATGCATTGCGACGGCGAGGTCGCCGACCACGTCAACTTGATGTGCACCCGGATCCACGAGCTCAGGGGGCAGGCCGAGCAGATCCAGCAAGCAGTGCTCGGCACGCTCGAGGCGATGGACCCCCAGGACCGCCGGGGCGGCTAGGGCGCGAGGCGGATCGGCCTCGCCGACTCGAAAGCGCGCGCGGCGCGCAGCACCAGCGCGTCCGCGTACTTCGGCCCGACGATCTGCAATCCCACCGGCAGCCCGGCTTTCGTGAAGCCGCAGGGAATCGACGCCGCCGGCTGCTGCGTGAGGTTGAACGGATAGGTGAACGGCGTCCAGTCGGTCCAGCGCTTTCCGCCCGAGGAGCGCGGAAACTCGGCGCCCGCCTCGAAGGCCGCGACCGAGAGCGTCGGCGTGAGGAGAAGGTCGTACTCGCGGTGGAAGAGATTCATGTGCACGCCGAGCGCGCCGCGCTTTTGCTGCGCCTCGAGGAGCTCGTGCGCGCCGATCTTCTCGCCCTGGGCCGCGACTTCCAGCAGGCCGGGATCGATCCGGCTTTTTTCCTCGATTCCCCTCAAAAGAAACGCCGCGCCGCTGAACCAGTGCGTCTGGAAGACGGGTCCCGGGTTGTCGAAGCCGGGATCCTTCGATTCCACCCTGGCGCCCAGGTCTGCGAACACCTGTGCTGCCTTTTCGACGATGGACGCCACTTCGGGATCGACCTTCGCATAGCCGAGGTTCGGCGACCACGCGATGCGCAGGTCGCGCACGCCTTGCTCGAGGTCCATGCGCCAGTCGCGCGGCTCGTAGGGCAGGGCGTGCCAGTCGCGCGCGTCGGGCTGCGCGAGGACGTTCAGCATCAGCGCAGCGTCGCTAACGGTGCGCGTGATCGGGCCGACGTGCGCCACGGTGCCGAAAGGCGAGAGCGGCCACGCCGGGACGCGGCCG
>Ga0097621_100002333_pt1 | contig 13006 bp, 8 predicted proteins | sample KBSMisM72_FD_73165 | JGI IMG/M metagenome (GOLD analysis project Ga0097621, IMG submission 73165) | Miscanthus rhizosphere microbial communities from Kellogg Biological Station, Michigan, USA - KBS Miscanthus M7-2 (version 2) (version 2) | ecosystem: Host-associated > Plants > Roots >... | reverse complement strand
CAATAATCCATGCGCCCCCGGCAAGTCCGATTAGGAACAACGCGACAACGATGCTGAAGGCGTAGGTGCTCGAACCAATGACCATCGATAGTATTCGAGTCCACACGACTTGAGTGCTGATCGTGACAAAGCCTGACGCAAATGCACACGCCAGCCAGAAGTTCTGTTCGGTCACTGCACCGTCAACTTCGATGTCCGCCGAAACGATTTCTTCAGTGCCCCCTACTCCACTTGAGTTCTTGCGATCAGCAATCATGGCTGTGAAGCCGATGATCGTATTGATTGCCGCCGCAACGAGAATTGTCGTGCGTACACCCAAAACCGGCAGCAGGGCAAACCCGGCCGCCAGTGTCCCGAAGATCGCGCCTACTAGATTGCACGCGTAGAGTTTTGTTACTGAGCTTGAACTATGACCGGAGGAACTTAATAGTGCCGCTGACAGAACGGGCAGAGTGGCGCCCATGAGAGTTGTGGGTACTAGCAACAACAAACATGAGAGCGCAAATCTCCAAACACTAAACGCGAAAAATCCGGGGTGAAACTGTTGCCAGATTACTGCGTAGAGATTGTCGACCCAGTGAAAGAGAAACGGAACCAGAACCGCATAAACCGCGATACCGATTTCCAGCCAACCATATGTACTCAAAGGCCGCTTGATGCGCGCCGCAAACTTTCCCGATAGAGCGCTGCCGAGCGCCAATCCTCCCATGAAGGCGGCAAGCACAGTGCTGACTGCCAGCGTGGTAGCTCCAAAAACCAGCCCCAGCATGCGGGCCCAGAGTACTTCGTAGATCAGTCCGGTTGCGCCTGAGAAAACAAAACAAAGGCCAATGAGCAGGATTGTGGGTCGGGCGTATGCGACAGCTGGCTGCCGAGGCACAGAAGTTTCAGCCACTTGAATCGTTTCCCTGTGATTGAGTTCTAAACCAGAGGTGTGCGTCGAGATTTAGAATATATAGCATCATCCGTGGAGGGATTGCCTGCGATTTCGGAGACAACGAGTTTCGTGTCTGGTTCGTGTGACTTCGTGGATCTTTCCTTTTGTCCAGAAAACTAAGAACGATCCACGAAATCACACGAACCAACACTAATAAAAAGACGGAAGTTCATTCTTGATAACTGCAGAAAATAAGAATTGAACATCACATGTAGATCACGTGGCTGGTCCGCCAAACGCCTGCCGGAATTGAGCCCGGGCTTGCCGCCGTCAATAGAATCGCATAGTCGTGCTCGACAACATCACGACTCAAACTATTCTTTACCGTTGCATCAACCACATTCGCCTTTTCCGCGCTGTCGCCCAACGGCGACACCAGCGCAAGCCGTCGCAAGCAGCGATACAAATGTTCCAGCCCGGAACCGAAGGGCCCGATTTCCTCACCAAGTACCAATCTCACTTCAGCGCGCTCATCAATGAAATGCTTGAGCAACGACGCTGTTTGAACAACACCTTGTTCGAAGCGCTCCTGCAAAGCGGCATCGGCGTCACGATGTAAACGAGTATCCATGACAATCGTGATCCGTCTTTCGTCCTCAGACGTAAACTCGCGGACAGTCAACCGTCTGGATCGGGCCGTTGCTTTCCAGTCGATGTGTCGCAAATCATCTTGTGGCTGATAGTCACGCATTGAGAACAAGTCGTGTCCGGCGCCCCGCCTTAGTGAGGGCAAGCGGCCCGCATACATTGGTAGCAGGTGTAGCTTGTCACTGATCACTTCAGGTTTCGGATAAACGATGATGTCGACATCGCGTGCCCGGAGTCGTCGACGTCTGCGAAAAAAACCAAAGGGAAAACGAGTTGACAACTCAAACCCATCGATTAGCACGTGCCCCCTGGTTGGGAACAACTGTTCCACGCGCTGTTCGGCTGCGGCACCATGCGGAACATAACTGAAATAGGCCAGCAAACGCTTGAGGTGACGTTTGCGACGCGTCGACTGCTCAGCCTCTGTCCTCGGTCCGCGTGCCTCCACCAGAATTGAGAACGAAGGCAGCACGCGCTTGGTGTTTCGGAGTGTAACGATCACAGGCGCCGCTTCACCGGCAAAGATGTGATCAGGGAAGCGCGCTGAAACATTGAGATCGCGAAGCGATGAACGAGCGGCAATCCAGGCGACGAATAGCGTCGAACACAACAACGAAAAGACCATGAACAAAAGGTTGTTGCCCGTGTTCCACGCCGCAAAGCCAACTACGATGATGATGACAATAAAGACGCCGCCGCCGCTTGTTGGCTCAAACGGCGCGTCCCAATTCGCAACTTCCAATCTGGCTGAACGAGCTAAAGGTGGAACAATGAAGATTGTGAGCAGCAGAGCGATCAAGAGCGACAACATTGCTGCCGCGCCGGCCAATGTGTTTTGGTTCTGTCGACGTGCGAATACTGTAACGATGGCCGCGAGCAAACCGGCGACGACCAGCAGCGTTCCAAGTATTACCCGGAGCATTGACGTTGATTGCGGAATCAGAGAAGGAAGTCTGCGTGAGTTAACTGCCTCGTCTTTCATTATCGCTCCCAGTCGAATCTAGAGAGGGACGCTGACAGTTTTCAGAAGTTCGTTGAGGACGGCCTCTGCTTCTTCACTGCGGCGGAGAGACGAAGCGAAGCGGGAACTTACTACTATGCGATGAGCGAAGACCGGCACGACCAGGCGCTTGAAATCGTCTGGAATACAGTAGGTGCGCTCCTCAGTGAGTGCCAACGCCTGGGCTGCACGAAACAGTGCCAGTGTTCCGCGTGGACTAACTCCAAGATCAAGCATTTCGGAATCGCGAGTTGCCGCAACGATTCGCATTAGATACTGAACCAGTGAATCGTCCACCGAAACTGTCGCCACGATCCGCTGCAGTTCACTGACCTCATGAGCCGTCATTACTGCTTCGAGTGAGTCCAGGGGATCGGCAAACTCACGTTCACGTAATATCAACTCTTCGTCGGCGGCTGCGGGATAACCGATCCGCAAACGCAACATGAAACGATCGAGCTGTGATTCAGGAAGCGGATAGGTACCGTGATGTTCAATCGGATTCTGAGTCGCCAAGACTATGAACGGGGCTGGCAGATTGTGTGTAGCCCCTTCGACAGTGACTTGTCGTTCAGCCATCGCTTCGAGCAATGCCGATTGCGTTTTTGGGGTAGTGCGATTGATTTCGTCTGCCAGCACAACGTTGGCGAAAACGGGCCCCGGCTTCCACTCGAAAACTCCGCTATGTTGGTTGTACACAGACAGACCCAGCACGTCGGAGGGTAACAAATCGGAAGTAAACTGAATGCGTTGAAAGGTGCAGTCGAGGGCGCGGGCCAGGGCGTGCGCTAGAGTTGTCTTGCCTACCCCAGGAACGTCTTCGACTAACAAGTGACCGCCCGCAATCAAAGTCACAATGGCCAGACGAATTGCTTCGGGCTTCCCTTTGATAACAGTCTCGACCGCCTGTTGCAGCCGCTCTATTTGTTCGACTGCATTAGCGTTCGCAACTTGTTCGTTATTGATGGGTTCGAGGTTTCGCATGAACTCGCTGCATTCTACATGCTAAGAGGATGTGCCGCACGAGGAAAAGGTTGGGCATGTCCGATAAGCTTTAGCTTGTCGTGTGTAAAGACAGTTGAGCCACAGATTTTCACAGATGAACACAGATCAAAAGCGGGCATTAACTCGATCGTGCCCTCAGAGCCAGACTCTAATCTGTTCTTATCCGCGTAAATCTGCGGCCCAACTCTCTTTACACACGACAAGACAGACGCATATCGGACACTCCCTTTCGACCTTGACCCATTCCTGTAGTAGACTGACCGCATAACCGAGCCTGGCGAGGCACAAACTGGAACTTGCTCCACCTCGCGTCGTGTAAGGAGAGGCTTGAGGAGGCCCTATGCAGACGCTCAACAAAAGAAAATCAAATCAACGCGGATTCTCACTCATCGAGTTGATGATCGTTATCGCAATCATCGGAATCCTTATCGCCGTGGGTGTGACGGGCTGGAAAGCTGCTGTCCGATCGGCGAACGAGGCGGCTGCAATCAAAACTCTGCGGTCCATCGGCGAACAACAGATGCTTTACTACAACGCGCACCAGCGAAGCACATTTGGCACGTTTGACGAAATGCTGAAAGAGAACCTGCTGGACACTCGTTTCGCGGGGACGACTCCGGTGGTCGACGGCTACGTTTACCAGATGAAGGTGGTTCCTAAATCGACTTCACAACAGGCCGGTTACACAGTCAACTGCGATCCACAAGTGTCCGAGGGAGTCGGTGCCACTGGGAAGAACCATTACTACCTGGACTCCGACGCGAATACGATCCACGTCAACGCAACGCAACCAGCCACGATAAGCGATCCACCAATCGGCGGCTAAACATCAGGAGGCAGTCGCAGTAGGCAGCTGGCACCTATCCTATTCAAGAAATTGCTGATCGCGGGTGAATATTCACCCGCGATTTTTTGTCCGATATGCTTTAGCTTGTCGCTGACTCACCAGAAATTCAGCCACAGATAAACACGGATGAAACAGATCAGGAACCTTTCCCCTGCCTCCTGCTCCTGCCTACTGCCTTCTGATCTATAATGCGTCCGCTTCTAACCTGATCACTACCCGGAGAGCCAAATGCGAAAATTCCTTTTTACCTCAATACTGGTACTGGCCTGCTCGATCTTCGCAAACGCCCAACTGACGCAGGAAACCAAGGACGCCATAGATAAACTCGCTAACGAAACCCTAACCAAAACAGGTGTGCCGAGTGCCTCAATTGCAATCGTTAAAGACGGCCAGATCGTCTACCTCAAAGCTTATGGCGATGCGCGATTGGAACCGCGTACTCCGGCAACAACTGAAATGCGTTACAGCATCGGCTCGATAAGTAAACAGTTCACAGCGGCTTCGATCCTGTTACTCCAGGAGCAAGGAAAGTTGTCACTTAACGACAAAGTGTCGAAGTTTATTCCAAACCTAACGCGGGCAAATGAGGTAACAGTTCGTCAGCTCCTTTCGCACACTTCGGGATATCAGGACTACTGGCCACAGGATTATGTGATGCCGATGATGCTGCAGCCCGTTACTGCAGAAAAGATCCTGGACATGTGGGCGCGTAAACCTCTGGACTTCGATCCAGGAACAAAGTGGCAGTACAGCAACACAAACTACGTCATCGCCGGACTGATCATTGAGAAGGCCAGCGGAATGCCGCTGCTCCAATTCCTGCGCGAACGAGTCTTCACACCGTTGGGAATGAAAAGCGTGGCCAATATCGACGAGAAGGCCCTCGGCGATACCGACGCTGTGGGCTATCTGCGTTATGGCCTCGGGCCTTTGCGACAGGCTCCGAAAGAGGGCCCAGGCTGGTTGTTTGCAGCGGGTGAACTCGCGATGCCGGCACAAGATCTCGCGAAGTGGGACATCTCGATCATGGATCGGAAACTCATGAAGCCCGAGTCGTATCGTGAGATGGAAACGGAAATGCAATTGAAGACTGGAATCGGAACTCGCTACGGCCTTGGTTTGAGCGTAGGCATGGAAGCCGGTCACCGCGCGGTGTCACACGGTGGCGAGGTTTCGGGGTTCACGGCTGAGAACGTTGTGTTTCCAGATGATCGAGTTGCAGTTGTCGCACTTAGTAACCAGGACGCAGCGGGCGCCGCTTCTGGTATTGCTCACGGCATTGTTCCTATGCTTTTCACTGTCGACGATCCAACCACTCCAGCGAAGACAGAACAGGCGCGTAAGATTCTGGAAGGACTTCAAAAAGGAACGATCGATCGATCGCTGTTCACCAGTAACGCAAACGCGTATTTCAGTGAGACGGCCTTGAAAGACTTTGCCACTGGACTTGCGACGTTAGGCCCGTTACAGGATTTCACTCAGACCGGACGCGGCTTGCGCGGAGGCATGATCTCCCGTAGCTACCGTGCCAGATTTGCGAGCCGAACTCTTCGTGCCTGGACTTATGAAATGCCAGACGGAAAGTTGGAGCAGTATCAAATAGCGCCGCAGTAGTTTTGAACACGTGGCTGTGATACCCGACGAGTTGTTGTTGCCCCAGCCACTGGATCTTGCCGCCGGTCGAGATCCGGTGTTGACGCTAGCGGGAGCACTTCTCGGAATCACAATCGATCCGCAAACAGCCGGGACATTTTTTCCGGTTGAGTGGCCGAAATAGGATCGATACACCTAACGGTAGGTTGTTGACTTGGTCTTCTTTAGTTGAGGGGTTTAGGAGAATGCCGGGACAACAGTTAAAGCTTCCCGAACTTTGCTAAGGAGCAATTCTCCAGTGAAGGGTTTTTGCAGAAAGAAAATGTCGTCTTCAAGAATCCCGTGACGAACGATTGCATCATCGGTGTATCCAGACATGTAGAGTACGGGAAGGCCCGAGTACAACCTGGTGACACGCTCTGCCAGAACACGTCCACTCATTCCCGGCATGATTACGTCGGTCAGGAGCAGGTCGATCTTAGTCGAGTTTTCGAAACAGATTTGGAGTGCCTCTTTTGCATCGCCAGCTTCGAGAACTGAATACCCATGAGTCTCAAGAATCAGGCGGGCCATGCGACGGACAATTTCTTCGTCCTCCACCAACAGAATTGTTTCTTTACCGTGAAGCGTATTAGCTGATGTACCTTTTTGCCGATCATTGTCGCGAGTACCATCTACCCTGGGTAGGTATATTTTGAAAACTGTCCCACTGCCTACCTCGCTGTTAACCCATACGTAGCCACCGCTTTGTTTGACGATTCCGTAAACGGTCGACAAGCCCAACCCAGTTCCTTTACCAGCCGGCTTGGTTGTGTAAAACGGTTCGAAGACACGTGATTGAATTTCTTTGTCCATCCCCGTTCCGGTGTCGCTGATGGCAATCATCGCGTACTCGCCGCCTGGCACCGGCACGTGATGAAAAGCATATTCCTCATCAAGCACGATATTCTTTGTTTCAACTGTTACTTTCCCGCCGTGAGGCATCGCGTCGCGAGCGTTGACGACGAGATTCATCAAAATCTGTTCAACCTGGCCCGGGTCCGCTTTGACTTTGCCAAGATCCGCTGACAAGTCAGCGACGAGCTCGACGTCCTCTCCGATCAATCGACGGAGCATCTTAGACATGTCGTTGACTACTGAATTCAGATCAAGGACTTTGGGTTCGAGGATCTGTTTACGACTGAAGGCGAGCAATTGTCGCGTCAACGAGGCGGCCCGATCGGTCGCTTTTTTAATTTCAACCAGGTTGCCTCGCAGGGGATCATCTTCAGACAAGCGACGCAGGGTCAGGTCGCTGTATCCACCGATGGCTGTCAGGAGGTTGTTGAAATCGTGGGCTATCCCGCCGGCAAGCTGCCCAATAGCTTCAAGCTTTTGTGACTGCTGAAGTTGGGCCTGACTATTCTGCAGAGCCTGTTCAGCAATTTTGTGGGCCGTGATGTCATTGACGAGAACCAGGCCAGCTTTGCGGTTGGCGAAGTCGATCACATTTGCGGTTATCTCAACGTTGATCGTATTGCTCCGGGAATCGCAATGTCGCCACTCACCGAGGTGGCAATGCGCATTGAGGCTTCTCACTTCAGCAATCAGTGCAGGCACGTCTTCGGGCGGGTGAATTTCATCAACAGTCATCGCGAGGAAGCGCTCTCTCGAGTACCCGTAGTGCCGGACTGCCGCATCATTTACCGCAAGGAAGGCCAACGTTTTCAAGTCGTATACCCACATCGGCTGCGGGTTGCGATCAAACAGAACACGATACTGCTCTTCAGACTTCCGCAGCGCTTCTTCGTCACGCTTGCGTGCTGTGATATCGCGAACGCTACCCTGAACACCAACCGGTTTGCCATTTTCATTTATAGTTCGCGAGCTTAATTCCACCATGATTCTCACGCCGTGTTTGGTGATGAGTTCAAGCTCGTAGGTTGTTTCGACATCGCCCGCAGCTTTCTTGATCAGCATCTCCATGGCGATGGCCAAATACTCGGGAGCAACAACTTGGCTGAAATTGGACTTTAAGGCTTCCTCACGTGTGTAACCAGTTAACAACTCACCAGCACGATTAAGTGATGTGAAATTGCCTTGCAGGTCACAAGTGAAAACAGTGTCGCGTGCGTTCTCAAACAGTGTGCGGAACCGTTCTTCGCTTTCTCGCAAGGCCTGCTCGGCCTGTCGACGCACCGAAATGTCGCGCACGGTTCCCTGAACGCCAACGGGAATGCCATTTTCGTAAATCAATCGGCTGCTGACTTCGATGGGAATGCGGGTACGATCTTTTCGCGTGGCCTCTATCTGATAAATGGTGGGTGCGTGATCGGCAAGCTTCTGCTTGAGGTTCTGACCAACTTGAGCGAAATAAGACGCAGGAGTTAAATCAAAGACAGTTTTCTGCAAAAGCTCTTCTCGGGAGTAACCGAGGAGATCTTCGCCCGCCCGATTTACCATGAGATATCGACCGCTCAGATCGTGTGAGTAGATCGCTTCTTTCGAATTCTCAAAGAAGTCGCGGAAACGCTCCTCACTGCGACGCAGGGATTCGTGTTCCTGCATCAGAGTAAGCAATTCAGCCTGAATCTCTTCCGCGTAATCATGAGCGAATCGGGAGAGATATGGCTCAGCACTTAGAGCATTTGAATTCGAGGTACCTCGACTATCCTGGGGGACAATGTCGTTATTCTCGTAGGGTTGACGAATCATGGCTTTAATGACTTACGTCAGCTGCCAAGTCTGTGCTGGTAGCAACCAGCGACTTGGCACCCGTAGACTTACAAAGAAAGAAATCAGCTCCGAGATCTGTACAACGTTGCCTGTAGAACGCCTCGCATTGATTGGTGAAAATGATAAAACGAATTGCCGGGTACTTCTGTTTTATCTCCCGAAGAAGATCGATACCGCTGCCATCGCCCAATTGAATATCGAGAATGACAATCGCAGGCTGGTGCTCAGAGATAACGCGGCGCGCTTCGGCGACGGAGTAAGCCTGACCGATATTTTCCAACGCGGTCACGCCTTTGAGCATTGCAAATACCCTCTCCTGCAATGGTTGCGAATCGTCGACGATTAAAATGTTCAAGCGGTCCCACTCCTCAAGGATTTTTTCTTGCATCCGAGTTATCGCCAGTTGTGATTTGATATCCATAAGGGTGTCAGATTGTCAGTGCTTGCTTTATAGGCCAGTTTGAAGTTTCCTGCTTCACAAACCAGTCTGCCGGTTGGAAATGAAAAATGACGAAGGACGGTGCTGGGGAGCACTGCGATCCACTGTTTAGGGTGGCGGGCGCTTTTCCCGTCCTTCCTACCTGAACCAGCGCCTCTTTCCGGGGGATTATCGGTTCAAGCGAGGGGGAGAATACAGGTCAGACGACATTGGTGATATCAGGGCATTGATGATTAGGGTGTAAGGTAAATGGGCCGGTTATTTGTAGGTGTTTGCCCTACAAATTGGAAACGTTACTCGACCAGATGATTTCTAATCGCGTAATGGGTGAGTTCGGCGTTCGTGCTTAGGTGCATCTTGTCCAGAATGCGTCGACGGTAGGTGCTGATGGTCTTGTCGCTCAACGAAAGCGAAGTGGCAATCTCACCGACCGTCCTGCCGGAGGCAATCAGGCACAGAACTTCGAGTTCCCTGTCGGACAATTGTTCGTGAGGCGGTTTGTCTGACGAGGAAATGTCAAAAACCATTCTCTCCGCCATTGAGGGGCTGATGTAGCGGCCTCCTTTTATTACCTTCAAGACGGCCTGGCGTAACTCGTCGCGGGAGCTCGCCTTGCTAATGTAGCCCGAAGCTCCAGCCTTAAAAGCACGCATCGCGTACTGATCTTCCGCGTGCATGCTAAGCATCAGCACCGGCAGCTTCGGCCGCAACTGCCTGATCTCCTTCAGCACGTCGAGGCCACTACGTCCGGCCAAAGAAATGTCGAGGATGGCAATATCCCACTCGCTATCCCGGATGAGATTAATGGCCTCCGCGCCGCTCCTTGCTTCGCCAAACTCCGCCAGGCCCGCAGCAAAGAGACCCTTTACGCCCTCGCGCACAACTTCATGGTCATCAATGGTAAGGATTCTATGCAACGGTCTCAGATTCGATGTCTTGACTCAACGGAATTCTAACCAGAACCCTGGTGCCCTTTCCTTGAGCACCTTTGATACTAACTTCGCCCTCTACAAGCAAAGCTCGTTCTTTCATTCCGAGCAAACCCAACGAGCGCGTATTCTGCTGCTCGTCATCAGTGATGCCCCGTCCATCATCAGTAACTTCAAGCTCAAGGCTTTGGTCTATTTCGAACAGCTTTACATAAATATTCTTCGCGCGCGAGTGTCGAAGAATGTTCGTCAGCACTTCCTGAAATATTCGAAAGACAGCCGTCGCACCATCGCGGCTGACTTCAGCATTGTCGAGATCCGTTTCCCAATGGAGTTTCAAACCAGTTCTTCTCTGAAACTGTTGAGCTTGCCATTCGATGGCGGCGACAAGACCCAGGTCGTCGAGAACGCCCGGTCTCAGCTCTGACGAAATGCGACGTACTGTATTGATGGTCGACTCGATTAGCCCTGTCATTGAGATGATCCGCTTGCGAACGTCGGCAATCGTCGGACTGCCATTAGCGCTCATCAAACTGGTCTCGATGCCTTCCAGGTCCCACTTCAGGCCAGTTAGTGCACCACCGAGTTCATCGTGGATCTCGCGGGCAATCCGAGTACCTTCTTCCTCGCGTGCTGACTGCGCCTTCGCAGAAAGCGCCCTCAGTTGTTCTTCGGATGCCTTCAGAGCCTTCTCAGCAATTTTTCGATTTGTGATATCAGTGTTAACTGTCAAAACAGAAGGAGGCTGTCCTTCGGTGTTGGGAATCAGAGTCGCCCGCGTCTCGAGATCGAACCGAGTCTGATCAGTGCGCAATCCAGTAGACTCAAACACCGCAAGTTTTCCCGTGCGCTGAATCTCTTCGATCAGTGCTTTCAATCTATCCCTGTCCTCAGGGGCAATGAAATCGTAGGCACTCCTGCCAATCTGCTCGTCGCCGTTTTTGAATCCCCAAAGACTTACGCCGCGCTCATTGGCCATTAGCAAACGCATTTCCGAATCATAAACTCCGACTGCGTCTGGAGCAGTCTCAAATAGAGTGCGATATCGTGCTTCGCTTCTTTGGAGCTCTTCCTCGGCGTGCTTGCGAGCGGTGATGTCAAAAGCTGTAACAATTACCGCAGGCTGACCGCGAAACTGGGTGCCCGCCGCACTGACGTCCATCCAACGTTCGTCCCCACTCTTGGTCAGGATTTTGTCCTCATGCCGTGAAGGCGATTGCCAACCGAGTCCGCGCTGCCTTACCCGCTCGCCAACAGAATCGCGAAAGTCCGGATGGATTAGATCCAGCGGTGACATGTTGAGCAACTCTTCACGAGAGTAGTCAGTCAAGTGCTCCGCTGTCGGATTGACATAGACAAACTGTCCATCGCGATAAATGTAAATCCCCGCCGAAACGGTTTCCGCCAACGTCCGAAACACTTCTTCACTTTCCTTCAATGCCTTCTGCGCATAACGCCGGTTGAGTGCCGAACTAAGCATCTCTGCCAGCGAATTGATCAGGTTGGCTTCTTCTAAAACAAACGGTCCTATGTCAGCAGTCGGTCTCTCTTCAAAATAGATGACCTCGATCTCTCCCTTCACATTACCAGCCGAGAACTCTACTCCCTGCGACCACTGCGATTGAACAAAACCTTTGGTCTTGAACTCGACGTCACCAAAACGAATGCGGGCGGCAGTAACCTCAGGGTACTGCCATGACTGCGGCAACAAAGAAACTATCTCCTGTAAAAGATCAGGAATACTCTTCGACTCATCTTGAAGAATGCGCGCCGTTTGATGAAGCGCAGTCAACTCTTTGACTCGTTCGCCAAGATCGTGAATTAGATATCGTTTTTCCTCTTCAGCCTGTTTACGCTCAGAGATGTCGTTTGAAGCCCACAGATAACAAGGCTCGCCATCAAACTCGACCAGGGCCGCGGATGAAAGGGTATAACGCTCCTCTCCCATCTTTGTTTTCATCACTCCTTCGAAGCTGATGACTGGCTTCCTGTCCCTGATCGATTTACCAATCCTCGTTCGCATGTCTTCACCGAGCCAATGATCCATCTCGTAGATGACGTGGTTTAGGGATTCTTCTTTGGAATAACCGGTCTCCCTTACCCAGCAATCATTAACGTCCAGGATCATGCCGTCCGAAACCCTGACGAGTCCCATTCTGTATGGACTCAAGTTGAAGATCTTGGCAAAACGTTCCTCCGACGAACGCAGCGCCTCTTCAGCTCGCTTGCGCTCCGTTATCACCTGCGTGAACAGAATGAGCCCGCCAATCTCACCGTCTGCTTTCCGCCACGGGAGACTCTCCCACTGTAACCAGCCTTGGCTACCGTCTGCCTCCTCATATGGCTCTTCATCCATGCGTTCAACTGCACCTGCGAGTATCCGACGATGTACCTCTTTCCAGCGTTCCGGAATATTTGAGAACACGTCGTAGTGCCCCTTACCAATAATGTCCTGGCCATCGAGGTGATAATCAGTCAAGAATCGATCGCTCACCTGCAGATAACGCATGTCCGTATCAAACATCGCGATCGCAGCCGGCGTGTGTTTGACAAACAGACGAAGCAATTGTTCGTTGGCCTTTAGCTCCTGCTGTATGTAGCGACGGTCTGTTATGTCGTAGACAGTGGCCCGGCTCATCAGAAACTTGCCTTCTGAGTTTTTCGAAGCAGTTGCACTCAACAGGACATTCCGCACCACGCCATCTTTTGAGCAGATCTGATACTCCACATCCTTTACCGATCCTGAAGCGATAAACTCACGGTAATTCTCTTCAAACGTCGGCTGTGACCCCGGCGGAAGAATGTCACTAAATCTTAATTTGCCGAGTACCTCTTCCCGGGTATAACCAATCCATTCGAGCTCTGTGTCATTGATCTGAACATAGAAGCCGTTTTCATCGAGGGAGTGATATCCGCAAGGAGCATTGTTGTAGAGGTCTCTTACCTCGTCAGC
>Ga0097621_100002329_pt1 | contig 13015 bp, 6 predicted proteins | sample KBSMisM72_FD_73165 | JGI IMG/M metagenome (GOLD analysis project Ga0097621, IMG submission 73165) | Miscanthus rhizosphere microbial communities from Kellogg Biological Station, Michigan, USA - KBS Miscanthus M7-2 (version 2) (version 2) | ecosystem: Host-associated > Plants > Roots >... | reverse complement strand
CCGTCGATCCGCACTGCATTCACTTGCATGGCGCGCGCGATTTCGAAAGGAAACACCCGCAAGGCATCGCGCCCCGTCCGCAGGGTCACGCGCGTAACCGCTTTTACCGCCAAGTCGCTGCCGATTTCCGTGTCGATGCGATAGTGAGACAGCTTGAATTCCTGCACCGGCGCTGCGCCCAGCGCGTTGGGATTGTCGCGTGAGAATTTGCGGGGCATGAAATCCGTCCATACATCGAAGTCATCGTGCCCCTCGCGCTCCACGTGCTGACGCACCATCATGCGATGGTTGGCCCGGGCGTCGGACAAAATATCGAAGTTCCCCAGGGTCTTGCCACTCACTGCGAAAAACGCTATCCCCGTTTCGCCGCTTCGCGTGGACCATAAATCTGCCACCAGCCGCATCTGCATCGGCCCGGAGATGTTGCTGACCACCGGCCCCCATTGCTCGGCTAGCACGGTCCCCATTTCGGGAGCCTTTTTCGCGCCGGCTTCGTGTTCCAGGCTCTGCAGCAACCGCGCCACGGAACCCTCCGTCGAAACCATGAGCACCGCCCGAAAATGCTCGTCGAGATTTGGCGACTGCGTGAAGCCCGCGAGTGATTGCCGCTCGCTGCGCGTCGGCGGAATCACGATCGCCTCGCCGTCGCCGCCCTCGACATCGGTGCTGAACACCGCCGACAGCCGCTGTCCCAACACGGGTTTCGAAAAAATCAGATAGCCGTCATTCAAATACAACTTGATGTCGTCTTTGACAAAGCTCAGATCGCGAACGCGGTAGCATTCGGCGGGATCGAGTCCTGTTTCACGAATGGTTCGTGCCAGGTCCGCTGCCGATCCGCCGGGAGAGGGCGAGTTGGATTGGTACCCGTGGGCGGCGCCAACTACGAGGAGGAGTAACGCGAAGCGAGACACGCAACTCCTAGTTTACTTTGAGGGCTGCTGCTTGCAAGCGTACAGGTGCAGCGCCCGAATCAGCCGCGGCCCTTGCGGGCTAGCTCATTCTGAGAACGATAATTGCCACGGCAGCGAGCAAAATAGCTCCGCCGCCGATCCGCAAACACGTTACAGTCATGTTTGAAATTCGCGAGCGCGTCTTGAAAAACCGCAAGCCGCAATGATCGCACGTAGGCGACGAGAAACTATTGACGGTCCGGCAACTGGGACATTGTCTCATGCAAAACCCCCTCCGTGGGTCGGCCATCGGTCCTCCAAATGGCCCAATATCCTTAAAAATCCCGTCGATGTTGTCCTCATCGCAGGATTCTATTACTGTGTTAATCAGCTTATACCTGGCTCTTTGGAATTGCAAGCGAAACTAGGCCGTTCTGCGGTGCCAGAATGATGATTGCTCGCACTTCGGTTCTCTTTCAGCCTCCCTTGTCGAAGTAGTAACTAGTTGAATAATAAGATTTTATGGCGAATGGTACGGAGCAGTCCCGCTTTAGTACCAAACCCACCGCCTGCACGCGGACGCCTACGGGAAACTAAGGAAATCCCTCTAAAACAAGGCACCCCGCCAATGTCTGCGCCATGTTTTCGGATTTTCAGACCCCGCATGATATATTGGGGGTCCCGGGGCCCGTAGCTCAGTTGGTTAGAGCGCCTGCTTGACACGCAGGAGGTCACAGATTCGAGTTCTGTCGGGCCCACCACTTTTCAATCGTTTAGCAGGAGTTGTAGGCTAACATCCCAGGCCTATCCGGGGATCGGCCGGGAAGGCGCCCTGTTCACCCTTCAAAATCGTTTTGGCCGGCAGGCAATGCTTCGGTAGTCATGGCCATAAACCCGATGCCGGTTACGCTTTCGGAACCTTCAGCGTCCAGGAACCGCCGAACGTGAAGGTGCGGCCTTCTGGCCGAGCCTTTGCCAGATATTCCGATTCGTATTTGAAGAAGAAATTCAAGCCTTTCTTGGGAACGATGAAGTTCGCCTGCGGACCAATAGCGTGAACCGAGTAGTAGGGAACGCCACTAGCCGGAAGGATCACGCCGGTCGGAAGTGTATAGGTTCCACGATTGGCGGAGACTTGCCACTGATCGTAGCCGATTACGCCGAACTGCAAAAGCTTGTGAAATTCTTTGTCGAGCGGGAGGACCTGTCCGAGTCCCCATTCAATGGTAAAGGCCTGCCCCGGTGTGATGTCTGTTCCTGACTTTGTCGAGTGGACCTCCCAGTCGGTAAAGAGACTAGCACTGGTGCCTTTGTTCTTCGTAAGGTAGGCCGTCGTCCCGGTCATTACGTGATTGCCCCAGTATCCAGAGCCCGTGTTGTTACTGGCCCCGGCTGTGAAACGTCCGGTGGGTGCTGCGAATCCTTCCTGTACGTTGAAGTCGAGACGTTCCGTGTGCCAGGCGAGAGCGACGGGCACGACGAAGGTATCGCTTAAGCCCACGCCGCCTGCATTAAGCCCGAACTGCGGCAGACCGAATGGCCCCGAGGCTGTGACGGAAGCGTTGGCGAAGTTCACGGCGGCATAGGACGCGAAGTGTGCGCCTAGGAATTTCTGGCTTGGCACGTAGAAGAAGAAGTTCTCGTCCAGCCAGAACGAGTAATTACCGGTGACGCCACCGACCGCATTCCCGTTCGAGTCGTTCAGTTGGCCGGCTGAATAATTGATCGCCATATTTATGTAAGTGAATCCGGGATTTGGCATTACGCCGGCATTGAGTCCCGCCTGTCCCGGTACCCATTGCCCCTTTTGCTGGCCAAACAACGGGATGGCCGGCAGAATTATTGCAAAAGTGAATGTTCCGATTTTTGCTCTGGAAAACATCGTTTGGCTTTCCTTTCGAGAATAGGCCTGCTACGCGAGATTCCACGCCGACTCCTGCCGCACACTCGAGGCTGCTTACCCTACATAAGCGGATGAGAGCTTGTGGGATGTGACTTAAAATGATTTGGCCGTTGGGGAAGATCGGGCAATGCCCTACTGGCTGGTGACGTTCATGCCGGAGGCAACGAAACCCGCACTCCTCTAATTTTTTAAATCCGGCCCGAGGTCCTTAGCGTCACCGCTCTGTCACTGTGTCTGTGTATTCACGGCTACCTTGCGTTGCTTAGATCACGGATAACCGGTGGGGCTGATTGCCGTCTCCCTATCTTTCCGTGAAGACAGAATTAAAAAGCCATTTCAATTTGAGGAGGACCTTCAAGTGCGTGCTAGGCGGAAATCGGATGACAACTCTATGGGGCGTTGCCGGATTGGCGCACTTCGTACTTTATTCATCAGCACGGTGTTTCTGAGCATTCCGGTGCACGCTCAAGAGTCGCAACTGGTGACGATCACCGGAACCGTAAATTCTGTGACTCGGAATACGATGGTAGTGAGAGCCGAAGATGGCCTATTCAGGCTCTACACTTTTGACCGCAGAACGACAAAACCGGAGACAATCCCGATTGGTTCCCAAGTTCGAGTGCTGTCGTACCCTAGCGGCGACGCGGGTTTTCGCGTGGCTTACGTCGTCACGGTTTTACGACAGGGGCCGGCTCCCGCGGGCGCCACACCGCCCGAGCCTGATATCGTGCCTATCGAAATTCGAAACCTCGAGAGTTCCGTGCAACGGGCAGCTCGTAAGTTCCACCTTGGGCTGCGTGGAGGTATCGCCCTTGATCCTGAACTGATCCTCATGGGAGTGCACGCGCAGTTCGGTCCTTTCTTCAACCAAAACCTATTCTTCCGTCCCAACGTCGAGTTCGATTGGGGCGAAGTGACCAAAATGTTCGGAATCAATGCGGAGATGGTCTACAGGTTGCCGCTCACGTCCCGGTTTACAAACTGGAGCGTGTACTTTGGTGGCGGTCCGGCGTTTAATTTCGCCGAGCAAAGCTTCGGTCATAACGAGGTTAGCTTCTCGGATTTTAGATACGACGCCGCATTAAATCTTTTGGTTGGCATACAATACCGCAGCGGCCTATTCGCAGAAATGAAAACCAGTGTTTATGCGAACCCGGCACCGTCGCTCCGCCTGCTCGTCGGCTATACCTTCTGATGAGGCTGTAAAAGCGCAGACTTACGTGCCGGGCCCAAAGGCTGCCACGCGAAACGCCTAGAAAGTCGCCCGGAGCGCCAGTTGAAATGCTCTGGGATCGCCTACCGCCGTGACCTGCTTAAATGTCGCGGACGGATTGGTGGGATAGGCTCCGCTCCCGAACACCCCATTCAAGGTCACCCCATTCATATGATTGGTGAGATTGAATGCTTCGGCGATGGCTTCCAGCCGCAGGCGTTCCGTGATTTGAAAACCGCGGCTCAGGCGGGCGTTCAGATTGAAAAAGTCGAAGCTTGATCCGGCATTGCGGTTGATGAAAACCCCGTTGATGGTGGGCCGGGCCGCGGTTCCCTGAATGGTATTTGCCCCGGTCGTGATATTGAACGGTAGCGCCGAATAATATTGCAGCATGCCGGTCAGCTGAAAGCCGTGGCTGATTCGTTCCCAGGCAGTGCGGCCCTTGCTCATCGCGGTATGAATCGTGCCGTCGAACACCAGGCGGTGGCGCTGATCGTCGTCGGAGCGGCCATAGTCCTGCCAGATATTGAAGTTATTGACCGGCGCGCTGAAGAAGAATTCGCCCACGTTATCGAGTGCCTTCGAATAGGTGTAGGAAACGCGGTAGCTGCCCCAGGCGGCCGGGCGCTGCACAAACGAGACGTGTAAACCGTCGTAGTGTGAATCGGCCAGCGAAGAATACTGGCTGTTGTTGCCGAAGGCCGGATTCGGGCGGCAGCCGTTGTTGCTTCCGGACGCGGCGCAGGCCGCTACGTTTTGATTGACGGAGACCAGCAGATGCAGCCCGCGCACATGCTGATAGCCCGCGCTCAAGGTGGCATGAGCCCCGAGCTCTTGCTCGATCTCGAAGCTGCCCTGCTCGGAGTAAGCGTTCTGCATGTGCGGGTCCATGGTGCTGAAGTTGAACAGCACTCCCGGCGGCAAGGTCAGGCTGGTCAGGATATTCGGAAATACCGGCGCGCCTGCCTGGGTCGGCGAAAGACTGACGCTGATCTGGCTCAGGTTGTTGCCGTTGGTGGTGTTGCCGGCGGAGAGCAGGGCGTTGGCCAGCGCACGCAAAGGCACGCGGTCATAGTAAAGTCCATAGCCTCCGCGAATCACCATCTTCCGCGACGCGAAGGGCGTCCACGCGAATCCGCCGCGCGGCGAAAAGTTGTTGGTATCGGTGGCGATGGAGCGCAAGAATTGCAGATCGTAGCGCAGGCCTACGTTCAGCGTCACGTGCGAATTGACCTTCCACTCATCCTGTGCATAAAACCCGATATTGGGATTGGTTTGGGAAATCGTGTTGTTGGCAAAAGTCTGCGTGAAACCAGGGTTGTTGTAAACTCCCGTCAAAAAATTCGCCAGCGACGAAAACGAATAACTGCCACGAAGGGATCGCGGATAGGTGATGGTGTCGTCGTTATAAAGGAAATCCGCGCCGATGCGAATCGCGTGGGCGCCGGCTTGATAGGAGAGGTTGTCCACCACCTCGCCGAGTTTATTTAAGCGCGCCGTGGGCGATCCTGAAAGCGTGCCGAACGAAGCCACTCCGGAAATGCTCACCGCCGGGCCGATCGGATCGGAAGGCGGCGCTAGCAGATTACTGTGCGTGAACTGCCCCCGCGTTTCATTCACCATGCGCGAAGAAAGTGTCGCGATGTTGCTGAGGGCGATGGTCTGATCAGTATCGGACAGGTTGGCGGATGCGGTGGGCGCGCTCAGGCCGCCCGCGCCGCGCGAGTTCGTGCTGTTCACATCGTAAAGACTGTAGCGTACGCTGAATTGATCGCGCTGGCTGAACTGATGTTCCGCCTTGGCGAAGAAATTCGTGCTATGCACCGGATTGGGATAGACGCCGGTGGAAATCAGCGGACCCGGATACTTGACGGCCAGCAGCCTGGTGTTGATCGCGGCCACATTGGCGTCAGAGATGGTGGTGAGCCCGGATTGATTCAGCTCCCGCTGCTCAAAGTTTGCGAAATAGAAAGTGCGATCGCGGATGATGGGGCCCCCCAGGCTTGCTCCGTACTGGGCCTGCGTTAGCGGAAGCGCGGTGTTGGAGAGCGCGTTGTCGGCGTTGAGTCGCTGGTTGCGAAAGTAACCATAGAGGTCCCCGTGCAACGCATTGGTGCCGCTTTTTGTAACGACGTTGATGTAGCCGCCCAGCGCGCGTCCAAACTCCGCCTGCCCGCCCGACGTGACCACCTGAAACTCGTTCACGACATCCAGTCCATAGAACGCCCCCGTGAGACCCGCCGCATCGTCGTTATTGGAAAGCCCGTCGACAATGAAATTGTTGGAAAAATTGCGCTGGCTGCCGACAGAAATTCCTTGCCCCGGTACCGCCGAAGTCTCGGCGAAAAGTTGGTTGGCCGCGGTGTTGGTGGGCGAGACGCCGGGGATCAGTAGCGCCACGTCCAGAAAATTGCGGCCATTGAGCGGCAGCGTCCGCACCTCGGATTGCGGCACCGTCCCGGCAATCTGCGTACGGGCAGCTTCGAGCACCGCTGTGTCCTCGGTGACGGTGACGCTGGTTTCCGCCGACGCCACCGTCAGCACAATCGGAACCTCGAAAGCCGAACCCACCGTCAACAGCAGGGACCGCTTGGCATCCCCGAAACCCGGCTGCCGCACCGTGAGCTGGTACGGACCCAGCCGCAGGTAGGGAAAGCGGAAACGGCCCTCGTGATCCGTCGCGGTTGTGCCAGTAAGATTAGTGTCAATCTGCCGCGCCGTCACCTGCGCGTTTTCGACGACGGCTCCGCTGGCATCCGTGACGCGTCCGCTGATGCTGCCATTGTTGACGGTTTCCTGCGCCGCCGCGCATACCATTACAAATAAGAAAAGACCAAGGCGAAACATAATTTCCTCTACTTGACAAATCTCGTGACTCAAAAAACAGATAGAGCCGGGACTTAGAAAAGAGGAGGAGGACGCTGGTAACGCCACGCGGCGTAGGCCGTGCTGAATCGATAGGGGGGAATGGTAGCGGGCAGGCCGTCAATTTGCGGCAGCACGCCGGTGGATTGGACAGTTTCCGGCGAAAGGAATGGAGTAGTGGAAGCCACGCCTACGGGCTGCCCGCATCCACGCGCGCAGTCCGGCGATGCGTTCCAGGAAGACCCGCTCGCGGGAGCCGCTTGCAATCTGCGGCAGGCGTCGTGGCCTTTGCGGCGGCAACACTGACACATCTCCGCGGCAGAGCCGACGGAAGCAGCGAGCAGTGGCGCGACAGGCAGCAGCAGAGACACAAGCAGTAGCAGCAGAGCGGTCAAACGCTGACCGGCCATGCGCGCTATGCTTGTGCTGATTTCCATTCGACAGAGCCGCTGCACACTACCTCTCCAAAACATTTGGGAACCATGTCAGGCCACACCACGCGCGATGCGGCCTAATCGGGAAAGGGAAATCGCCTAGGAGAGGAAGGTAGGAGGGCCGCGCTTCTGGCCCGCACGGCTGTAGGAGATGCGGCACAGCGCTTCCGCCTGCGGGCGCGAAGCAGAATGGCCGATCAGTCCGCCAAAGTCTACCTGGGAAATTCCAGGCGAACCCGCTGTTGGATTACCCGGGAAAACAGTGGTAACGGGAAAGGAGACACACTTGCCGGCCTCGACCGCGGGACCTGCCGCTGGAGAGCGGCGCGCCATGATCGAGCACTGATGACTTCCGCTGCGCCGGCAGCACGCCGGCAAGTTCGAATCCGTATCGGATGCCAACAGCGCCGGGCCGATCAGCGGGAAGCTGAATACAGCCATCAACAGGATTGCTAAGATACGGCGCACTGCTGGTAGTGTACTCTGCTTCGAACGATTCTTCAATCCCCGCAAGGGCGGCCCGCAAGGGCGGCCACTACTTTCCGCTGTTAGAAATGCCCTTGAAAGTCAGCTTTTGCAGCCCGCGATTGGTGAGCGCAATGTAGAGGTTGCCTTTCGAATCGGTTTGCATCTGGTGTCCGCCGCCCATCACGCCTCCGCCCTGGATGGTGGTCACGATTTCCATGGTCTTGCGATTGACCACCACGACATCCGTGCCGCCGCCCACGTACAAGAACTGCTGATCCGGATCAGGCGAGAGTGCCAGGTCGCGCGCGAAGGGATCCGCGCCCCGCACCAGTTGGTGGATGAACTTCCCATCCAGCGTGAAGGTTTGCACGCGCCGGTTCTCGCGGTCAGCCACATACACGATGCCGTCGTTCGACACGCGGATCGCGTGGACGATGCTGAACTGATCGGGTCCGGGGCCGTCGGGCACGCTGTTCAGACTGGGAGGCGGGCATTGATCCTTATCCACCGGTTTATTGCCGAACGCGCCCCACATGCGCTTGAACGCGCCAGTGTCCGCATCCATGACGATGACGCGATGATTGCCGTAACCGTCGGCGACAAACACCTCGTTGGTCTTCGCATAAACCACCGCGTCCGCCGGTTGATGGAAGTTCCTCGTATCGGCGTTGCCCTTGCTCTGCGTGCTGCTGCCAATTTGCTTGACGAACTTGCCGTCCTGCGTGAACTTCAAAAGCTGATCGTCGCCGCGTGGCTGCAAACCAGGCAGCGCGCGCGCCGGACAATTATTCCCGCCGATCCATACGTAGCCTTTGGAATCGATGTGAATGCCATGCTCGCGCTCGGGCCACTCATAGCCGTTGCCCGCGCCGCCCCATCCTTTGATGAACTTGCCGGCGCGATCGAACACCATCACCGGCGGCGCCGCCATGGCCGCCTGATTCGCCGGCAAGGTGCGCGGACGGTGCAGCACCCACACGTTGTCCTGCGCATCCACTGCGATACTGGACGCGTCGCCTAACTTCCATTTCGCTGGGACCTGGGGCCACGACGGGTCCACTTCAAACACCGGCACCGCCGCGGCGCTGGCGGCCCCGATGAAAGCCGCAGTCAGAATCGCGCTTCGTAGAATATTGGACGCCATGCTTCAGCCCCTTCGGGAGTCCATTCTACGCCATCCGCTGGCGTCGGGGCTCAGGGATAATGAGGGCAGGTGGCCTCCTCTCCAAACATCTACCTCGCCGATGTGGGTTTTGCCACGCGATTCTGGAGCCGCCTGCGCGCCGCCTTCCAGGTCTCCTACGAGGAGAACTGCTTTGGCATAGCCAAGGGCGCTGCGTATTCCTCGCTGCTGGCCTTCTTCCCGGTCATCACCACCATCGCCGCGGTGTTGGTGCAAGCCAACGCCGACGCCGTCGCGCGCACCATCGCCCGCCTGCTTTATGACGTGATCCCTCCCGGCACTGAAAACATCGTGCGTGACTTGTTCATCGTCAAAGGAAGCCGTCCCACCGCTCTCTTGGTGGGTGCGGTTTTGCTTGCAGTGTGGGCCAGCTCGGGCGTCATGATGAGCCTGCAAGAGGGATTCCAGGCCATTTACCAAATCCCCAGCGGCCGCTCCTTTGTCAAAGAACGCGCCGTCGCCTTGTGGCTGGTGCTGACCGCGGCGATTCCCATGCTGGGCGCCTCCGCGCTGATTGTGTTCGGCAACCGCACGCGCCGCTCGCTGATTTACTGGCTGGGATTGACGCGCGGTGATGACGATCTGCGCGGCTGGGTCAATCTCGCGGGGCAAGCGTTAAGTTTCGCGATCGCTCTGGGCGCCATCGTCGTCATCATGGCGCTGGTTTACTATTTCGGTCCCAACCGCAAGCAGACTTTTCGCGGTGTTCTCCCCGGCGCGGTTTTGGCAACGGCGCTGTGGCTGCTCTCCACCTTGGCAGTGGGTTGGTACCTGCGCGACATCGCCAATTACAACGTGCTCTACGGCGGCGTCGGCGCGGGACTCGCCCTGTTGGTGTGGAGCTACGTGCTGTCCGTCATCACGTTGTTCGGCTGCGCGTACAACGCCGTATACGAACGGCGCTAGCATGAAGGCAATGCCCCCTCCTCTCTCTCCAGAAGAGCTTCATCGTGTCGATGCACACTGGCGCGCAGCGAATTATTTGTCGGTCGGACAGATCTACCTCTACGCCAACCCCTTGCTGACCGAGCCGCTGCGCATCGATCACATCAAGCCCCGTCTGCTGGGACACTGGGGCACCACTCCCGGCCTGAACTTCATCTACACTCACGCCAACCGCCTGATCCAGAAATACGATTTGAACATGGTCTATATCTGCGGACCTGGGCACGGCGGACCGGGCATGGTGGCCAACACCTGGCTCGAAGGCAGCTACACCGAGCGCTTCCCCAACGTCACGCGCGATGCCGAAGGGATGCAGCGCCTGGTCACCCAGTTTTCCTTTCCCGGGGGCATTCCCAGCCATGCCGCGCCCGAAACGCCCGGCTCGATTCACGAGGGCGGGGAACTGGGCTATTCGCTGCTGCACGCCCATGGCGCGGTGTTCGACAATCCGGATCTACTTGCACTCTGCGTCATCGGCGATGGCGAAGCCGAGACCGGAGCGCTTGCGGCCAGTTGGCATTCGAATAAATTCCTCGATCCGGTGTGCGATGGCGCGGTGATCCCGATCCTGCATCTCAACGGCTATAAGATCGCCGGTCCCACCGTGCTCGCCCGCATCCCGCGCGAAGAGCTAACGCAGTTTCTCACCGGCTGCGGCTATCGCCCCTACTACATCGAAGGCCACGAGCCCGAGCCCATGCATCAAGCCATGGCCTCCACCTTGGAAACCGTGATTCTCGAAATCCGCGCCATCCAAAAAGACGCGCGCGAGAACGGTTTTCGTAAGCGTCCCAATTGGCCCGTGATCGTCATGATTACGCCTAAAGGTTGGACCGGCCCCAAAATTGTCGACGGTGTCGAGATCGAAGGCACGTTCCGCGCCCATCAAGTTCCACTCGAGGCGCTCGCCGAAAAGCCCGCCCATATCAAGATCCTCGAAGACTGGATGAAGAGCTATCGCCCCGAGGAACTTTTTGGCGACGACGGCAGCCCCGTCGCCGAAGTCATCGCAGCGGTGCCCGAAGGTCTTCGCCGCATGGGGATGAATCCACACGCCAACGGCGGCCTGCTGCTCAAAGACCTGCAACTCCCCGATTTCCACGATTACGCCGTAACCGTTGCGAAGCCCGGCGCGACCACCTCAGAAGCCACGCGCGTGCTCGGCAAAATGCTACGCGATGTGATGCAGGCCAACTCGGGCTCGCAGAACTTCCGCGTCTTCGGACCCGACGAAACCGCGTCCAACCGCCTTAACGCTCTCTTCGAGGTCACGAATCGTACGTCCACCGCGACCATTTTCCCCAACGACGATCACATCGCTCCGGACGGCCGCGTGATGGAAGTCCTCAGCGAACACTTGTGTCAGGGTTGGCTCGAAGGCTACCTGCTCACCGGGCGTCATGGGTTCTTCTCCTGCTATGAAGCCTTCATTCACATCATCGATTCCATGTTCAACCAGCACGCCAAGTGGCTGAAGGTGACGCGTGGCATCCCCTGGCGCGCTCCCATCGCGTCGCTGAATTATCTGCTCACGTCCCACGTCTGGCGCCAGGATCACAACGGCTTCAGCCATCAAGACCCCGGCTTCATCGATCACGTAGTGAATAAAAAAGCCGACGTCGTGCGTGTCTACTTGCCCCCCGACGCCAATTGCCTGCTCTCAGTAGCGGATCATTGTTTGCGCAGCCGCAGCTACGTGAACGTCGTCGTGATCGGCAAGCAACCCTCGCCGCAGTGGCTGGATATGGATGCTGCTCTTGCGCACTGCGCCGCGGGCATGGGCGTCTGGCAATGGGCCAGCAACGATCAGGGCGGCGAACCCGATGTAGTGATGGCGTGCTGCGGCGATGTCCCGACACTTGAAACGCTAGCCGCCGTCGACTTCCTGCGAAAAAATCTGCCTGACCTGAAAATCCGTGTTGTCAATGTAGTCGATCTCATGTCCCTGCAGCCCGCGAGCGAACACCCTCACGGATTCACCGATGACGCCTTCGACGCCATCTTCACCAAAGACAAGCCAACCATCTTTGCGTTCCACGGCTATCCCTGGCTGATCCATCGCCTGACCTACCGCCGCCACAACCACGACAACCTGCACGTGCGCGGCTACAAGGAAGAGGGCACCACTACCACTCCGTTCGACATGACGGTGGTGAACGACCTCGACCGCTTCCATCTCGCCGGCGACGTGATTGCGCGTGTGCCCGGCCTCGCAAGCAAAGCCGCCCACATCAAGCTCATGCTGCGCGATCACCTGATCGAGCACAAGCTCTACATCGCGCGTTATGGCATCGACATGCCGGAGATCCGCGACTGGCAGTGGCCCTCCGCATGAAGATTCTGGTGGTGAACGGCGGCTCCAGCAGCCTGAAGTGCTGGTATGACGATCTTCGAGAGGAAGCTCTCGACGCGCCTCCTCCGCAGCCGCTGTGGGGCACGCACATCGACTGGAACGAGAAGACCGATCTCGAAGCAGTCTTCACGTCGGTGTTGAAAGCGCTGCCCGGAGCGGTCGACGTAGTGGGCCATCGCATCGTTCACGGAGGACGTTTTCGCGGCAGCGCCATTCTGACGCCGGAAGTCCGTGCCGCCATCGCTGAAGAAACCGCCATCGCCCCGGCCCACAATCGCATGGCGCTCAAAGCCGTCGAAATGCTGCAGCAACACTTCGGACCGCAGCTGACGCAGATCGCGGTATTCGACACGGGATTTCACTCGACGCTCCCGCCAGAGGCGTACATTTACCCCGGGCCCTATGCGTGGTACGAAGCCGGAATTCGTAGATACGGATTTCACGGGATCAGCCACGGTTACGCCGCACGCCGCGCCGCGCAACTGCTCAATCGCAACCCGTCCACCTTACGCATCGTCACTTGTCACCTGGGCAGCGGAGCGTCGCTCGCCGCCGTGCGTGATGGAAAAAGCATCGACACCACCATGGGCTTCACTCCGCTCGACGGCCTGATGATGGGCTCGCGCAGCGGCGCTGTAGACCCCGGCATTTTGGTCTACTTGCTGCGTGAGCACAACTACACCGCCGATCAACTCGACGACATTCTCTATAAACAATCGGGACTGTTAGGCGTCTCCGGTATCTCCGCCGACATGCGT
>Ga0097621_100002327_pt1 | contig 13025 bp, 7 predicted proteins | sample KBSMisM72_FD_73165 | JGI IMG/M metagenome (GOLD analysis project Ga0097621, IMG submission 73165) | Miscanthus rhizosphere microbial communities from Kellogg Biological Station, Michigan, USA - KBS Miscanthus M7-2 (version 2) (version 2) | ecosystem: Host-associated > Plants > Roots >... | reverse complement strand
AGGGCATCGAGCACTTCGAGCACGGCCGGCTCGAGCCGGCGCGCGTCTGCTTCGAGCAGTGCCAGGCGCTGACTCCCGGCCGATCTTCGGTGCTCGGCAATCTGGGAATCACCCTCTTTCATCTCCGTCGGTGGGAAGCGGCGATTCCTGTCCTACACGAAGCGACGGCCGCTGATGCTTCCCTCACCAAGGCATGGGCTTGCCTCGGTCTCGCCCATGAAGCGCAACGACAATGGCAGGCTGCGGTGACGGCGTTGGAAAAAGCAGTTGCGCTAGCGCCGGAACAAGCAGGACTCTGGTTGGCTCTGGCCCGGGTCTCGCTGGAGCTTGGCGACGTGAAAAACGCATTGCGGTCGTTCGATCGGGCTTTGGAGCTTGATCCGGCGTGCGCCACTGCCTGGAGCGACCGCGGCAACGTGATGCGCGAATTGCGGCAGTATGCAGAAGCCGCCCGCTGCTTCGAAAAAGCTCTCGAGCTTGGCGGCGATCGGGAGCTGAACAGCTATTACCTGGCCTCCGTGCGGGATGGAGATGCGCCGACAACTCCACCCCGGCGCTATGTCGAAGGGTTGTTCGACGGTTATGCCGCCGATTTCCAATCGCACGTGATCGGAACCCTCGGCTATCGCGGTTTCGAGGCGCTGCTGAAGCCGCTTGTCGACGCAGGAAAGCGATATCGACATGTACTCGACTTGGGCTGCGGCACGGGGTTGTGCGGGTCGTTCATTGCACCGCGAGCCGATATCATCGACGGTGTCGACGTCTCCAGCGCCATGCTGGACGAGGCGCGCAAGCTCGGCGTGTATCGCGAGCTCATCCGTGCCGACCTTGGCGAGTTTCTCGCCGCGACGCCATTGCGCGCGGATCTGATAGTGGCGGCCGATGTGTTCATCTATGTCGGCGAGCTGGCCACCGTTTTTCGTTCGGCGCGACGGATTCTCGAACCGGGTGGATGTCTCGCGTTTACCGTGGAACCTGCCGGGCAAGGTCAGGACATCGAACTGCTGCCCACCTTGCGCTACGCCCATTCCGAAGCTTATGTCTGCCGTCTGGCGGATGAAGCCGGGTTCACGAGCGTGCGTATTTCCGAGGCTCCGATACGCCGCGACCAAACGACGCCGATCATGGGCCTGTACGTTTATCTGGAATAAAAGGCCGCGCCGTCCAGCGCTCCACAGGGCACTTCACGCACCCGGAGTCTTGATCCACGCGGCGATCAGGTCGACGACTTCCTTTTCCATCCCGATGTAGCCGTGGTAATGCATCGGCCCGCACGCGTCTCCGGAAGGGTCGGCGCCTCCGCTGACCAGGATCGTTTTTTTGATCGGCGAGTTTTTCAGGCTACCCGCAATGTTCTTCGCTTCGTAGGGCGTGCACACTTTGCACGCATCGTTTTCGTGATGCACGACAAGCACGGGCACCTTGATCTTTTCCAGGTCCTGGGTCGGCACCGCGCCCTTGGTGCGATACGACGTTACGGACGAGGAGAGCACGATGCCGGCAATGTCGTGTCCGTCATCGCGGATGGCCGCAGCGGCGGCAGAGATCGTCCCCATGCTGGTTCCCACGAGCCAGATCGGGGCGGGACTTTTCGCCTTGATCGCGCGGAAGATCGCCCGGTTGTCCTGGTCGTGGTTGTCGCTGATGCGGGTCGGCCCGTCGAGGTCAGGAACGTCGGTTGCCCTGCCGACCAGCACGACGCTGAAAGGGTGGGCGGCAAAGAGCTTGGCTGAGCGAATCAGAAAATTATTGCTGCCGGGCCAACCATCGTCGCCGATCTTGCCGTAACCGCCGGGGCCGCCGGAATACAGCACCACCGTTGCCACGGCGCCCTCTCTCCAGACGGTGTAGATCGGAACTTCCACCCCGCGCGTTTGAACCCTTTCGACATTGCCGCGCTGGATCTCGGCGGCGCGCACCGCGCCGCCGGCGCAGAGAGCCACGAGCACTGCCAGCGCTGCGACGAGTCTGGTCATTTGTCGGATGGCGAATGGGTTGGCAAGATTGGAGGCATGTCACTTCACGCACGCGGTGCCGACGGGTGTTTCCGGATCGCACGGGACGAGCCCCTTGAGCTCGAAGATGTAGAAGCGGGGCCGCTCGCTGCATGCGATCACCGACGTCTTGCCGGTCTTGCGGTCACGCACTTCGACGCCGGCATCCAGGGTGGCAGTGCCGCGTGACCGGGTAAAGACGGTGTAGCCGAAGTTGCCGGCCACGAAGCGCACCGACTGGGTATATACGCCGCCGTGGCTATACGTGGCAGCGTAGAACCGCTTGAGCGATTGCGCGCCTGGCTCGGGATATTCGAGCTCCAGCGCCTTCTCGGCGCCATCGTCGTCAAGCGACCCAAAGCGATAGCGAAGGAATCCCGATTGCGCGCTGAGCGGTGACGGTGCGCAAAGCTCGATGAATTTGCGGCTTTTCGCCGCATCGCAGCCGAAGAGCGGGAACGTCCCGGTGTCGCACGCGTCCGCCGCGCACGAAAGCCCGGCCAGCAAGCCGACAAGTCCGCAACGGATGGTCAATCCGGTCATCGCGCCATTGTGGCCTAACCGATCGGTACGCGCACTAGCCTCCAGGGCCTCGCCGCCGGCCGCGTCCGGGGAATTGATCGATAATGTCGCCGCGCGACTCGAGCGGCGCCCCTGGTACCGTGCACACCCATTCCACCCTGATCTCGCGAGCCTTCTGGACGCTATTCGCGCTGGAGTCCGTTGCCGTTACCGCATGGATGGTTTGGGCCACGTACGATACCAGGAGCTCGGGGCCGGAAGGCCCGGTCGGCGCGTGGCTCATCTACCTGGCGCCGCCCCTTTTCCTGGGAATCCCGCTTGCCATTGTCCTTATCGGTCGATCGAGCCGAGCGACGCTGGCGGGTCTCATCTTCATGGCCTGGCCGGTGATTTTCCTGACGATCGGGCCGCTCTACAGTGCTTTGGACAGCGTGGCGAGCGACCATCGCCGTGCGGGCGATTTTAATTTTCTCTGGCCGTCGCAGCGCAAGCTGGCGCACGCCCTTCAGGCCCACGATGCGGTCCTTGTCAGAGAGCTGCTTCCAGGCGCCGGCGATCTCAACGCGGCGCATTGGGGCGAATCGTTATTCGCATTCGGCCTGAAGAACCTCGATTCGTCTCCGGCGTCGACCGAAATCGTCAAGGCCTTGCTCGATCGAGGAGGGGATCCCAACCTTCCTCTTTCCTCCAATTACTGGCCGTTGAGTGCTGGCATCAGCGCCGGGCCCGCGACGACGGAGGTATTGCTCAACGCGGGAGCCAATCCCAATCGCCTAGATACCGGCAGACCGATATGGTGGAACGTTCTCTACTTCGATTCGCCCGAGGCCCTGCAGACGCTCGCGATTCTCCTCGATCATGGCGCCGATGTCACGTTGAAGGACGGCGACCTCGGGCCTGTCGGATGGGCGGGTGGTCAAAAGAATTGGCGGGCGGTCTGGCTGTTGATGGAACGCGGCGCGGCGTGGAAAAACGAACTGGCGTTCGGCACGCCGGTCGTGGACATTCTGACCTGGGATTTGCAGTCGCGTCGCGGCGCCCATTCCGAAGTTCCGGACGAAATGGAGAAGATCCTGGCGAAATATGGTGTGGAGACAACGCGCCCGTGAGCCCCCTGGGGGCAGGCGGCGCGCAGCGCCGCTTCGGGGGGGCCAATGTGCCCGGCTCAGGACAGGAGCCTCAACGGCTTGTTCTCGCCTCCGCGTAAGATTGCCGCATGGATTCGAGAGTCGAGAACTCGTTGGCCGTCGCGTTGATGGCGCTGTTGGCAGGCTGCGCAGCGATCGAGGGGCCTGCAACGCCTGGCCACCGGCCGATGACCGTGGCCGAGGGTCGCGCTCTGGTCAGCCGCCTGCTGCCGGACGGTGTCAAGGATCGCTCGGGCTGGGCAACGGATATCTACGCGGCCTTCGCCGCGCTCGAGATCCCGCCGACACCCGAAAACATCTGTGCCGCCGTCGCCGTCACTGCGCAGGAGTCGGGATTTCAGGTCGACCCGGTGGTTCCCGGGCTGGCTAAAATCGCACGCGAGGAAATCGACAAGCGCCGCGAGAGCGCCGGCATTCCCAAGTTCGCCGTGGACGCCGCGCTGGCGATTCCCTCGACCAACGGCAAGAGCTACGGCGAGCGACTGGACGCCGCGCGGACCGAACAGCAACTCAGTGACATCTACGAGGATTTCATCGGTCGGGTGCCGTTCGGCAAAACGTTGCTCGCCAATCGCAACCCGATCCGCACCGCAGGCCCGATGCAGGTCAGCATAACGTTCGCCGAGGCCTTCAAGGCGGCACCCTATCCGTATCCGGTTTCGGGGACGATTCGGGACGAAGTGTTCACGCGCCGCGGCGGGTTGTATTTCGGGATCGCCCATCTCCTCGACTATCCCGCCGCCTACACGCGGCCGCTCTATCGCTTCGCCGACTTCAATGCGGGGCAGTACGCGAGCCGCAATGCGGCCTTTCAGAACGCCGTAACCCAGGCCTCCGGAGTGCCGCTGCAGCAGGACGGTGACCTACTCCGTTACGACCATGACCAACCGGCCCGCGAGCCGAGCAGCACGGAGCTCGCAACGCGTGTGCTGGCGCATCGTATCGACTTGAGCAACGAAGAGATTCGCCGCGATCTCGAACGCGGCAGGTCCCCGACCTTCGATGAGACGCGGCTGTATTCACGTGTCTTCGGACTTGCCGATCAGACGATGGGAAAGCCGGCACCACGCGCAGTGCTCCCACAGATCGCGCTGCGGAGCCCGAAAATCACGCGCGACCTCACCACCGACTGGTTCGCCAATCGCGTCGAGGGCCGCTACCAGAGCTGCCTGCGGCGTCTTCCTGCCTGACGTCGAGATCCCTTCGCGGCTCGAGTTGAACAGTCCATCGCTCATGACGACGGTCAATTTCTATCGCGACCTTCCCGCGCTGGGGTCGTTTGCCGAGACCATCGAGACGGCCCGGCACGCACCGGTTCCAGGCGACTGGTGGATCGTCGTCGCCGATGTGATCGGCTCGACGAAGGCGATCGAAGCCGGCGCCTACAAGAAGGTCAACACGGTCGGCGTGGCGTGCATCGCCGCGGTCGTCAATGTGGACCGCAGCGTGGAAATGCCGTTCGTGTTCGGCGGCGACGGCGCGACGTTCACCGTGCCCGACAGCTTGCGCGAGCGCGTGATTCCTGCGTTGCGGGAGGCCCAGCGGCTGGCGCGGGAGAGCTTCGCCCTGTCGTTGCGCGTCGGCCTGGTTCAGGTTTCGAGCCTGCTCGGCAACGGGCTCCGCGTGGGCGTGGCGAAGGTCCGCCTGTCCCCGAACGTGACACAACCGACCTTTTCCGGAGACGGGTGGGAAGACGCCGAGCGCATGGTCAAGGATCCGCTTGCCAAAGGCGTGCTGCGGGTTCAGGAGGACGACGGCCCGTGCGAGGGCAGCTTCGAGGGCTTCGAATGCCGCTGGCAGGGGGTGCCGAGCTTTCACGATCACAAGCTCGCGCTCCTGGTGGCTGCGGTGTCGAACGACGCCGAGGTGAACCTGGCTAGTTACCGCAAGGTGTCCGACAAGATCACGCGGATCTACGGGGACATCTCCAGCTACCACCCGCTTCGCGCCGAGCACATGCGCCTGTCGTTCAATCCGCGGGTGCTCGGGCACGAGTGGCGTGTACGTTCCGGCCGACTCGGTATCTGGGGGCGAGTCAAGTATTTCGTGGGGATGGTATTCCTCAACCTGGCCGGTGCTTACCTCTTCGCCCGCAAGATGGACACGAAGGCCGTGCGCTGGAGTCACTACACCGACGAGATGGTGGAAAACACGGATTTCCGCAAGTTCGACGGCATGCTGCGCATGGTGATCGACGGCAGCGAGGCGCAGTATCGAGACCTGCGTGCATTCCTCGAAAAGGAGCTGCGCAAAGGCCGCCTGGTCTACGGCATGCACAGATCCCGCGAGGCATTGCTGACGTGCATCGTGTTCTCTTACAACGGCAACCACCTGCACTTCGTCGACGGCAGCGACGGAGGCTACGCGATCGCGGCGCGCGAGCTCAAGGCGCAGCAGAAGTCGCTGCGGGCTTGATCCTGAGTGCCAACCCTACACCGACAACAGCATCTGCATCAAATTGGGAATCCCCTTGCCCTGATGGTAGCGGTCGCGGTCAATGTCCACGCACGCATCCAACATCACCTTTTTCACCTCGTCGGGCCGGCCGCGGAACTCCCGGCGGACCGAAAGAAAGGCCGCAAGCAAACCGGATACGTGCGGCGCGGCCATGCTGGTGCCGCTCTCCTGATAGTACATGTCTGCATCGTCGCGAAAACGTGAATTGCAGGAGCTGATGCGCTCGCCAGGAGCGATAACGTCAGGCTTGGCCCGGCCGTCGGCCGTGGGGCCGCGCGACGAGAACGAGGACACACCGTACAGGTGCGGCTTGTCGGAGTTTACAGAGCCTACGGCGATGCAATCTTCCAGGTTAGCCGGGTCGCCGATCGACATGTAGTTGTTTATCTCGTTGTCGCCGTCAGACGTGCGCACCTGTACTTGACCTTCATTGCCCGACGCCACCACCACCAGTACGCCATCGCGCCACAGCCTGCGCAGTTCCACGCAGACCGGCGAAAACCCGCAGCCGTACACTGTGTTATCAAACGGGCCGCCCAGGCTCAGGTTGATGCCGTGGATAGCCAATCCCTCCGCAATGTTGTCGTTCTGCTCGGCGATGTGGTCCAGCGCCTTGATGATCCACGCGTCCTCGCCCTGTCCCTTGTCATCGAGCACCTTGTAGACCACCAGGCGGGCCCGCGGCGCGACACCCCGCTCCTTCGGCAGCTTGCCATCCTTGCGCTTGGCCGCGGTGCCAGCGATGATGCCGGATACATGAGTGCCGTGGCCGTCCGGGTCCTTGTGTCCCATTAGCTTGACAGGCCGCCCGCGCTTGGTGCAATCCCACACATCCTTGATCACGTTGCCGTCGAAGTGCGGGTGGTCGGCGCGGACGCCGGTGTCGAGCACGGCCCAGGTAATGCCCGCGCCATCCGCAGAAAAGCTGGTGAGCGCAGCGTCCGCCTTCAGCACGCCCATTGAACGCCCGGTCAGTTTCGCCTTTCGCGAGCTTTGCCACACGGCGTAGATGCGCATCTGTTGATAGGACCGGCCGATCGCGCGCAGTTCCGCCGCTGTCAGCCGCGCCGAAACGAAGCGGCGTAGGGGGTCGATGCGTGCATCGCCTTCAGACTTCTTGCCGACCAGTTTGCGCAGCTGCACAACCGCCTCTTCGATACGATGTTCCAGCTTCAATGGCGGTATGTCGTCGACGTCCTGGCGCTTTAGTCTGGACTGCTCCTTCTGCTCCACCTCCAGCGTGACGGCGGGGTGCTCGTCGAGGGCCCCGTACCCTGGCTCCAGCACCTCGATCAGCACCGAGTGTCGCTCTTGAGGCTCGGCGCCGAGCCGCTCCGCCACGTCCCGCGCGAGCACAAAGCGCGACATCACGTCACGGCGCATCGCATCGTTGACAACCTTGCGCACTTTCGGGTGCGCAAGGTAGCCGACGGCGGAGTGGGGGTTGAAATTCCAGTCCAGCCGGGTCCTGTTGTTGATGAGTGTGTCATCTTCAATGAAGCCCGTCGGCTCGAAGTCTCCGGCCAGCTTCTTGGCCAGCGCAACGGGATCCAGTGGATCGGCGAAGTTGTGCCAGCGCTCGGCAACTGCCGGTACTTTCAGTGGATCGTTGGGATCCAGAAAATCCTGTACCTCTCGAACACCGAGCGGAGAGCCGAGTGTGACCAGCGCGTCGAGCTCGATCGCGTTCGCCCCAAGCGCGGCCAACGCCTCGTAGGCGATGATCGTTCCCTGGCTATGGGCGACGATCGTCACTGGCCGCGAACCAACGCGATCGATCTCGGCCGCCAGGCGGTCACGGATCTTTTTGCGTACGCCGGGCGCGAAGAAGTAGGCGGACGTGTCAGCCACCATCTGCTCGATGAAGAAGCGGCTAATCGGCTTGCGCAGGAATGACGGCAGCGGAAGAAACTTGGTCCTGACTGCGCCCGTACTGTCCGGCTCCGCATCGACACCCATTTCACGCAGCAGGCCCATCGCCAGTTGCTGCGCATTCGCCTTCTTCGACGCCGGGATCCTTAAGTCGTCCAGCACCTCCTCTACGTCCAGCGTGGCGCTGTCGGCGAGGGCCGCGCGCTTGGATCCAACTGCTTTGACCTGCAGGACTTCGGGCCGAACGACGTCGGCCCAATACACCATGCGGCTGGTCTCTCCCATGTCGCGCCCGAACAGCGCCAGATCCCATTCCAGCTTGAGCTCGGCTGGCGGGTCGGTCTGGGCAACGCCGTGCACGTAGATGACGAGCGAATCCTGCGGTGCCGCCCGGTCCGCAGACTCGATTGACTTGGACAACCCAGCGTTGGCTTTGCGGGCCGGAGACTTTCGGCGTGATGACTTGGCTGCTGGCATCTGGCTCCCCTTGCGTCAAATCCCATCGAACTCCGCGAGGGCCTATCGGCTCGGCCTCGCCGTTCGACCCTCGGAGTAGAGCATGATCCTTGCCGGTTGGGGAAGCCTGCAGGTCGACGTGCGGTCCTTGCGTGAGTTTGAATCTACTGGCAGAGAACGCTACTTGCGCACATCTTCCCTAACGAGGCGAACAGAAGGTCTCCTGGTCCGGTAGCTGCCCCGAGAATTCCCGGGACATCCAGTACACCACCGTTCCATTCCTGGGCATGACACAGTACGCCCCGAACAAGTCGGCCTTGGTGCCATAAAAGGCGTACTCAGCCATCAGGTGCGCCACGATCTGCTCGTCGCGGACGGCGGCGCGAAGCGCATCGTTTCCTTGTTCCAGATAGGGAATGACCCTGGTGTGGAATTTCGGCAGTTGCCGCTCCGGCCCTGACGGTCGCAAGGCAGATTGCTTGTCGAAGTAGTGCAAATGATCAGTATTGATTCTCGTCTCGTCCCCAATCACTCTTGCCGTCATCCGTGGGTCCATCCAGAAGAAGCCAGCGATACGAGCTACTGTGTCAATCTGGTATTCCTCCGCGCGGAACCACTTGGGCAGTTTATCCAGGCGCTGCTGCACCCGCTCCACGTTGAGCGAGAAGGGTTTGGGGGTCGCCAGGAGAAACGCTTGATCGGAGCCGTAGACATACCATAGCGTGGCATTTGGGAAGACACGGCGGAACGTGTTGAGATGGATCCGGAGGAGATCTCCCTGCATCGTGCCGGCCACCGGCACCCACTGTGCAAATACACCGTCCGGGAGAAGACGCTTCTGCACGGCCCGATAGAATTCTTCCGTGTAGAGGACCCAGCTGTCGTAGGCGCGCGGATGCGTCGAATCGGAAATGATCACGTCGTAGCGTTTGCCGCTTGTCACCAGGTAGTTTCGGCCGTCGTCGTTGTGGAAATGGAATCTGGGATTGTGAAAGACATCCCCGTTCACATCGGTAAACAGGTTGTTGATGCCTTCCACGTCGGGATTGAGATCGACGGTATCGAGTGAGGCGACCTGATCGGACGCCAGGACAGAGCCCGCTGTGATTCCGGCCCCAAAGGCGATCACGAGCACCTCCTTGGGTTTGTCGGACTCGTGTACCAACACGGGAAGAATCCCCAGGAGCTTGAACAGCTGAGTATGCCAATAGCGAGTCGATGCTTCCTCGACGCCGTTGAGGTACATGTCGCGATGAGTGCCCCTCTCAGGGTCCCTCTGGTCGAGAACGGTGACCGTAGCTGCGCGTCCCTCGCGAACGAGCTTTATCTCCGTTGAACGCGCGTGTGTCGAATCCGCAATCTTCCGTGCGTACAGATCCGCAAGTTGTGGCAGTGTCAGGACAAGGAGTAGTGCGAGCGAAGCGACGCTCGCGACCGCAAAGGACCATCGACCAACCGTTCTAGCCGGAGAGAGCAGGCTGACGATCCCCACCGCAGCGCAGATCAGAGCCAGACAGATGAAAGCGCCCTGCGTACCTATGATCGGCACGAGGTAGTGGTTTATCAGGGCCGAGCCCAGGAGGCCTCCCGCGCTATTGAGCGCATAAAGCGTGGCCGCGGCCTGCGTCGCATCGCCACGCCCCTCCGGTTGCAGCATCCTGATCGCGACGGGCAACAGGGCGCCGATCAGAAGAGTAGGGGTGATGATGATCGCCAGGATAGGGAGTGGATCTCTCGAACCGACATCGGCAAGCCTGGCAAATGGGTCGTTCCCGATCACCCAATCGGTCAGAAGCAGATACGGCGTCACCAGGATAAGGGCCCCTGCCGCAAGCGCGATCGAACCAAACAGTCGGTCGCTGTTGTTGGTGTTACGGCGCAATATCCCGTAAGCCCAAGTCCCCAGCACGGCGCTGACTCCTGTTCCCAACAGAAAGGCTGTCAGCACGAGGGGAAAAATCGACAAGGTATTGCCAAAGTACAAAATGCCCAGCCTCGTCAGAAGAACTTCATAAGCAAGCGCAACGAATCCGATGGCGAAGGTTGCGCAATAGAGAAAGCGTCTTGACGGGAGGGGTGCCGGGCTATCTCCAACGGGAACCGGCTCTGCGGCCGCCCCTTTTGCTTTGGGCTTTTTGACCTGCTGTTCCGAGTCCTTTTCCGGCGAAGGGACGGATTCCGGGACGGCCTTGACGATTTTGGACTGCCCGATCGTGTTGGCGATGAGTCCGCACAGAGCCGCAAGAACGTAAAGGCCAAAGGCACACAGCAGCGTCTTCTGGACGCCGAACCCGAACAGAAATTCGAATCCCCCCACGAAGCAACCGACCGCAGCGCCCAGGGTGTTGACGCTGTACAAATAGCCCGCCCGTGCCGTTCGTCGTGACGATGAGTCAGGTGCCGATCCGGCGATCATCGCTGGAAATGTCGCACCCATCAAAAACGCGGGCGGCAGAAGGGCGGTCAAGGTGACGATGAGCCGGGCGAACGTCAAGAGGGCTCTGTCGCCAACACTATCTGCCAATGACGTGAAGACGTGGGATGACAGGTCAAACAGGATTGGTGAGAGGAGGACATAAATCCCGATGCCAACCTCCAAGACTACATAGGGCACGAGAGACGCAATCCGTTCACGAAAGATCCTTCCGCCAATCTGGCTGCCGAGTCCGAGCCCTCCCATGAACACGACGATGATCATGGCAGTTGCGGTCACCGAATTGCCCACGACCACGATCAGCATCCGATTCCACGTCACTTCGGCCATCAGGCAGGCGGCGCCCGATGCAAAAAAGGCAACGTAGATGACAACCGGGAAGATGAATGAACGGAGATTGGAAGTCATCTGGCAGCTCAAGGAGAGGCAGGTGGCGGCAAGGCGACCGTGCCCGGATCTTCCACTGATTTGGTTGACACCGGAAGCGCGACGATGCGGGCCTCGATAGCTACCCGCCGCGGAGAACTACGTGGGGCTGCACCGACGGCACACCGACAAAAAAAGAGCCGCCATGACGGCGGCCCGCGGTAGCGTCAAGAACACAGTCAGGCCCAATCGTCGAGGCTAGGGATTTGATCGCCTTCGGACCGGGGCCCGACCATGAAACCATGAGTGATGGTGGGGCTCGCGCTTGCGAGCTCCACCAGCCCCACGGCCGTTGTCGAGAGGCCTATTGCAGCTTCCCGCAGAGCGCCGCAGGCACGCCGATCTCGGCGTTGTTCGTCGCCGCGCCCTTCTCGCCCTTGTACGGCGTCTTGACCATCGAGCACTGCGCTCTGATGTTGGCCTCGAGGTTGCCGCCACAGGTGAAGTTGTTGGGATCAGTCGTACTGCCTCCCGCCGGTCCCGTGTACTGCGCGTACTGCGGGTACGGGCACACAGCGCGCGCCTGCCCCGTGATATTGCCCGTCCGGACCAGCTTCTCCGGCGGGATGCCCTTCTCGACCCACTCGTAGAGGTTTGGCAGGAACGTGTTCGCCGTGTGCGGGGCACCCGGCATCAGGAAGAGACGGAACCAGGTCTGCAAGGCAGGGTAGTTGGTGACGCCGCCACCGAAGTAGGTGGCCGCCAGGCGGTAGAACGCCGGATCCTTGCGGAACAGGATCGCAGTGTCGTGTGTGCCGTGCGACAGGATGATCTTCGCCCCGCGGGCCTTCGCGCGCTCGAGCTTGTAGTCGCTTGCGTCGACGTAGTCGCTGGTGGCCAGCGCCGCCAGATTCATCTCGTCCTCATACAGGATACCGGCGGCCGGGTTGCCGGCAAGCGCCTTCGATTCCGCGTCCATGAACAGGTTGTTCGCGACGATGTTGTTGTCGGCGTGGTCGTAGCGCATCACTTGCGCCGTCGATCCGCCCGTGTTGGTGCTCGTGCCGATGCTGAGGAAGCCGTGGCTGTACGGGTAGTAGATCAGCTTGCCGAACGTATTCTTCGGCCCGTCGAAAATCGCCTGCAGGAGTTCGGCTTGCCTGGTACCCGCGAGCAGGCAGTTCGGCGCGGCGGGCGCGGTCGGCGCACCGCAGACGTGCATGGTCGCCTTCCAGTCGCAGGATCTCGGGTCGTGCAGAATATTCTGCCCGTCGATGACCACGCCGCCAAAGCCGGAGGTTGGGCTTGTCATGCAAAACGCGATCGCGGCGGCCGTCGCGGAGTTCAACTGGGCCGTCGTGAAGGGGATGCCGAGTTGCGAGGCCTTCTTGTTGACCATCGCCGCCCACGAGTCCTGAATGCGGAACTGCTGCCAGTCACGCGCCGGTGAGCTGATGTCGAAGCCGTCGTACTCCTCGGGACAGTAGACCAGCTGCGTGTGCCCCATGTGTCCGCCGCCGGAGAAGCCCTCCCAGTACGTGTACTTCTGCTTGGCGTTGTACACGGCGGCGCCGTAATACATGCGGGCCATCTGCTTGGCCAGCACGATGGCCGTGCAATACGCGCGACCGCCGCCCCAGTCCTTGATCTTGCCGAAGTTGAGCGAAACGCCCTGTATAACGCCCCAGGAGTCTCCCGAGCCGCTGTCCGCGGTGCCGTGGCCGGAGTCGGTGGAAAGACCGATTGCCGCAGGAGTCTGCTGGATGTAGCCCGTGA
>Ga0097621_100002326_pt1 | contig 13027 bp, 12 predicted proteins | sample KBSMisM72_FD_73165 | JGI IMG/M metagenome (GOLD analysis project Ga0097621, IMG submission 73165) | Miscanthus rhizosphere microbial communities from Kellogg Biological Station, Michigan, USA - KBS Miscanthus M7-2 (version 2) (version 2) | ecosystem: Host-associated > Plants > Roots >... | reverse complement strand
AACCACCTTCGCGCGGGCCATCCATGCTCTTCCGCATGGCCGATTTCAATGAGAATATCGAAATCGACAATAGACTTGAGAAAGGGTAATTGCGCCTTCTCAAATGCCCTTATTTTCTTGAGTGCCGCAAATAAGTTCATAATTTTTATTGTTTATTGTAAGCCCCGCCATAATGATGTTGTTCTATGAAGTTGCTTGCAAGCACAATTGGGTTCCTTTTTGGCACCTAGATAGCCTTGTCCCCTGTCAATTGGGCTTTTGGAGGATTGGGATTGCACAAACTGTTACGAAATACTCCGGTCAAGATTGAGTAATACAGTTCACAAGATTGCGAATACCATGAAGGAGAGCGTCATGGACAGAGACCCCACCGAATTGAAGGCAAGGTATGCGGCGATGGAAGCGGCCATCGCGAGATGGGAGGACATTTTTAGCCGTCTGGAGGAAGGAAGCGCGCAGGCCAAAACGCAGCTTGATGTAGTTAGCCTGGAAGTCGAGAAGGCCAATCACGCTTTCGGCGAGGAATATCGCCGTTTCACAAGAAACCGCTGAATGCCTGCCGGACATTAGTGTTTTAAATTATTGCGGAGTAGCTCCATTTCCTGTTTAACTACCGCATATCCAAATCCGCGTCAGGCGACATTCAACCAAACGTAGCAATGGCCCAATCGAAGCCAAAGGTCTCCGAGGTCGTCCTTCCCAGGAAGTGGGCAACCGCGCAAGGAATTCGGGCCGTCCTGGCAGAAAGAATTCGATTCAGCACCGCGCTTGACGGTCAGTGCCGCCAATGTCCTCCGCCCACGCCGGTGCCGATTGCGCCGCTCGACTCCACTGGTTGCAACTGGACGGTGTTAGCGCTGCCAAGGGTCTCTGAAGCTTGCGCTCCAGCAGTTTACGAAATTATCGACGCTGTAAAGCTCGAATACAATCTCGCGCCCTAAACTAGTTTTCTGGCGGGTGATTGACGTTACGAGGCTTGATCCTCATATCAAGCTCACGACACTTGGCGCATCGGACTCCAATAGTCGGCGTCTCCTTCTCTTCGTAATTCATCAGCGGCCAGAATGGGCATTCCGGCGTTGAATGCCATATCTCGGTTCCAATTGTGCGCCTGAACATCTCGTATTCCCTTTTTTGGATAGCAGGGTTTCTGCTAACGCAACGTACACGATTTACGGTATGCACGTTTGGCTTGCGCAACTCGCGCTCAATTTCTCCGAACCTCCTCCAAGCTCATGAGTCCGCCTTCCATAATAAGGCCTCCGGGCCCTTACGGAGTCGGGTTGACTTGCCGTGACCGAGTGAATCATCGCGCGCAGCCGTTCCGTGGACGTGGGAACCTGATGGTTCCCTTTGAAAGATAGATTGAGAGCAGGCGAGAAGGTTCACGGCGGTCATCCTGGTCCATTCCGCCAACCTGAGCCAACGATGAAAACCTGCGGGGAAAGAACCCATGACCTGAGCGACATGACCTGGGGCGCGGTATCGACTGATCCCTTCTGGTGAATGGAATCCACCATCGCGCCCACATGTTTGACGCTCACGACAATGTTACGGGGCAACAGTCCCGTTCGGCCGTTCCGGAACTTTACTTCCTTTCACATCCAGCCTTTTGAAACCATGTGCCTGCGCATCGGTTATGCATGCCACGAGATCACTGAATGGACCGTGCCTGGTAACAACTCCCTTGTCGATGAATTCCCAGTACGCGCCTTCTCCTATTATGGTTTCAAACCGCCATTCGTTGGATTGAGCCATACCGCTTCGATCAGTGGTCAAACTTGATCCGAACTGCCTGCAGTCCTGTGCCGTCTGCCAACAGCGTCCCCTTGATCTTGACATCCCTTCCGACAGCCAGGTCAGCGATTGTGCCATCGCGAAAATCCACAGGTCCTGAGTAGTCCACTGACACGCCACGTAGTACCAGGATTCTGTTGACGACGTCGATTGCTGTGATGGTGCCATCCAGTTCGAATCCCTCGCTCTCGATATCGCCGTCCGTCTTACTCTTTACTTTCGTGGCGACGAGTACACCACTGCGTACCACGCCTTCAATTTCAACGCGCGTCCCGACCCCCAGACCGCGACCATTGCCCGACAGCACGGCCTGACTCGCGTCGATATTGACGCCTTCCACGCTGAATTGTCTGACTGATACGAAATTGGTGATCAGGCCCTCTATTCTCGCCTCATCCTGATCGGCGAGATTGGCCGCCCCCTCCTGCAATTGGGTGGCGATGCGGACAGGATTCCCAGTCGAAACCTGCATCTTTACCCGCAGTAGCCGCCCGTTTCCGAGTGCCGCCGGAGTATTGCCTGGAGATATCCCGGCATAGGAGATTCTCAGGTTGCCAATGTTGAACGCGTTGATTCTAGTGTCCAGGTTGCTGACCACCCCGCGCAGCTCATAGGCGGAGACTCCCGCTTTACGCTCGATTCGCGTAGCGATGTAATGATTGTTGGATGCATCGATCAGCGCATAAACCTCGATAACGTCGTTGGCTGCCAGGGTCGCCAGGCCGCCATTCAGACTATCGTCAAAGACCGTCGTTGCCTTCACCTCAACCGTCTGACTGAGAACCGTGATCGTCCGGGCATTCGCGTCGATGTTGTCCACCGGGCCAACCAGAGCACTGCTCAAGACAATGCTCGTGGCGTTACTACGGGTTGCAGTGGAGTCCACCACCAGAGCAGAGCCCCTGATGAACGTAATCATGCCCAGCTTCAGCGAGTCGCGTGTGCGCGTATTGCCATCGGCGTCGGTGATGCTTGCGCGGCTGTCATCGAAATGCACACCGCTGACGATAACCGAGCCGAATCCCGTGATCGGACCGCTGGCCGATGAGGCCTGTGCCCCTGTGCCACCGCTGTCAACGCCCCCTCCGCAACCCGCGAAGGCCAGAACGAGCAGCAGCGCACAAAACCTGATTCGCGCCACGCATGAATTCCAGCTGAATTTGTAAGGCGACATGATCATTTACCTTTTGGTTTGGCTTTACCAGACCGGGCCCGCGCTTTTGCACCGAGAGCGCCGGTCGGCGATGTCATTGTTTCCGAGAACATGTACATGCCAACGCGCACCCGTTGGTCTTGATTGCGCTTGGCAGAACGATCGGCCGCAATGAGCTGATGAAGCAAAGGTACGGTCGCCTGTAGCAGTGCTTGCCACTGCACGCGCATGACCTCGCGTAATTTGTCCAACGATGCCTGGGACAACTCATCGGCAAACACGGCCTGCTCCAAATGCGCAGGCGGATCCGACAGCACGTTTGCGACTGCCGCCCGAAGGTGATCCCCGACGTTGCTACCGAGAAAGCCCAGCATGCGATCGATGTCTTCCCGGGGAACGAAACGCTCACGTACTACATGCACCGTCTCGCCTTCCACCCGCACCAAGCCAAGACGACAGAGTTCTTCGAGCAAACTGCGCGGATGGACGTCGCGGTTCACCGACCGCGCCAGTTCATCAAAACTGGGAGCCGGCCCTTGCCGCGGTAACGACAGCGGCTTGCCTTTCGCATTCTTCAGCGACGGTTCTGAAACCCAGCGGGTGAATACCTGGGTAGCCGGCGAACGACGAGTCGGCGCCGTGCTGCTATCCGTTTGCAGGAGACGCGACACCTCGCGCCGGTTCAGGCCGGTGACCGTGCTGATACGACTCACCATGCGGTGCTGAACTGCATTGGAGTGTGTCGTCCGCGCCGCATCGACAAACGCGTTCTTCAACATCTCCTCCACCGTGGAAAAGGACATTCCTCGTGCAACCGATAGTGTTGCCAGGGGCTGCATCAGCGTTCGCAAGGCCTCCATTAGCGAGGTGTGGTCAAGCAAGGCCGAAGGGGTCGCGCCCTTGGCAGACTTGGATGTCTCGCTTCTGGCGGCGGGTTTGCGCGTGGTCATCTGGCGATTCTAAGACACTCCAGTGCAGTGCATAGTCATACATCGGCGCATTCGAGGAGCGTGAGTCGAGCCGGCGCACCTCGAAAACTGCCGTGTCCGATCAGTGCTCAAATTCAATGGTTGTCGCAACGAGCCCGCTTCCGTTTGTAGACAGGGTGCCCTGACCTCAACCTGACTCCCTATCTCAGCCACCATCCCCAGCTTCAAGTTGCCTTCCCCTTGCACCTCATCCTCGTCGTCGGCTACGTTTGCGCCAGAGACATCAAACCGGATGCCGTTGACGATGACCGAACCGAACCCGGTAATCGGGCCGGCCGTAAATGGGCGGGGTCCGAGCCCGAACCGCCACCGCCGCCGCCCCCACAGCCAGTGACCAGAATGGCTGCTAAAAATAGCTTTGGAAAGCGCTGGAGTGCTCGGAAGGAACCGACCGGACTTGGAAGCATGGTGTTTCTCCTTTGGACTGACGGGAAATTGAAGAGGCCCGCTGGACTCGTCTGATTCGGCATGCTGTATCAGCCTGCCCAAGTATGTATGTGCAAAATGCACATATCAACTTCGACGACGAACATGCAATGATCCCTCTGGGCTACGAGCGCCCTTTGGCAGTATCTGGATCAGCCCGAACCCGGCAGGCGGGACTCGTTCTGCAATCTTCTCAAGGAGACGGCAGATCCCAGTCAGCAGACAAAAAAAGCATCCTTTTTCAGCTTGACGCCGGGAATCAAACAAACGATAATCATTCTCATTCCTAATCAATCCATTCACCGATGTATCTCTGCATTTGCAACGCAATTACGGAACGCCAGGTTCGGGAGTGCGTCAGCGAAGGCGCTCGATCGCTAGACGAGCTCACCTCCGCGCTGGGCATCGGGGCCGGTTGTGGTCGCTGCAGGGAATGCGCGGCAGAGGTGCTCTGCGAAGTCCGGGGCGAACAGCGCTCGATCCATTCGGCGATCCACGCGATGGCTGACGTGGGAGTGGCCGCAAGGCCGATACAGAAGGTATAGTGCCGGTCTCGCCGAATGGCGAGAGAAATCAACTACCCTCTGTTTCGACTCCGGGAGGCCGGCCATGAAAGGCGAACCGCAGGTTGTCGAGCATCTGAACAAGGTGCTCTTCAACGAACTCACCGCCATCAATCAGTACTTTCTGCATGCCCGGATGTTTGAGCATTGGGGATTGGAAAAGCTGAAGGAACACGAGAAGAAAGAGTCGATCGACGAGATGAAACACGCCGATCGCTTGATCCAGCGAATTCTCTTTCTCGAAGGGCTGCCGAATCTTCAGGAGCTCGGCAAACTTCTTATCGGGGAAAACGCCCCGGAAGCACTGGAATGCGATCTCAAGCTCGAACGTGCGGCGCGGCCACCCCTCCAGGAGGCAATCACCTACTGCGAGAAGGTCCGCGATTTTGTGTCGCGCGAGCTGTTCGAAGAGATCCTGCAAAGCGAAGAAGAGCATATCGACTGGCTCGAGACCCAGCTCGAACTGATCGAGAAAATCGGGCAGCAAAACTGGCTGCAATCGCAGACCGCCAGCACGACCTAGGCGTTAATGGCAGGTTTGGGCAGGCGATGCTTTCATTGGCGGAGTGTCCGGCAGACCCTAACGCACTCAGGGTTGAATTCATGCAGTTGGTGCCGCACATGCGTGGGTGCCCAAGAAGATCTCTACCGTGGAACTATGCGCGGCCTGCACGAATGTCAGCGCGGACGAACGCCGACAGCCGCTGCATGTCGTGCACCCCATCACCGAGGAATTGTTGCGCTATGACCTTCGCGGACTAGCCGTGTGCCCTGCTTGCCGCGCAGTCTGGCGCCGAGTCGGAAACAAAGCGAAGCTGGAGGAGTAGCTTCGCAACTGAAAACGACTGGGCTGGAGCCGCCTAGAACAAAAAAAACAAGAGAATGAGGTGGCGTTGATGGAATCGGCCTATTGTGCGTGCCATCATCGGCCTTGCGCACAACCTGGGCCTGAGAGTCGTGGCCGAGGGCGTGGCGGCAACTCGAGTTCCTGCGGCATTTGGAAAGCGACGAATATCAGGGCTACTACTCCAGCCGTCCGTTGCCAGTCGCGGAGTTTGCGCGCTTCATGTACGATCCAATGGCTTCTGTTCCGAGAATCGTGCGTCCTAGTTGTGAAGTGTCAACAGGTTGTTCTTGGATCGTTTGAGTCTGGTCATAGGTGCAATTCCGCCGATACCTTGGTGAGGGCGATGCCAGTTGTAGTGGTGAATCCAGGCGTCGAACATTTGGGTACGCTGGTTGGAGTTTTGATAGACAAAGCCGTAGGCACATTCTCTCAGGGCGGACTGAATGAAGCGTTCGGCCTTGCCGTTGGTCTGGGGTCGATAAGGTTTGGTGAAGCTGTGTGTAAGTCCGAGGTTCTGGCAAGCTCGTGCAAAGGCGTTGGAATGAAACGCGGGCCCGTTGTCGGTGAGTAGCCGTTTGAGGCGCACACCCAAGCTTCTGAAATAGGCGTGGGTGTTGTGGAGAAACTGCACCGCACTTTGATTCTTTTCATCCGGATACAGATCGGTAAAGCCAATTCGCGCATGGTCATCGACGGCGACAAACAAGACTTCCCATCCGGCACCTCGGGAGCGATCACGCGGATTGCCTGTGACGCGATGACCGGGGGCTTTGATGCGACCGAGTTTCTTGGTGTCGATATGCAACAGATCGCCCGGCGCGGAGTGCTCGTAGCGATGCACCGGCTCGGCCGGCGCCAGATCGCGCAAGCGCGAGAGCCCCGCGCGTGCCAGCACCCGGCTCACGGTGCTCTTGCTCACCCCCAGACTCAGGGCGATGCGTGCTTGGGTGAGCCGGCCTCGGCGAAGCTCCATGATCGACAGTGCCTTGTCTGGACCTACCGAGCGCGGGCTGTGGGCAGGTCGCGAGGAGCGGTCGAGCAACCCGGCTTCGCCATGAGCCAGGTAGCGGCCCAGCCACTTACGCACCGTCACCACGCTGACCGCATGCACGCTCGCAGCCGTGCGGGGACTAACGCCTTGTTCGCTCATCTGTTGCACCATCTCCAATCGACGGGCAAAGGTCAGTCGGGCATTCTTATGAATGTTCATTCGGCTGGGCTCCTTGAAAGATCTGGGTGTTTGGCGACAACCAGTCTCTCAAATCCAGTCCGAATGAACAGTAACAACCTATTGGAACATCACACCTAGTCCTTAAACTGGTTAGTTGCCGGAAGCGTCCCGTTATCCGCACAAGCATCCCGGCAAATCGGATCGCGCATCGAGGCAAGGTTGCCATTGAGGACGACTTCCGCAGCCCCGCCGAAGCTCATGGGCAATCAAGGCCGCCCGCGCGCGCAGTATGCGATCCCTGCGCTGAGCTATATGCACGCTAACGCACATTGCTCTTTGTCACGTTGCACATCGTATCCGGTCATACATCGCCCCAATGTGAGAAAACGATGCAGGGCGCGCGAGGAAGTCCCCTGTTCCGCTAGAGCAAATAGGGCTAGGGCTTACCCCAGATCATCGCCAGGAACATGGTGAGCCATATGGCCCCCTTCCGAGTCGATGAAACGGTTGATCTGTTCGAAGTGGGTGGCAACACACTCCCGACATGCGGTACGAAGTGGCATCGATAGAGAAGCGCGCGGGTATTAATGGAGTAACCTGCTAGGTTCGACTAACTGCCATGGCGCCGCGATGAGAATAATCTGCAAGAACGAGGGGTGTCACACCGTCTTGCGAGCGGACACCACCTTGGGGCCGATGCCGGGCGAACCATATCTCGAAGGAGGCCGCGGCAAAACGTTCCTGAAATGTCCGAACTGCGAGCATATAAATGAGCTTGATGAGCAATCCAGAACTGAGGGCGCCCCAAGACAAACGCGCGGCTCGAGAATGGATAGGGAGAAATTACTGAGTGAGGCACCGACGTCACAAGAATTGCTTGGTGGGCCGGACTCTCGCAGGAAGGAATTGGCAGAACAATATGTCGCCGCCGTACTGGACGCTTTGGAAGCGGATAACAGTGAACCCGATATTTGGGAGGCGATGTACCTCAATCTCGCCATCGGCGATATCATCATGAGGAAGTATGTTTTTTCGATAAACAAAACCACGCGCGCACTAACGTCGCCTAGTGAGCGTGCGGAACTTCTTCGGCAGCCGGCAAAAAAACGCTCTCTAAGGGACCTTCGACATTATCTGCTGACGCGGGGATGGCCGAGTTGAATAACTAGCCGATTGCTCGCAGGCCGCATCTCGCCGAAGTGAGTCTACCCAGCGACGAAATGTCGCGTGGCGTTGAATCCTGCCCATTCCGCGCAGCCATTCTCGGTGGTTGCATGCGTATCTCGCAAGTAAACGATCGAATCGGATGTCCGCATCGAGATCATGTTTCGCATCGAGGACAGATCCCGTAGCGCCACCTAAGCCCACGGTGCCCTGGTCGATAGTCCATGGCGAGAACCATCGAATTAAAGGGCAAATTGCCCATTCGCCAATCATCTCAATAACCCTTTCAACCGTCCGCGATCCATGTCGCCCACATCGTAAGGCAGGATAGAATATGTTTCTGATCGTTCTAACTTATCGTTGACCGTATTTCGACACGGTCCACCATTGAGCTAGGCCATGACCATAGACGAAGAGTATGCGAAGTCCTTGCGCCACGCGGTGGAATACGTTTACGTCGTGGCCGCCCGGCGGGGATTGGACACGAGCAAACTTTCAGCGGAAATCGACCCTGGCCGCAATCCCGGAATTTACCCGGAGCATGTCCTGACCATTTCCGTTCGGGGTACTCCTCTTCTGGTAACGGCAGAAAGCATTCCCCACGATTGGATTACTATCGGCACAGGCTTCATCGATACTCGTTTCTCGCAGCGGATCGCTTTTCTGCTGTCCGAGTTGGAAAAGGAATGGGTGCGGTAGTCCGTCAGGGAAAATTCGAGCTATTCAAACGCTAGCGTTATTTGATCTGGCTTCCCAACGAGCGCGTGTGTTCCGTTCAGGGGCTTCCGCGCCTCCGTGATTTCTCGCCGTCTCCACAACGGCTACAAGTCATCGACCTCTAATCAAGACTGGCGGTGAGAGGAGCGGTTATTCCGTGCTGGCCTGGTTCGGATGGGTCTTTTGCGAAGTCTGAATAGCGTTCTGGCGCAGTATGTGCGGTAACCCACGGTGACCAAGGCAATGACTCGATATGTTATGAGCTCATTGTGACAAGCCCTGGCGTCGACTCACAGGAGGAACTGTCATATGAACCGCGGTCTGTTTGGGACATCGGCGATCGCTTCTCTTTAAGCTCATCGCGAGGGACACAGTGCAAAAACTCGACGGCATTTTCGACAACCCGGATACGATGGAGCGGGAATCCTGGACCAAAGGCAGGCTGGCTGGCCGTTGGCCTGTAATACGGTGCGGAAACCTTACGCAGACCACGCCGCTGTGGGAACGCGATATGCTCGAAAAGCCTTGGGGTTCGTACCCGCCCACTCCGCGATCCGTCTGAACCACAGTTCTTTTCGATCCTAGGGCATGCGATTTTGGTTCTGGGGAAAAGAGCAGCGAACCCTTTCCTGGCTAACTCCGGGGGAGCCAGAAGTGCTTTCGCAGAGCGTCGGCCTGAGAGCTAACAACCGCTACCGCTTCCCTCAATTCCATTTCAGTAGTACCAAAAAACCTCACCCAATACCGCCGCTCCCAGTCTTCATCAAGGTTGATCTTGTCGCTATCAGATGAACCTTTCGTTGTGAAATCGTCTCCCATGAATATCCTACAAGTGATGCAGTGAATCGCCAGGACTATCGCGCCGACAACTTTGCTCCAGAACCCCAGTATCGGGCTGCGACACTGGTATTTTCAATCAGGCAAAGGCCCGATGCTAGACAGCCATTGGTTGTAGCGCCGAAATCCCCATATTCAATCCGAAGCAATTCAGCGAGAGGTTCGTAACATGGCGAGAGGTTGGAAAATCATCGAACTGCCGACGGGAAAATGGTGCTGGGAGCGCCTGATCTCGGGTAGATCCACAGCAGTCCTTGGTCCGTTCAACAGCCGGGAAGAATGCGAAAAAAGTGCCCGGAACACTGGATTGATACAGGAAGATCTGGAAAGACGAGCGATGTCGGCTTGGGATAGCAAGAGCGACCGCACAGGTTTGAATCTGGGAAGGAGGGCTCGGCCTCGCAATGATAGCGACCGGAGGCAATCGCCGTGACTAAGGCGGTGGATTCGACAGGACGATGAATCGTGAAAAACTCGTTGTTCTCCTGTGCTTCTTGTGCGCATCCTGTGCGTATGAACTCGGTTCGGTTCGGCCGAGAGCCGGGGTTTCAAGCGAGGATAGTAGTTACGACACGATGATCTGTGACCGCACAGCGAGGAATCACGCAGGCGCTGAAGCAGCAGAATGGATACCGTTCGCCGGGCGCTCGGTCGCGAAACGTATTCGTCGGGAGGAATTCAAGAATTGCCTGGAGGCCAAGGGCTACGAAGTGATTCCGCCCAAGTGAGTTCAATCCGCCTGCAAACGGGGTTCAAACTCCCTATCCCGCCTCGCGTCGGTTCCGGATTGGCCCTGCGCAGCTTTTCCTGAATATCGCCTCAGTTTTTTCAGGAGCCTCCAGTAGGCGCGCAGCACCAAGCGGATCCGCAGGAAACTTTCTGAAGTGTCGGATCTCCTACGACCGCCCCGCTCGTCCTTTGCCGGATGACGGGGTTTTTTCAACCCCCTTGGTTTCTTCTGTGCGCCGAAACCAAGGGGCTTTTTATTGGCCCCTCGCATACGATCGCAATAGGCTGCTATTGTTTTGATACGCTTCAGCGACTACCGTTTCAACCATCTGCACAAAAGGCTTCTTCGTGGTTCCATGGTCGTTTTCGTCCGTTGGGAGATCTCGCTGAACTCGGACCTATGAGCGTGCGCAACTGCACCGCCAATATTCTGTCGCGTTACCCCAAGTCTCGCGTCGCCCGCGACCTGGAGAGCCGCCCTTGATCCTATTTCTCGAGTGAGCGAGGTGTGGCGCCCACCGCAATCGTGGTACCGAGTCCGGCGTAGAAATAATGGTCACCATAGGCTCGCTTGAACGCAACGAAGGTGGGTTCGCCCGTACAATGGCCCGGCGCCACGTATTCAACACCCCACTTGGTTTGTAGTGTTGCAACGATCCTCTCGATCTCTTCGTCCTTGGCCACCACCAAATGAAACCCCCCGGCGACGAGATGCATGCGCGGGTTGATCGAGGTGGCTACCTCCACGATCTTATCGATTCCCGGATGCGAGCAACCGACAACCAGAACGATACCCTCTGGCGTATTGATGGCAAGGGACAACTCGCGCAGCTCCAGCGTGCTGGGCTTGTCCGATACCAGTGCGATGAGATGTATGCCGGGAGCGATTTCCGTCGTCTTCTCGATCAATTCAAAGTTGGCGCGAGGCCAGGCACTGCCAAACTTCATCACGGACGGAGGCGTACCGTCGTAGTAGCGTTGCTCCGCCGCCAATGATTCGTCCTTGCGGTAGAAGCTGCCGGGCAGTGTAAAGCCATACACCCCGAAGTTCTCTTTCGGGGCGTAGATCTTGACCATGGGATTAATGCTCAGCAGGTACTCCATACCACCCATATGGTCGCCATGCCGATGGGACAAGACCGCAAAATCGAGTTTCGACAAATCTACGCCCTTCGCTTTGGCATTCTTGGCCAGGATGTCAGGGTCGTCACCGGTGTCAAACAGAATGCGCCTGCCGCCGTACTCAATGAACGCGGCGAAGCCCCAATCTTTTTCCATCGCCGATGGCTTGCCGAAGGCGTCATACAGAATGGTGATCTGTACCGTTGACGGATTGGCACCTGCTGCCAGCGAAGGCAACAGCACGCCCAACCCTGCAAGCAGGCATATTGCCCTGACGTAGAGGGCAAACCGGGCTTTGGTTTTCATTTGTGCTCCTCGTGCAAAGTCTACACGGGCTCAGGGTAACGCGAGTCCAGCCAAATCCCGACACGGTTTTCCCGTTCGGTGAATGGTACGAGCATCAAGCGAGAAAAACCGGATGCAATACCGTGGGCTGGCTCTGCAATGGTCTTCGTCAGCCGTGCGCCGAGATGCTATCAGGCCGCGCTGTTTGGGGTGTGGTGGAGTGGAAGAAATACGATCATTCGGGGATCATGGCGGCCGCACACAACTCCCGTTCCGCATCGAGTCCAACACCTCAAAGAATATGAATGTCGGCCCTGCTCAGGTTGCGGACAGCAAAATAGTGACTTGCTCCTATAGTTTCATGCGATAGACCAAATACCTCCTCACGTCTTCAGCGAACGGACCGACGGTTGCGACTGCTTCCTTCAACTCTTCGTCAGTGACGTCGAAGCGTCTGGCCCAATAGCTGCGCTCCCAACGTTCATCAAGATTTACCCTCTTGCTATCCGATGGGTTCTTCTCGGAGAAATCATCTCCTATTACGGCCTCCTGTCAGGTCTATCTGTGAGCAGTAGACCGGCAGGAACGGTGGAAGGTTCTCGCGACCGTCGTTTTGACATTCCTTCCCGACTAGCGTTAGCTAAGGCTCTGAGGCTGACGGAACGGAACAGTTCCCGGGCCTAAACGCAAACAAGAGGCGGATTCGCAAGCGCCCAGACGCACCCAAGGGAGGGGCAATGAAGAAGACTCCGTCTTGCTCAAGACATCGTTCGACCAATCGGCCACTAAAAGCAAGAGACTGCTCGCGCCAGTAATACGGACGGTCAAGACCCATCTAATAACTCTTGTAGTTTCGATGTCCTTGCCGCAATCCTCGCTTCTCTATGCGGCCGACGAATCCCAATGACGCGCTCAGACCGCCAGCCATCTGAGCATCGGCACGATCACCCGCTTGTTGGTTGCACCAAAAACGATTGGACAGATTGATGCGGCGGAAACGCGTCACCAAAGCCGAAAAAAAAGGGTGCCCAAAGGCACCCTCCTCCACAAGCGGTCGGGATGTAGTCGCACCCCAACTGCATTCACAACCATCAAGAGCTCGTTTCGAACTTGGCGGGTGGCCGCTACCCGCACAGGTTCACGATTTGTTTTTCTAAACTTAAAGAAACGGCATTACGTGCCAGTCGCGAATCCGCTGGCGGTAGTGGCCTGACGGCATGAACCCGG
>Ga0097621_100002321_pt1 | contig 13048 bp, 16 predicted proteins | sample KBSMisM72_FD_73165 | JGI IMG/M metagenome (GOLD analysis project Ga0097621, IMG submission 73165) | Miscanthus rhizosphere microbial communities from Kellogg Biological Station, Michigan, USA - KBS Miscanthus M7-2 (version 2) (version 2) | ecosystem: Host-associated > Plants > Roots >... | reverse complement strand
TTTGAGATAAGACCTTTTACGTTTGCTAAAATTGGAGCGTCTGGTTCAACCATTTGTTTCAAATATTCCGCCTGGGAAATATCGTGTAATTGATAGGTGATTAATTGTGCTTGCATTATTTTTATTTTTTAAGTTAATAATGATGCAAAACTAAAAGCGTTCTACTACCTAATAAATGCACAAATCAAACATATTAATACACATTTCTTTTTACGGATTCTCTGCAACTGAAGCCTGTTGCCCGGTCGAACCTGCCTGTGGCGACTAAGTCATACGCATTTGTTTTGAAGAATTTCTCAGACAGGTCGACATCGTCAATAATTCCAAAAAGCTCATATGGCGTCTTGCTTAAATTGATTTGCTTCTGATATGGACGAAATGGAATCATATATTATTTGCGCGCAACGATCAGGTATTGGCGAAGGCGGGATATTTGTTGCTGTGTCCGCCGGCAACTCTGCCCAGGAATTTTGTGCTGATGAAATTAGTTGAAAAAGTTCAATAGTTATTGGTCTGCCTGAACCACCGTACACTGTTGGTTTTCTGCTAAAGCTTGATTGTCAAGCCCCGCTTTAGCCAATAGCCTGCTACCTGTTCGTTATTGTTCACGTCATTTCTTATACTTATTGTCTTTCCACTGGTTTGTTCCTGCCGCACTGTCTGATATTAGTTGATTTAGCCGTTTTATTTGGGTCGTTTCTTGCTTTGCGCTCATTACCCAATGTTGTGATACCTTTCTGTACGAAGGTGCTAGTGACTGAAAGTAGTCCCAGGCTTTTTTGTTTGTTTTAAATTGCTTTTTAAAATTCGGAGTTAATTCTTCTTCATCTTTTTCGTAAGAATATATCTTGGACTTGCTTTCTATTCTTTTTTCAAAACTCGCAAGCCCTGCTGCTTGCATTAGTCCTTGCTTAGTTAATTTTTTAATTTTATTGATATTATTCGCACTCCAAATACTTGTAGGTTTTCGTTGAGTAAAACGAATTTGATATCTGTCTTTATCAATGGATTTTCGAACGCCATCAATCCATCCAAAACAAAGAGCTTCGTCAACCGATTGTGACCAAGTCATACTTGGCTTTCCACTACCCACCTTATAAAAGCCTACCAATAATTCTGTTTCCCTTTTATGATTTTTTTGTAACCACTTTCTGAAATCTGATTGCGTTGCAAAAAAGGTTGGCGTCATTTACTTGTCGTTCAAAGTTTGTATGGTGTCATTTTACAATGACCGCTAACGAACAGGGCTTGCCGAAGTTGTGGTCTTAGAATTGTCTCCGCCCGTAACCACTGCATCGGCCTTCTTCTTTCATTTTGCAAATCTATAAATTTAGTTTCTTACGAATAAATGGTGCCACAAAAAGCAAAGACGGCACTGCTAAAATGTAAGCAATTAGCCAACTGCGAAACCATTTGAAAATGAAGCCGTTTTTAAAGCCAAGATTTACTGCTACTAAAGTAAATGTTATATAGCTTGTAACCACCAAGGCTGTGATCAATGCAAATTTCAAACGTGCTTTTGGCATATTATTGCTTTTAATTATCGCGTTCATGGACAATGCAAAAGTGCAATAAGATGGCCTTGTTAAGAATGGATAATTTATGCTTTGAAATGGATAATTTTTGGGTGGTGGGTGGGTTACCAAAGAACCCTTTCTGTTTCAGTACTTGGTCTGACGGAATTCATCCCTTAGTTTGTCGTTTTTACACCCTATCTGATCCTGAAATCAATCCTAACTTTGTTTTGTCAATAAATTTCGAATTAAATTTTAAACTGCAGTATGAAAAATCTAATGCTAATAATTGGAATTATGCTGACAGCATTCCGATCAAACGGACAACAAATCAAACCATCCAATAGTGGTTACGCACCCGTTAATGGAATCAGAGTTTATTACGAAGTATATGGCGAGGGGAGACCTTTAGTTTTACTACACGGCGCTTTTTATACAATTGATATGAACTGGGGGCAATTGATCCCTGAGCTGTCAAAAACCAGGAAAGTAATTGCCATTGAAATGCAAGGGCATGGACATACACCGTTTTCGGACAGACAATTATCCATTACTAATTTAGCAAGTGATGTGGAACGAGTAATGGATTACCTGAAAATTGACAGTGCCGATGTAGCAGGATATAGTATGGGTGGTTCTGTAGCTTACCAATTTGCTGTGCAAAGCCCTAAGCGGTTAAGAAAATTAGTAATCATTTCTTCAACGTACAAAACCGGCGGTTGGCTACCAGTAGTAAACGGTGCGTTTGAAAATTTTAAACCTGAGTTATTTGATGACACACCATTAAAGACTGCCTACGATGCTATGGCTCCTGATAAAACAAAATGGAGAAAATTTTTAGAGCAAATGTTTGCTTTTGCCAAAGTACCTTTCAACGTTGGTGACTCCAATATTGCGAAAATAAATGCGCCTGTATTAATAATATCCGGTGACAATGACGGAACGGATAAAATTGAGTTGATAAAAACATATCAATTGTTGGGAGGTGCTGTGTCTGCAGATCTGCAGCCGATGCCAAAATCGCAATTGGCCATTGTTCCGTCGCAAGGACATGTCAGCCTGATGATGCAGACAGCAACGATTTTGACCTATCTGAACAGTTTTTTAAAATAAGAGTTTGGATCAATGAATTGCGCCTGACGGCAATACCAATGTTGGCGATTCGTGCTTCTGTCTGTCCGAAGCTGTGTTGTTTCATCTTATCAGTCATTTTTTGTCGGTTCATAGTAAAGCGTTATTGCACCACCACTGAAGGTTTTGGTCTTTATGAACTTAAGAATAGTTCTGTCGTTTATATTTTCAAATAATGGCAAACCGCTTCCTGCAACAACGGGGTGAACACAAAGTTGGTATTCATCAATGAAATTAAGTTTCATTAGCTGTATAATTAAACTCCGACTGCCAACTAAAATGTCTCTACCTGCTTGTTGCTTGAGTTCTAAAACTTCTTCTTCAATGGCCCGGTTTGCTAACTTTGCACTTTGCCATGCTACATTTTTCAACGTGTGGGAAAAAACTATTTTTGGAATTTTATCTATCGCCATCGCAAAGTCGTCCATTGTTTTTTCACCTGAAAGGTTTTTCACCAAAGGTTGCCAATATTCCATAAGTTGATAGGTTATTCTTCCGTATAAAATTGCATCTCCCTCATTTAATAGATCCGTATAATGTTGATGTATTTCTTCATCTGGAATACCTGCTGTATAATCGCAAAACCCGTCAAGGGTCATATTGATTGCTGCAATTACTTTTCTCATTTTTTTTAAATCAATTGTCAATTTTTCGTGTCAGTGAGTTGAAGTTCGCACTGTCGACATAGCATGACTGCTAACGCGTAGGGCATTGCGCCGGCTGGAATTTATGTTCCACTGCCTGCCTGCCGGCAGTAACTTTTTGGTGGTAGCTTATTGCTTTGTCAGTTTATAAATGTCCTTAACCGCATTAGCGTAGTCTCTTGTGATTTCTATGCTTGTGTTAACAATTTTGATCTTGTAGTCGTGCCCCAAAACAAGTGACCAATCAAATTCTGCTGTCCAGGGGCAGGCATTTTCAAAAGTAATTTCATCAGTGCTTTTTGTTTTGTATGTACCATGACATAATGCAGGGTACTTTTCAAACTGACTTTGCCCTGTCCAGGTGTTTTCCGAAAAAGTAATTGTCACATTTGAAATTTGCCCACCCGTTGAAGTTTGCCTTTGAAATATTCCATTGTAAGTTCCGTTTGGGATAACCGGAACCGAGTTTGTTTTTTTGCATGAAGTCTCAAGAAGTGTCGAACATAATATGATTAAGAATAAGTGACGCATAAGGGACTTTATTGCCTGACACGAATTTGGATTCAAACGTTGCACTATTAGTGCATCCAACGATCAAGTATTTGTGAAGGCTTGGAATTATTGTTTGTCCAGCCTGGACTGATGCCGTCCGCCAAGCTTTTGCCAATTCTCTTGTTAGGCACCGTACAGTTATCTCAACACAACTTTGCCACCTGTATTTTTGTAAAATATGATTGCTTCTTTAAAATCTTTCAGGTCAAACAATTTGTCGCAATGTAGTTTTAAAGAGTTGTTTATTATGGCAGTCGTGAGTTCTTGCCAAATAAGGTTTAACTTATCTTTGCTTTTATTTTTGAGCCAATGGTCTATTCCAAAACCCTCAATTTTTAAATTCTTGTAAATCACTGTGCCATAAGCAAACGAAGTTTCATCAGGGCTTTGCCTGCCATAAATAATAACCTTGCCAAATGGTGCAGCAACTTTAATCATTATTGAACCCAACGCACCTCCAACCGAATCAAGAATTGCATTTGCGCCACCTTTGGTCGTGTTAATCACTTGCTCTTCAATGTTTTCAGTTTCGCTATTTAGCACAATGTCCGCTCCTAATTTGAGCAAATCGTTTTTGTATTTGTCATTTCGAACCAACGCAACTAGTCTGATTTTCTTAGCCTTAGCTAATTGTATAATTTGTTTGCAAACAGATGAACTCGCTGCTGTAAGCAAAAGCCATTGGTCGGCTGCAAGGTTGGAAAGCTCTAAAAGTGCAAATGCCGTAACGGTATTCAGGGTTAGCTGACAAGCAATCTCAAAAGGAATTTCTTTGGGAACAATTCTAAAAGAGTCAATGGGAATGTTAATCTTGTCTGCCCAAGTTCCTTTAGCCCTAAATGCAATGTGTTGCCCAATCAAAGAATTGTCTGACTTTTTGCCAACTTTTTCAATTCTTCCTGCACCTTCAAGCCCAGCTATTTGCGGGAGTTCGGGTTTTTGTCGGTAAACGCCTTTTATAAACATTTCGTCCGATGGATTAACAGGTCGTGCGAGAACTTTCACCTGCACTTCGTTTTCCATTGGTTCCTTTATTTCTGTGTCGCATAGTTTGAGGTTGTCTGTCCACAAACCTGTTTCATTAAATATTATTGCGTTCATTGTGAAGTTGCCGATTGTATTGTGCCTACGCGTAAGGCTTTGCGCCGGCCGGAATTCGTGTTTTGCTGCTCGGCCTGGCCGTAACCTGCCTGCGTGCCGGCAGGCCTTTTAGTTCACGGCCAAAATACTACTGCCTGGTCATAATTACAACTGTTGAATATATCCATTCTATCGCCCGGTTCGCGTAAATCCCATGTTGGCTGCAGCCAGCTAAAGACAATTGTTGCTTATGAAATAAAGAGGTTTGGGCAATCACCAATGTCTGATTCATCCCTATTCAGTCTAACAATTTCTGTAGGTTGTGTAAAAGTTGAAATAAAATTCCCAAGTAATTTAGGAGAATAACCAACCGAAATTGTCAGAGGAGATGATTACATTCGTTTCCTCAAATTTCGGCCTTGAATAAGATGACTTTATTAATCTTGTGCTATGGAGATCAAAAAGGAATTCCTGAAAATTGAAAAGGAACGGTTCGTAACGTTTATGGATGCGCTCATGGCCATTATCATGACGATTATGGTTTTGGAAATCAAAATACCCGATGTTGAAACCCTCACCGATGAAACGCTCCGGCAGGAGCTACACAAAGCCGTCACTCCTCTCATCGGCTTCCTTGTTTCATTCGGCACGCTTGCCATGATCTGGATATCTCATAATGATTTGATGAGAGACATCAATGGCATAACCAAACAATTTGCCCTTCTTAATTTCCTATTGATCCTCGCTAGCGCCCTTGTACCTTTTTCTACCGCCGTGGCCTGGGGCTATTCAACAACTTCTCTTGCAGTGTTCATTTATGCGCTCAATATCTTCCTCCTTAGTGCGGCCTTTGCCATCTTATATGGGTTCTCCATAACTAAAAAGCTAACACCTGTCACCACTTCTCAATACTTGAGGGTAAAAAAAATTATTTCCTTTTCGGGCCTTGTTTTATTGGTGATCGCCATGTTCTTCTCCTTTGTGAATCCCGGCTTTTCACTTTTTTTAACAGCTTTAATTCCGTTGTCACACACCATCCCCATCGTTTTTGCTTATAAGTTTAAGAACTGAAAACTGATAATGTAATCCTGTTTTATCGGGATATTATTTCGCCGTATAAACTTCATGCAAAGCAAGGAAGGAAAATACAAGGCCTGCGAAAATAATAAATGATTTTAACCAATTCATGGTGCGCCATTCCGTCAAAGCGTTTTTAAGGGTGTCAAAATCGGGTAATGGAGTGGTTTCAAATAGAATCTTATTTCTTGGATAGAAATAAGTGAACGTGAGAATCTGTTCCACTCCTCGGCCTGGCCGTAACTTTTTTTCGTTTGAAAAATAGCTAGACGCTTATTGGCTGCGAAGCCATTTATCCATATATCGTCATTCTTTATCTTTTCTATAAAAAATCTTACTTACTATCAACCAACGCCCGTCTGTCTTCAACAAATTGAAATAGTCAATAAATTGATGAGTGCTGTAATCAATGGTGAGCTTGGCTTGTGCAGCATTACCGCTTATTTCAATGGAATTTATTTCAGTTGTTCTTTGCTGAAATATGCCTTGTTTTATATAATCAGATAAAAATGCGGCAATTGGAACATCAATGAAAACATTATCTTTAATAAACTTCACGGACGCTGATGGATGAAAGGCTTTTGCCACTAATTGTGGATTACCTGTTGTTCCTCCTTCTGCGTAAAAATTGATAGTTTGTCGGATTAGAGCTTCTTCGTTTGCCATGATTTTATTTGCAAAACTCCAGGAATACTAAGGATAAAAAAATGGATTATTTTGCCGCGGAAAATTGTTTACGATATTCTCTTGGTGAAAGGCCAGTTTGCTTCTTAAACATTCGGCTGAAATAGTACTGGTCTTCGTAACCCAGCTGCCAGGCAATTTGTTTTACCTGTTCCCTGCTTTGTGTTAAAATCTTTTTGGCTTCTTTTACAATTTTTTCTTCAACCAAGTCACAGGCCGTTTTACCCGCTATATTTTTGGCAGCTTCATTCAATTGTTTCTGACTCACTTGTAATGCGTTGGCAAATAAGTCGGCGTAGCTGAATTCGATGTATTTTTCATTCAGCAACTGCATAAACCGATAGACTAGTAGTTTATCAGTTTGCTCTTTTGTTGGAGCTGTTACCGTTAAATTCATTTTATTAGTAAAAGTTTATACTTTCAATTCCCTTTATTTTTGTTTTGCTGGAGAAAACCCTGTTTAATTCTTATTTAACCGGATGGATTGCAACGAGCCTCTATCCTGTATCTCCTTTTATTCATTTAGAAGTGCAGGAAGCACGGTATTATATTTTATGGGAGTCATGTCCATTTTCTTCGCCAGGCAGATCGGTATTTCCGTCGTGCAATGAATAATTCAGACGGTTTGTAATATCCATGATTTCATGATCCTTTGGAATATAAACCTCTTTTACGTCAAGGGAAATAAATTCTTTCACAACTCTTTCTGCCTGGTTACGGTAGTAGGGTGTATCGGGATCTCCTTTTGGATCTATCGGAACAAAGCCATGGTCACCCCATTTGTACAATTTGCCGTCGGCTCTGCTCCCAATTAAATGCAGATACTGATTGGGCGGCAACGCAATTGTTTTGCGCATAGGCAATAGATAATGAACACCGCAGGTGTCAGTTGTGGCAGGGTTAATCTCTGTTCCTGTAGATTGATTATTTAATGCAACTATTCCTTTCCGCATCCATTCCCAATCGAAGGGACTATACATAACGGAGTCTGAACCTTGCCACACTCCGGAAGCAAGATTATTCATGGTGTCGCCCAGGAAGTGATTGGGAATACCAGTCGGGAAAGGCTTTTTATTTACAAAATCAAAAGCATATGGATCGATGACCTGGCTGTTTTTGGAGTGTGCCGGGTTATTGGGATCCTGAAAACCCGGTGAACCTGCGGGTTCGAGGCCAAATAAGTGTCCCACTTCCTGGGCAATGGCAGGCGCGGTCATATCTACATTCAATGCGGCAAAAAAACCACCCACTAAATTCGCCTGGGGAAAGGGCTGACTAATTCCGTTATAAAGAGCATTGCCTCCTGGTGATTCATTTAATGCTGGCTGGCAAGGGCGATAGATAATCGTTACATCAACAAGATCGGTGCCGGGTGCCGCCGCCGCGTTGAATTGCTTGGTGGCTCCAAGCAGATCGGATCCTGCCTGCCCAACCTCCTGAGGCCAGGCTTCGAGCGGCGGCGCTATCTGGTACCGAATCCCCGATTTGGAATTATGATTCAGAATATTGCGAACACAATCTCTTACCGGAAACATGCAGCTGATACGTTGCATTGCTTTTTGCAGATCCGCTACCCAGGCACTGGAGAATAAGAAATTTCTTGAGGGCGCACTGCCTTGTATTGGAACAATCATAAAACGAATATCCTTGGTAGGCAGAAAATTAAAATTATAACTGGCCAACGGTGTTACATCAGCAAGATTGATGTCTTTGCAACTGATCAAAAATCCATAATTGCCCGCTTTAGGACAGGCAAAGCCCCTAATAATAATGCCAACACTGGGGCCATTTGGAGCTGTTGTCTCAAAAATCAGGTCGGCTTTTGGTACAAGAATACCTTTTGTTCCGGTTCCTCCGGGTAATGAAATAATAATTCTGACCGAATCAATTTTTGCCAGGGCAACCGGATCCACAAAATACCTAAATAGAAATTGTTTCCCCGCAACTAAGGTGTAGCCGATGACACCCTGTGTAATCAAGAAGTTTTCACCAAAATCGTTCTGGTACAAGCCAGAATTGCTAATGACTGTCATAAATTTAAGTTTTACACTTTGTCGTGAAATTGTACCGGAAGCAAACAATAGAGCAGGGAATTTTCTTTTCTTCGAACCAGGCTTATAAGCTTCTCCAATGCTTCTTTAGGTTAAATTGTGATGATGAATAATAGAGTCCAAACGCTAAAATATAAGACTGCTTCATCGTCGCTTAGAGTCGCACTTTGGAAAAGAAAGTATAGTGACCATTAGCACGGTCCGCAATTTCCCTCAGATTTGTGTATGACAGCCACAGTGTGCAAACAGATGCAAGAGAACTAAAGATGTAGCTAAAGACCTTGATAATACTTGTTTTCACAATGCAGATGATATCAATATTGCAGCCAACGAAAAAGTATTTGCGATGGCGGGATAATAGCGTTCTGTCACGCCTGTACTATCGCTGAATTTTGTTTTACTGCTGAAGGTAACATTTGTTGCTGATTCGAATTCCGTCACCCCGATAACTACAACAGATTAGCGATTTGCTGCCGATTGATCTTCCGTCCGGCCCTGCTATTGCCAATACTCATGTTAACGGTTCGGGCTTCTATAATTATCCATGAATTATAGTTAATACTTTTTCCAAAGTCTGGCACCAATCCTTACGATAGGCGTCAATTCAAAGGTTGGAATAGTATAGGTTTGATTATTAGTAAATGTTGTACTTTGTTCAGACCTGAAATAACTATGAATACCGGGTTGAATGTAAAAGGTGCGACCAATAAAAAATTGATAGCTGATTCCAATACCTACATCATTTGAAGGAATGTCTTGTTTTTCACCCGTTGACAATTGCTCAACTTCAAAAGTGTGCCTTTCATAGTATCCATAAACTTCTAAATTTTTCCAAACATTATAACCCAGAAAAATTCCAGGTGATGTGGTATAGTAGCGCTTATATCCATCAATAGTGCCATCCAACGATTGAACATCTACATTATAGTCACCACCATTAATAACGCTTACTCTAAATCGAAATTTTTTATAACGATAGCCTAAACCTATGTGCCAACCTCCATAAAAAAACATCGGAAATAAGGTTTCAATTTCAACTGCCTGCTTTACTTCGTAGTTTCGGGGTGTGGGTTTCCAGAATGTTCCGGTAGAATCAGACTGAGCAATTGATAATTTTGGTGCTATCGAAAGGAATATTACTGTAATAAATAGCAAGGCTGTATTTTTCCCTTCCATAATTATTTTTGTTGATTAAAATCTTTGCAAAAATATTGAATGCAATAGGTAAATAAAGAAGACAATTGTCTATTTCTTATCAGCCCGTAATCGGCTTAAGTGTCTGGGTTCTATTCCTAATATGGATGCAAGATATTTATCTGGCACATTCATCACTAATTTGGGGTACCTATTCCTTAAATATTCAAATCTATTTTTTGCATTTAACGCAATAAGCGAAGAAACCCTTTCTTCCATACCTATCAAATATTCTTCAATTGCTCTCGTCCAAAAAATCCTGGCAAATTCGTGGTCTTTACAAAAAACATCCCAATCTTCCTTTTGAGCAACGAGAATTTTGGTCGGTATGATAGCTTGAATATTCTCATTGGTTTTAGTTTTCTTTATAAAACTGCCAAGAGAGGTTATAAATTCGTTTCCAAGCGAAACCCATCGGGTAATCTCATCACCATTGTCATTGATGTAAAAATGACGACACATGCCTTCGGTAATAAAACCTAAATGTTGACATATGGTGTTTTCTTTTAACCAAAAGTCATTTCGTTTAAGAACGACTTCCGTGTTTAAAGTGAGATAATTTGCAATGCTTGATTTTGGTCAAGTCCAAATTGCATTATTTCTTCAATTGTTGGATGCATTACTTTTCGAATCTTTGCTTCTGGTCATATCTTTTATTTGATCCTGACCGCTAACGCTCCGGGCTTGCCGCCGCCCGTGTAATTCAATAATCTTTCAAATTTGAATCAGGCCAGGCTGGCGGTAAGCCAATGTTAGCGGCAGTTTCTCTTACAACTTATATTTTTTAGCGGTTCCAAATTCAAATATCGGATTAAACAGGAACTGTAAAATTGGTAATAGCCTGGCATCTTTACCTACACGATAGCTGAATTTTGGGTTTTTTGCCTGAATTATTTTAAAAACTGTTTCGGCTATCGGGTCGGGCAAAGGTGCATTCTCAATTGAACTTGAAAAAACCCTTAGAGCATTGGTTCTTGTTTCATCATAATCCTTTATAGTCGATTCAGCGTATTCGAATGCTTGATTGAGATTGGTTTTGAAAAACCCGGGCTCAACAACTGAAACTTTTATTCCAAAAGATTTTACCTCAAAGCGTAATGATTTAAAAAAACCCTCTAAAGCGTGCTTAGAAGCGGCATAAAAACTCTGAAAAGGAACGCCAATGAGTCCTGCCAACGAGCCTGTGGTAATAATTTTGCCTTTTCTCTGTTGTCGCATTAAAGGCAAAACGGCTTTGGTCATCTTCACCGCTCCCCAAAAATTTGTTTCAAGCTGTTTGAATGCAAGTTCATTGCTTGTTTCTTCTGCGCTGCCGCAAATTCCAATGCCCGCATTATTTATCAAGATGTCTAATGTCTCTGACTTTGTCAAAAACAAAGCGATGCAGTTCTGAATGGAAGTTTCAGAAGTTATATCCAGAGGCAACAATTCAAAATTTACTTTGTGTTGGTGCTTATCAGGAAAGCGGCTTGTCCCGTAAACCTTAAATCTTTGGTAGTGCAGTTTATTCGCAATAGATAAACCAATTCCCGAAGTCGCTCCTGTAATTAATACTGTTTGCATGTCTGTTGAAATTGCCGCTAATGAACAGGGCTTTGTGGCGGCCGGAATTCATGTTCCGCTGCTCGGCCTGGCCGTAACATTTTGGTGCACGGCCAAAATACTACTGCTCGGTCAGAAATACAACTGCTGATTACCTCTATTCTATCGCCCGGATGGCGTATAGCCCATGTTGGTCGCAAGCAAATTCAATTAAATTGAATTATTAACAGATGGTTCAAGCAAGTCCCATAAATTTCCATATAGATCTTCAAACACAGCTACTGTCCCATAAGTCTCTTGAACAGGTGTTCTCACAATATTAATTTCCTGGTCTATTAAATTTTGATAATCTCGCTGAAAGTTGTCTGTATATAAAAACAGAAAGACCCGCCCGCCCGTCTGATTACCTATTCTGCCTTTTTGTTTATTATTCGCTGCTTTGGCTAGCAATAAGCAACATTCCGTCGATCCTTTTGGCGCGACTAAAACCCATCTCTTTATATCACTCAAAGCAGTATCCTCAACTAAATCGAAATTTAATTTTTTTGTGTAAAATTCAATTGCTTTATCGTAGTCTTCAACTACCAATGCTATGTGGGCTATTTTTTGTTTCATTGTATTGATGGCGATTGTGTACTATAGCCAAGTTGGGGTTGTTCAAAATGGTTGCAACCAACGCAGTGGGCTTGCCGCAGCACGGGCCAACCTTGAATTGGGTTGCCGTAAATTGGCGTAATTTTTCCTAAAAGCCAATTTGCGGCAGCCCTGCAACATTTGCAACTTACTAATTCTAATGCCCGTATTGTGGCAAGCCGATGTTAGCCGCATTCAAGAATACAATAAAAGGTCCTTTTTATTTTGTAATGTCAGCATTTCTCTACAGTTTTTGTATCATTTACGCCGATTTTGGTGTTCCACCCTGCTTTTTGCTGCGGCTGGACCAGCGGCCGAATTTAAGTCTGTCTTGGTATTGCGTAGGAGAACCCACGCATCTATTCCCTTGGACACGTAGGCCGCCGAAAGTGTTGTTGTTGGTAGGCCGACACAAATAGGCTTTACTACATACCAACAACGGCGTGCTTCTTTTGGGAGGCTACTAGCAGCGGCAAAAATGTTATACAGATTATTAAGACTACCTTTAAAACAAACCTCCATTATGGATAGCATTAGTAAATCTGACGAGTTAATCAATGTTAACAAGGAACTTGCATTGCAGAAGGAAGAAAAAAAACAACGGGCCGAGGAATTAGCCATTGCTAACAAAGAACTGCTGTTTCAAAATGTTGAAAAGGAAAAACGTGCGGAAGAATTAGTAATCGCTAATAAAGAGCTCATCTTTCAAAATGCTGAAAAAGAAAAACGTGCCGCGGAATTAGTAATCGCTAATAAAGAACTCATCTTTCAAAATGCTGAAAAAGAAAAACGTGCCGCAGAACTGATCATTGCCAACAAAGAACTGGTTTTTCAAAATGCGGAGAGAGAAAAAAGGGATGAAGAATTAGTGGTAGCTAATAAAGAGCTCGTATTTCAAAACCAAGAGAAAGAAAAGCGTGCCGCCGAATTAATTATCGCTAATGAG
>Ga0097621_100002319_pt1 | contig 13052 bp, 9 predicted proteins | sample KBSMisM72_FD_73165 | JGI IMG/M metagenome (GOLD analysis project Ga0097621, IMG submission 73165) | Miscanthus rhizosphere microbial communities from Kellogg Biological Station, Michigan, USA - KBS Miscanthus M7-2 (version 2) (version 2) | ecosystem: Host-associated > Plants > Roots >... | reverse complement strand
ACTTTCGATGAAAATGGTATCGGCATCTCGTTCGCCGTCGATGGCGTTGCCTACCGGAACCTCATCTCTGATATGACTTCAGTTTTAAAAACCAATGGACTATCCAGCTGGCTTAATCTTCTAGCACCACTTCACTGTCGCCTCTATTCCCTCTCTTTCGCCTTCTTAGGAAATATTCTCGGTTACAACATTCTCGCGGCCGAACCACTCAACCTACTTTATTACCTTGGCACTCTTACGCTTATTTTTTGGCTGGGAAGCACAGTGTTCAGTCGGCGAGTGGGACTGATCGCAGCCGTGGTCGTTGGTCTATGGCCTTCATTCCTGGTGCACACCACGCAGTTGATCCGAGATCCTCTTTCCATTCTTCTGCTCCTCGCGCTTCTCTTCGCAATGACATTGCTGCTACTTCGAACCCTTTTCTGGCAAACAGCACTGTGGATTTCAATCGCTGCCAGTATTGTCATTGCCACGTTCTGGTTGACGCGTGGCAACATGTGGAACGTCATTCTGATCGCACTTGGAATAACCGCAACACTTCTCGTGATCCGGATGTTGCGCGAACGCAGATTATTGATAGCCAATGCACTGTTATTAGTTGTTCTCTGCTTTACAGCTCTTGTTGTACCTTCGCAACTCCCAAGTGATAGGTTTTCCGGTACCAGGGTGCCTGATCCTGTGATCGCAATCGGTTTTGAATCCGGGCAGCCTGGCGGCTGGTGGTCTAAGTTAGTCAACGAGGTTAGACGTCGCCGGTCGGCGTTCTCAATCTATAAGGCGCAACAATCAAACATTGATAGTGACGTCCGGTTGAACACAACCGCTGACATTATTAGTTATTTACCGCGGGCTATAGTCGTTGGATGTTTCGCGCCGTTCCCGCAAATGTGGTTTGAAGACGGAACGAGTGGTCGCGCAGGGCGGATGCTGGCAGGAGCCGAAACTCTTTTCATGTACCTGTTCTATGTTCCGACGATATTGTGCGTGTGGAGCAACAGACGGAATTACGCAGTTTGGCTGCTGTTTCTAATAGCTTTCATAGGAATGATGTCGTTGGGTCTAGTGGTCGTAAACGTTGGTGCGATGTTCCGATTTCGTTACGTCTTTTGGATGTTAGTGATCGTGCTGGGTGTGGAAGGTCTTAGAAAAAAGCGATCATCCGCAGATTTCGCCGATTACGCAGATTCAGTTTAGAAAGGGCGGGGCTGATGGATCTAAAGGAATCTGCGTAATCTGTGTAATCTGCGGATGATTCGGTTTTATCTCACGGTTCTCTTTACTAACGCCACAAAATCCTGAATATCTTCCTCGGTCGTATCAAACGACGTCATAAATCTCGCTTCGGAAATCTCTTCATTCCAAACATAGAAGAAGTACTTCTTCTGAAGCGCGGGGATGTACTTCGGTGGGATTGTCGCGAACACACCATTTGATTGAACCGGTTGCGTCAACTTTACCTGCGGTATCTTTTCCAACTCGGATGCCAGAATCTTCGCCATTCTGTTGGCATGTCCAGCACTTCGCTTCCAGAGGTCGCTCGAAAGAAGGGCATCAAACTGAGCTGAGATGTAGCGCATCTTCGACGGTAGATGCATGCCCTGTTTGCGAATGTATTTGAAGTCAGCTGCATGGTTCTTGTCGAAGAAGACAACTGCTTCACCATACATCATCCCGTTCTTTGCGCCGCCAAACGACAAAACGTCGACGCCCACATCCGCTGTTATCTCTTTAAAGCTGGCGTCCAGGCTTACGACTGCATTTGAAATTCTCGCTCCATCAACGTGCAGCAACATGTTGTTCTTATGCGCGAATTGAGCAAGTGCTTTTATCTCGGCCTTGGTATAGACCGTGCCCATCTCAGTCGCCTGCGATATTGATATCACGCGGGGCTGAACGTGATGTTCAAATCCGACTCCGTGCAGAAAATGTTCCATCAAATCAATCCGCAGTTTGCCGTCAGGCGTCGGCACTGACAGCAACTTACAACCACTGAAATTTTCAGGCGCGCCGCACTCATCGACGTTGATGTGTGCAGTCTGCGCGCAGATAACGGCGTTGTAGGATTTGGTCACCGCTTGTAGCCCGAGAACATTCGCGCCGGTACCGCCAAACACAAAGAAGACTGAAACATCACGACCGAAATGTTTTTGAAAGGTCTTTACGGCGCGGGCAGTGAACGCGTCGTCGCCATAAGCAATCACGTGTCCCTCGTTCGCGGCCTTGATGGCCTCGATCATCTCAGGGTGTACACCGGCGTTGTTGTCGCTGGCAAAACTGCGGGAGGGTTTGGGGTGGTCGTTCATGAGTAATGTGCTTTGAACTTTGTACTTTGTGTTTTGTGGTTTTACTCGGCGCTAAGGTCAAACTAGAACATTCAAATTGAACAAGTCGGGAAAGGGGCAGAGCGGCTAATTCTCTAAAGTCTACCTGCTCGAACCCAACGCGCCCCCGCAGGGTCAATAATCTCTGATTGGATCCTGGCTTCACACTTTGATTCTAGTGTCATGATTATTTGCGGGGGCACGCTAGCCTTATCTATATACAGTTTAGAGAAACTGCCGCTCTGCCCCCTTCCCGACCGTTTGTTGTTAAATGTCAGAGTTCACCGCAGTCACAGAGGGATTGCTCATCACACTCTCTTCGCTTTGAAATCCTTCACAATCTCCCTTGCCGCGTTCGCTCCAGGCATTCCCGTTAGTCCACCGCCTGGATGTGTACCTGCGCCACAGAGATAAAGTCGATTGAGTGGCGTTCGATATTGGGCCCAACCAATCAATGGTCGGAACGTGAAAAACTGGTCCAGCGCTTGTTCGCCGTGGTGAATGTGTCCACCGCTCAGGCCATAGGTTTGTTCGAGATCGGGCGGAGTTATCACCTGGCCACTAAGCATCAAATCCTTCAGGTTTGGAGCGAACTTGCTCAAGTGATTGATAACAGTATCTGCGAATTCTTGTCCGCGCGATTTCCAGTCTCCGCTTCTAAGTTTGTAAGGAGCGAACTGCACATGAACCGACATTACATGTTTGCCTTCAGGCGTAAGCCCGGGATCAGTCAACGATGGAATCGTGATGTCGAGATAAGGCTCCGTCGAAAACTCACCGTACTTGGACGCATCGAAGGCGCGTTCGAGGTAATCAATTTCCGGCCCGATGTGAATTCGGCCCGTGAGCTTGGCTTCAGAGTCGACACCTTTGAACGAAGGCAAACCATCGAGTGCGAGATTAATCTTTGCAGTCGATCCAACTGCGCGGAAGTTTCGCATCTTCAAAAGGAAGTTCGGATCCAGATCGATTGGATCTACCAGGCGCAAAAATGTTGTCCGCGGATCAGCATTTGAAACAACTGCCCTGGCTTGAAACTCTTCACCGTCTCGAGCAATCACCCTGGCAGAAGATCCTTCACTTGCTTCAACTCGTGTGACCTCGGTGCTAGTGCGAATCTCAACCCCTGATGCACTTGCCGCTGCTTTCAGTGCATTGGTCAAACTTCCCATGCCACCTTTTGCGAACATGGCTGGTGGAATCGGATGCGAATCGAGCGCGGCTTGCAGTAACAAGCCCAAACTGGTTCCTGCGGACCAGGGTCCAGCAAACGAACCAGAGATTCCGCGAGCCGCAACCGTGGCTCGTAGCACCTCTGTATCGAACCACTCGGCAACCAGGTCAGCGACGGCCATCGGTCCCCAGCGCAACAGGCGGTATTCATCTTTCTTTCCGAGACCACGAAACGCCAATCCAATCTTGCCAAACTGCCACGCGTCGTTCGCTGTTGGATGATCAATGGAAGGCGGCGTCATCGAGAGAATCGGGGCCAGCACACTCCCGATCTTCGAAAAGCTGGAAACAAATTCGGGATAGGCCTGGGCGTCTTTCGCTGAGAACTTTTCGATCTCATTCACCGTGCGAGCAGTGTCGTTATAGATACAGAGTGAGCGCTCGTCGGTTGTCAGACTCAACACACGAACTTCGGGAGTTATAAATTGCAATCCTTGCTGGGCCAGGCTCAAGTCAGCAGCGACCTGCGAAGAGAACGGTCCAGCAGCGTGATCGAGGATTGAGCAGCGAAAACCAGGATGAAACTCTTCAGTGATGGCTCCACCACCGACAATTTCGCGTCGTTCGAGCACAAGCGTCTTGAGCCCTGCTTTAGCAAGGTAACAGGCGGTAACAAGTCCGTTGTGACCTGCACCGATTATGATTGCGTCATAGGTCATAGAGATTTCTGATTGCTGATTGCTGATTGCTGATTTGTGACTCCGATGAAGTGCCGTGTCCGGGTGGATAGCGAGTGATCCGGCTCGTCTTCAATCAGCAATCAGAAATCAGCAATCAGAAATCAACATAACCAAACAGTTCTACTTCAAATCCTTAATCATCTGTAGCGCGGCATTGCGGCCCGGGGCGCCCATTATTCCGCCACCTGGATGTGTTGCCGATCCGCACATGTAGAGACTCTTGATTGGTGTTCGATATTGTGCCCAACCGGGAGCGGGTCGAAGGAAGAATAACTGCTCGAGAGTTAACTCACCTTGAAAGATGTTGCCTTCCGACAAGCCGAAGTCTCGTTCGAGATCGAGCGGAGTCAGTATCTGTCGATCGAGGATCAATTCCTTGATGTTAGGTGCATGCTCGGCGATCGTATTAATCACGGTGTCGCCAAACTCGTCGCGCTTTTCGTCCCAGGTTCCTTCTTTCAAATTGTAAGGTGCGTATTGAACGAAACAGGACATTACGTGCTTGCCCGGTGGGGCCACCGACGGATCGGTGAGGCTCGGGATCACCATGTCGATGTATGGTCTGCGCGAGAAGCGTCCGTACTTCGCATCGTCGTAAGCCCGCTCCATGTAGTCAACGCTTGGTGAAATCGAGATCGCGCCACGCAGGTGCGGTCCTTCGCCGGGCATTGCTTTGAAGTTAGGCAAACCATCCAACGCAAGATTCACTTTGCCGGAAGAGCCACGATACTTGTAACGCTTCAGGTCAGCACAAAAATCATCGGGTAAGTGTTCCTCACCAATCATCTTCATGAACGTCAGACGAGGATCTACACTCGAGGAAACAATGTCGGCAAATATCTCATCGCCATTCTTGAGAATTACGCCCGTTGCCCGACCGTTTTTCAAAAGTATCTTCTCGATAGCTGCTTCAGTGCGAATTTCGACGCCCGCTTCCCGCGCAGCATCGGCAATTGCATTTGAGATTGCCCCGGTACCTCCGCGCGCGAATCCCCACGAACGAAACGCGCCATCGATCTCACCCATGTAGTGATGAAGGAGTACATACGCTGTTCCCGGTGAACGCACACCAAGAAAAGTTCCGATAATCCCTGAAGCTGACATCGTGGCTTTGAGCACGTCAGTCTCAAACCATTGGTCGAGAAAGTCGACAGCGCTCATTGTCATCAACTGAACCTGGTTGTACTTGTCGTCGTCGGGAAGCTGCTGAAACCGTCGGCCCAGGAATGCGAGGTTCTTCCAACCTTTTGGACTTAGCGTCGTGGGATCAGGCGGCGTCATGCTCATGATCGGCTTCACGAAGTGCGCCATTTCGATCATTGCTTTACCGTATTCGTCATACGCTTCAGCATCGAGTTTAGAGTGACGCGCGATTTCACGACGAGTGCGGTAATGATCATTCACACGCCAGAGGTAATCGCCGTTTGGCATCGGCGTGAACGTGCCATCGAGGGGAAGTATTTCGAGCCCATGACGAGGTAGGTCGAGTTCACGAATGATCTCGGGACGAAGCAGTGATACAACGTAAGAGCAGACTGAGAACTGGAACCCGGGAAACACTTCTTCAGTAACAGCAGCACCGCCGAGCACATGGCGACGCTCCAGCACCAAAACTTTTTTTCCGGCGCGAGCAAGGTAGGCGGCGTTCACAAGTCCGTTGTGTCCGCCGCCGATTACGACGACATCGAATTTGTTATTCATACTGTATTTGGGTAAAGCAGCTTGCTGAAGATTTGTTAGCATACTTATAATCGCTCGCCCTGACAATTGCTCTCAAGGATCATTGAATGCCAATCGGAACTGCATTTCACGAACGCACATTCGCTCTTTGTGAAAGTCTCAACTATCGCGAATGGTCCGGCTATTACGCCGTAAGCTCTTACGAACCACATCACGAACATGAATACAACGCGATCCGCAACGCTGCGGCGTTGATCGACATCTCTCCACTTTACAAGTACCGCTTGACGGGTAGAGATGCGACGCGACTGGTCGATCGCATAATCACTCGTGACATGCGAAAGGTGTCTGTTGGACAAGTCGTGTACACGCCGTGGTGCGATGAGCATGGAAAAGTAATTGACGACGGCACGGTGTCCAGGCTTGATGAGAACACTTATCGCTGGACCGCGGCCGATCCAAGCTTGCGCTGGTTTACACAGAACGCCGTGGGAATGGACGTTGAAATTGAGGATATTTCCGAAAGCGTATCGGCGTTGGCGCTTCAAGGTCCTACCTCGGGTCGACTCCTGAAGAGCATCATTACCGATGGCGACATTACCAATCTGAAATATTTCCGAGTCACGTCGGCCAAGATCGCCGGCGTTACTGTCGATATCTCGCGCACCGGATACACCGGAGATCTTGGTTATGAAATCTGGGTGCCATCTGAATACGGAGTTAAGATCTGGGATGCGTTGATGGCTGGTGGCCGCGCTTTCGATATTCATCCCGCCGGTATGCTGGCGCTCGATGTGTCACGCGTCGAAGCCGGCCTGCTTCTGATCGACGTTGACTTTAACAGCAGTAAGAAAGCGCTGGTCGACGAACAGAGGTATTCACCGTATGAAATGGGACTTGGTCGCCTCGTGAATCTCGATAAGAATCGTTTCGTTGGTCAGTCAGCTTTGATCGCCGAACAAAAGCGCGGAACACCCCGCGAGATAGTCGGACTGGAAATCGATTGGCCACAAGTGGAAAGCATTTACGAAGAAGTTGGTTTACCACCTTCGGTTTCACCGATGGCTTCGAGAGTAGCGGTGCCGGTGTTCAAAGAGGGAGTGCAAGTTGGAAAGGCTACGACGAGTACCTGGTCGCCGACGTTAAAGAAGATGATTGCCCTGGCGACAGTGAACCGGCCATTTACCAAGGCGGGAACAAAATTACAGTTCGAGATCACTGTGGAAGCTGTGCGGCATCAAGTAAGAGCAACGGTGGTGAAGACACCTTTCTTTAATCCGAAGCGCAAGACCTCAACTCCTGTTTAGGGTCTTAGAGTTTTTTCAGTTGGTTTACTAGAACCAGGTCTTCAATTGTCAGTTGATTAATTTCAGGTTGGGAAGGGGACCCTGTCCCCGCTCTCTGCTGCCTGTTCCAGAACATGTGTTTACATCTTATCTAACCAAGCGGGGACAGGGTCCCCTTCCCAACCTGAAAATATGCTGAGGTTCTGATCTAATTCGAGCTGCATGACCGCAAACCTTCCACAGCTAATCGATGCTTATGATCCAAATGCTCCACTGGATCGCGCATTCACCATTCCCTCTTCCTGGTACACAAACAAAGACCTCTACAATCTCGAAATCAAGACCGTCTTTTCAAATTCATGGCAGTACGCCGCGCGTAGAGATCAACTGGAGACTCCCGGACAATTTGTTACCACTGACATTGCAGGAGAACCTTTGGTAGTTGTTCGCGGGAACGATGGCGTGCTCAGAGCGTTCTTCAATGTATGTCGTCATCATGCGGCAGCAGTAATGACGGAACCGGAAGGAACGGTGCCCCAGCTTCGTTGCCCATATCACGCTTGGACCTATTCACTCGCAGGTGAGCTCAAAGGCACTCCGGACTTCTCAGGTGTTTGTGAATTCGAACGAGAAAATAACGGTCTGATTCCAGTCGAACTAGCGGAATGGGAAAACTGGGTCTTCGTTAGACTGTCGAAACACAGCTCATCGCTTTACGACTTTCTCGGCGCTGATCTGATCGGACAAATCAGTCCTCTCCAACTGAACAATCTTCACTGGCTGCAGCGACGCCACTACCAGTTTGAATGTAACTGGAAAGTATTCGTCGACAATTACCTCGACGGTGGTTATCACGTCCCCTACCTACACAAAGGCCTCGATAGCGTGCTCGATTACAGCAACTACCTGATCGAGAACGGCGAACACTTCTGTTTACAGTGGAGTCCACTTGTAACTGAGGGAGCTGAAGCGCAAACCGGAGCGGTTCGCAAAGGAGATCGGGCGCTGTACTACTGGATCTATCCCAACTTCATGGTCAATTGGTACGACGGTGTTCTCGATACAAACCTCGTCATTCCTCGAGGCGTGGACCAGACAGAAGTCATTTTTGACTTTTACTTTGCTGACGTCGTTTCCAAAGAGGCCCGGCAACGCAATCTCGCAAGCATAGAAGTTGGTCAACGGATCCAGGACGAAGATACGGCGATCTGCAAGTCGGTTCAGCGTGGTTTGAATTCGCGTGCATATAACGCCGGAAGATTGTCGGTGCGACGAGAAGGCGGCGAGCATCTATTCCATCGACTGCTACACGCGGATTTGAAAAGCGGAGTGTCCGATACGCTTTAGCTTGTCGGCACCAATCACCGACTCGGGTACTTTTCTTTATCTTAAAAGCAAGATAGCCTGAAAATTGAAGTACAGACATCGACAAGCTAAAGCATATCGAACAACCTCGTGACCCCAGACACAGCCTATCCCCCAAAGACTCGCGGTCATCTTCTGCGCGTACTCGGACTCGGTTTCGGCCTCGCAGTGATCATTGGCAACACGATCGGCGCAGGCATCTTTCGCACACCTGGAACAATTGCTGAACACCTGCCGAACGTTTGGCTGTTTCTTGGTGTCTGGGTAGTCGGCGGCATTTATGCGTTGCTTGGCTCGATCAGTTATGCCGAACTTGGTGCGATGATTCCACGTTCGGGCGGTCAATATGTTTTCGCTCGTCACGCGATCGGAGAATACGCAGGCTTTATCGTTGGTTGGAGCGATTGGCTTTCAACCGTTGGAAGTACGGCTGCGGTAGCATTGGTTATCGGTTCATTTGCCGGCGCACTGTTTCCAGGACTAAATAGTTCCACCGCAATGGTTGGAGTCGCGAGCGCGATAACAGTCTTTTTCGGGTTGCTGCAATGGCGCGGAATCGCGATGGGCAGCACTGCTCAAAACATCACCAGCCTGCTAAAGGCACTCGCCTTTGTCGTTCTGATCGTCGCTGCATTCATGTTTGGAAGTGGTGGCGCCTTTTCCCAACCGCAAACACAAACGGGGTTGGTTGGTTGGACCCTGGTTACTGCTGTTGTGCTGTCGTTGCAGGCGGCTATCTACACATATGACGGGTGGTATGGGATCGTTTATTTCTCCGAAGAAGTTACGAACCCTGGCGTCGATGTACCACGGTCGATAATCGGAGGAGTGCTTGCTGTCATCGCGATCTACTTGCTTGTGAATATCGGATTTTTGTACGTGCTCCCGATGTCGCAACTCGTTGGGCAAGACTTTGCCGCGGGCGCAGTTGCTAATGTGATCTTCGGACGTTACGGCGACTCCGTTTTTCGCTGGCTTACGATTGTCTCGATGCTGAGCACAATTAACGCCTGCCACCTGATGGCGACACGAGTTCTTTTTGCGATGAGTCGTGACGGCTTGTTTTTGCGTCAGGCCTCAAATGTAAATAAGGGTGGTACCCCAGCGTTGGCGCTATTTCTCAGCGTTGCGGGTTCACTGTTTTTTGTGGTCTTTGGTCAAACGTTTGAAAAAGTAATCACTGTTGTCGCGTTCTTCTTCGTGGCGAACTACAGCTTGTCGTTCATCTCAGTGTTTGTGTTGCGTCGACGCGAGCCTGAAACGGAGCGACCTTATCGAGCGTGGGGATATCCATGGACCACTGGAGTGGCGCTCATTGGCTCGATCGGATTCTTGATTGGAGCGATCCGCCTCGACACGAGAAATAGTGTTTACGCGTTGGCAATGCTTGGAGTGAGCTACCCGTTGTTCAGGCTGGTAAGAAGGTAAGGGAATTTGGAATGTGGGATTGCGGATTTCACTTATTCCCAAACTAATCCCTTGTTATCCACTTCAAGTACGCGAACGGTTGACCTGATCTTGTGCGCGGCAAAACACGCCGAGATATGCGCTCCGACCTCATCTTCATTACCCGAAACCAAAGCAATGATGCTCGGACCGGCACCACTCAAGGCGACTCCTAACAATCCGCTCATCTCCGGAAGCGCCAGGGCTTCAGCAAGACCGGGTACCAGGGATTCTCTGCGCGGTTGATGCAAACGATCTCTCATTGCTTCCTTAAACAACTCGAATCGCCTGGTCACCAGCGCGGCTGTAAACAGTGAAGTTCGCTGCAGATTGAATACAGCATCAGCGCGACTCAATGTTCGTGGAAGAGCTGTGCGCGCTACATGGGTTGGCAGTTGAGTGTGAGGTGATACAACGACCGTACGAATCTTCGCCGGCCAGTCAAATCTCACTGATAAGACATTGCGGCCCCCAACGCAACTGAGAACAAATCCGCCGTACAACGACGCACCAACGTTGTCCGGATGTCCTTCAAACTCAGTTGCGTAATTTTGTATCGACTGATCAGAAATATCCTTTTCGCACAAGAGACCAGCCAGTTTGATCCCACCCACGATTGCCGCAGCGCTACTGCCCAACCCACTCGCCAACGGAATGTCGTTGTGAACCGCCAGATCGACAGGAGGCAGAGTCAATGACTCGCGTTTAGCGGAGAATGCCATCGCCCGATAAATAAGGTTCGTGGCGTTTCGCGGCAGAGTCGCATTCTCGCGCGCGCCGGTAGTCCGCACTCGACACTCAACTGAAGATTTTGCGAGCGGAGTTGCACGAATCGTTAAGTAAAGTTTGAGTGCCAGACCAAAGCAATCAAAGCCAGGTCCGAGATTGGACGTAGACGCAGGTGTCTGCACCTGAAAATATTTACTGCGTGGTTTTGTTTTTCGAGTGGTCACGATGTTGGCAAAAACTAAGAATGCTATCCACAGATTACGCAGATTACGCAGATTCACTTTAGGACGATGGGGGTAATACCCTCTTTTTGGCAAAGGCACTGACTGCTACGGCAACGCTGACGAGTAACGAAACGCTCCTGGTTGGAACAAGAAATCTGCGAAATCTGTGTAATCGGCGGATGATCATTCTTTCTGTAACTCCTCGATTACACGGCGAAGTTCGTCGCGACCGCCTGAGACCTTAATTGGCATATTGCCGTACGTCGAAAGAATTTTTGTTTGGTCTGACACGAGCGAGTTGTTGTGATACTTGTTGACGTAGTCAGTGTCCTTCAGCAGATGTCCTGTTAGAACGGCGACGACCGTTTCGTTTGGCTGAATTGTGCCTTCTGCTTTCATCTTTTTGATGCCTGCAACTGTCGTCGCCGATGCAGGTTCACATCCAATACCATCTCGACCAATGATCGCCTTAGCATCCGCGATCTCTTGTTCCGTAACTGTCAAGACGCCTCCTCCAGTTTCAGCAACTGCTCGCAGTGCTTTCTTCCACGAAACCGGCGCGCCAATTTTTATCGCCGAAGCAAGTGTTTTCGGATTTGGTTCGTCGAGAAACTCAGCTGAAGTTGCTCGATGCTTTTGGTAGTAAGTTGCGAAGGGAGCAGCGCCCACCGCTTGGATAACAGTGACTCTCGGCATGCGTTCAATCAGACCCAGCGCAAGCAACTCGCGAAAGCCTTTCCCGAAAGCAGAGCTGTTGCCGAGATTGCCACCGGGAACAACCAGGTGATCGGGCATCTGCCAACCGAGTTGTTCCGCTAGTTCGAAGGCCACAGTCTTCTGCCCTTCTATGCGAAACGGATTGATCGAATTGACGAGGTACAAAGAACCATCTTCAGAGAGTTCACGAATCTCGCGCATACACGAATCAAAGTTTCCCTCGATCTCCAAAACCTTCGCTCCGTAGTCCAACGACTGAGCCAGCTTCGCAAGGCTCACCTGTCCTGTAGGAACCATGATGGCGCAGGCCAGGTTGGCACGAGCAGCATACGCAGCCAGACTTGCCGCCGTGTTACCAGTGCTGGCACACGCGACCAAGCGAGCCCCGAGTACACGCGCCTGAGTTACAGCAACTGTCATCCCCGTGTCTTTGAAAGATCCAGTTGGATTAAGACCCTGATGCTTGAGTTGGAGTGAATCTATCTGGCAATACGCCGCTGAACGAGGAGCGTTGTAGAGCGGAGTATTTCCTTCGTTCATAGAAATTGGATCAACATCGGAAACAAATGGCAGAACCTCTCGAAAACGCCAGACGCCGCTGCGATCACGCAGATCACGCGAAGTCATTCGGTCCCGCCACAGGGTCTGCCATTCGCTCGCCTGCAGATCAGACAACTCCGTGCATTCGATATCGAGCAGACCACCACAAGCGCGGCAGACGTAGATAGGTTCATTCAGATCGTAAATTGCACGACAGTCAGGCTCGATGCATTGCTGGTGGAAGGGAAGAGTTGTTTGATTGGTCATCTCAAGATTCAGAGCTTCAATATAACGCTAAACTACATAAAGTCGGGAAGGGGCTAAGCTGAAACTCTGATACTCAACTACAAGCAGTCGGGAAGGGGCAGAGCGGCAAGTTCCGAGACCTCTACCTACTCCAACCTAGCGCCGCCCCCGCAGACAATCATGACTCTAGAATCAAAGTGTGAAGCCAGAATCCAATCAGAGATTATTGAACCGGCGGGGCGACGCTCGGTTTGAGTATGCATCGTTCAGAGATATTGCCGCTTTGCCTCCTTCCCGACTGCCTGTAGTTGATTATCAGCGTTTCAGCTCTGCTTAACTGTCAGTTGAGATTCTGCCTTCTTCACAGCCTTGCCTAGTTCAGTTTCAGTGTGTGACCTTCTTCTGCATCTAGTGAAGTCAATCTATTGACTTTAACCTCTACTTCCAATAAAAACCGAGTCAGTGTTTGAAGTTGAAAGAAGGAGATTAGTTATGAAAACCCCCAGGCTGTTTCGCTTATTGTTAGTAGGCGCCGTACTGATAGCAGCGACTGCTGTGTACGGTCAAGAAACCACGACACGCGAC
>Ga0097621_100002318_pt1 | contig 13056 bp, 10 predicted proteins | sample KBSMisM72_FD_73165 | JGI IMG/M metagenome (GOLD analysis project Ga0097621, IMG submission 73165) | Miscanthus rhizosphere microbial communities from Kellogg Biological Station, Michigan, USA - KBS Miscanthus M7-2 (version 2) (version 2) | ecosystem: Host-associated > Plants > Roots >... | reverse complement strand
GCGATCTCGGCGATCAGCTGCGATACCTTGGTCACGTTGGCGACGATCTCCTGCATGGTCTCGCCGGCACCGCGGGCCACCTGCGCGCCCGTGTTCACCTGCTCGACCGACTCGCCGATGAGCGTCTTGATCTCGCGTGCCGCTTCGGCGGAGCGCTGCGCGAGGCTGCGCACTTCGCCGGCGACCACCGCGAACCCGCGGCCCTGGTCGCCCGCGCGCGCGGCTTCCACCGCGGCGTTGAGGGCGAGGATGTTGGTCTGGAATGCGATCGAATCGATGAGGCCGGTGATGTCGGCGATGCGGCGCGAGCTCTTCTGGATGCCGTCCATCGTCTTCACAACGTCGCCCACCGCGTCGCCGCCCTTGCGAGCCACGTTGGCCGCGAAGGCCGCCGCGTCGTTCGCCTGGGCCGCGTTGTTGGCGTTCTGGTTCACGGTCGCCGTGAGTTCCTCGATCGATGCCGCGGTTTCCTCGAGGCTGGATGCCTGCTCCTCGGTGCGCGACGACAGGTCGGTATTGCCGGCGGCGATCTGTGTGGCGGCCGCACTCACCTTCTGCGCCGAGTCGCGAACGCGACCGACGATGCCGCCCAGCGACGAATTCATCTCCCGCATCGACTGGAGCACGCGGCCCAGCTCGTCGGCACGGCCCGCTTCAATGTCCTGCGACAGGTCGCCGTCGGCCACGCTGCGCGCGGCATCGGCGGCGGTGCGAAGGCGGCGGGTGATGCCGATGATCGTCAGCGCGCCTGCGGCCGCGCTCACGCCGATGGCGATGAGGGCAAGCGCGATGAGGCCGGCGACCAGCGCATTCTTCTCGTCCACGGCGCTCTTCAGCGACCTGGCCGCGAGGAGGTCGCCTTGCTCATGTACCTGCTTCACGATCGCGTCGATGTGGTCGGTGGCGGCGCGGTCGATGCCACGCACGGCCTCGTCCACGTCGCGCGACGTGCCTTCCTCCACCGAGCGGAAAGCCTTGAACGCGTCGGTGTAGCGGCGGGCAAGGTCCTCGTGCTCCAGGATCGCGGCGTCGGCGAGCGTCGCAGGCAGCTCGATTTTCGGCGCCACGGCGTTCAGGGCCTTCAGCGTGGACGACACCTTCGCCGTCTCTTCCTCGAACGCCTTGGTGTGCTTGTCGAGAAGCTTCAGGTCGTGGCCGCGCAACAGCATGTTCTTCCATTCCTGGACCTGCACCTTGAAGTGCAATTGCGCCTGGCGGGCCAGGTCTCCGGCTTCCTCGACGTGGTTCTGCGTCACGTCCATGTCGTGGATGCGGGTGTTCATCGTCGCGATGGCGTACCACGCGTAACCCGTCGCGACGACGAGAAGCGTGTTGACGAACATCAGCAGCGCCGTGAGGCGCGTGCGGATCGATAGGTTGCGCAATGTCATTGGAGTCTCCGTCTGTCGTGAAGTTGAGATGAGCGTCGCCACGATAGGCGCGCGCTCACCGCCGCGGTATCGGCTCGATGGACGGAAACGCGATGATGGATCGGCCTTGCGGCCTAATCCGTTCGGATGAGAGGCGGCTACGCCTGCTCGCGCAGGCGCGAAACGGCGAGCACCGCCTGCACTCGGGATGTCACGTTCAGTGCCTTGAAGGCGGCGGCGATGTGCGTCTTCACCGTGCCTTCCGCGAGGTGCAGCTCGCGGCAGATGGCCTTGTTGGATTTCCCGGCGATCAGCAGCTCCAGCACGTCGGCCTGCCGCGGCGTGAGGCCCAGCGCGGTGAGGCGGGCGCCCGCGGTCTTCACGGGCGTCGCGGCGGCCCTCGATGGCGCCGCCATGATCTGGCGCGGCAAGTACGTGCCGCCGGACAGGACGAGCCGCAGCGCGTTCAGGATCACGTCGGCGCTCGACGATTTTGGGATGAAGCCGAGCGCGCCGTGCTCGATCGCCTGGCGCATGAGCTCCGGGTCGTCCTCGCCGGACATGATCACGATCGGCAGCGACGGGTGGCGCTCCTGCAGGTCGCACAACGCGGCGAACCCTGCGACGTTGGGCAGCCGCAAATCCAGGACCAGAAGGTCGAGGTCGCGATGGCGGTCGGCGTATTCGACCGCGGCCTCGAAGCTCGCCGCCTCGAGCACCTCGGTTTCCTCGCCGTCGCCCAGGCGCTTGAGGATGGGCCTCAGTCCCTCGCGAATGAGGTGATGGTCGTCGACGATGAGCAGCTTCATTCGGCGGCCACCGCGCGGCGCTCGCGCCAGATGGAGCCCAGCATCGCGCGCAGCCGCGCCGGGCGCAGCGGCTTGTGCAGCATCGGAATGCGCGACATCTCCGCTTCCTTCAGCACCTCGGGACCGATGTCTCCCGAGATGAGCACGGGTGCGGCGTTCGGATAACGCACGGCCAGGCGCAGGAGCAACTGCACGCCGGTCTCCGCGCCGCCCAGCCGGTAGTCGGCGAGGATCGCGTCGGGCACGGCGCCGCCGTGCGCGAGAAGCGTCTCGGCTTCCTCCGCCGAGCCTGCCGCAACGACATGGCAGCCCCAGCCCTCGAGCAGCACCGACATCGCCGCGCGGATCTCGCGTTCATCTTCGATCACCAGCACGCAGCATCCCGTGAGCATCTCCGCCGCGCGCGCGCGTTCCGCGGCGCGCACCTGCGCCGGATCGCCGTGGGGCACGAGAATGGAGAACACCGATCCCCGGTCGGGACGCGAGCGGACCGTGATCGGATGATCGAGAAGCTTGGCCGTTCGCTCGACGATCGCGAGCCCGAGTCCCAGGCCCTGGTCGCGGTCGCGCTGCGGGTTCTCCACCTGGTAGAACTCCCGGAAAATCTCGCCCAGCTGCGCGGGCTCGATACCCACGCCGTTGTCCCATACCTCGATGAGGAGCCCCTTTTCGCGCCGGCGACATCCCACCAGCACGCCGCCGCCGCGCGCGGTGTATCGAAGCGCGTTGTCCACGAAGTTGGCGACGATGCGATTGAGGAGGATCGGGTCGGTCTCCACCACCGCGGCGCAGGGACGGATGCGCAGCACCAGTCCCTGGCGCTGCGCCGACTCGGTGAACGAGCTGCGCACGCGGTCCAGCACGTCGGACACCTGGAAAGACGAGCGCTGCGGCTTCACCGTGCCCGCGTCGAACTTCGAGATGTCGAGGATCTCGTTCAGCAAGGCCGACATGCCCACCACCGAAGAGCGGATGTTGTCCACGATGCGTGTCGTGACGGGCTCGTGCACCCGCTCCTGCAGGCTCTCCACCAGCAGCACCATGGCCTGCATGGGCTGGCGCAGGTCGTGCGAGGCCGCGGCGAGGAAGCGCGTCTTGGCGGAGTTGGCGCGCGCGAGCTCCTCCTTCTGCTCCGTGAGCTTCTGCAGCAGCTCGATGTTCTCGAAGCGCATCGCGACCGACGCGGCCGCGTTGGCGTTGCCGGAACGTCCGGCGAGGAGGCAGATGGTGATGATGGCTGCCTCGGCGGCCAGGCGCAGCCAGTAGTATTGGCCGGGCTCGATCATCGAGACCACGACGAGCGGAATCGTGGCGCTCAGGAAGTAGCTGCGGAAGATGATCGGCAGCGCGCCGGTGGACTGTGCCTGCAGCACGCCGAAGAGCGCGATGAGGAAGCCGACCCAGAGGGTGAAGATGTGGATGCCGGGCGCGAAGTGGATCGCGCAACAGGCGAGGACGCCCCAGGCGAAACCGGTAGCTCCATAGCTGAACGCGGCGCGACGCTTCCACCGCCTGTTGTCGATCGCCTCGGGCGCGGTGGCCGCGAAGGCGCGCGCGATGGCGAGCCGGCACATGGCGATCGCCGCGAAGCCGGCGAACCAGCCTTCGAGGAGCTCGTGGGGAATGCGCGGCCACATGAGCCAGACCGTGAGGCAGGCGAAGACGAAGCCGTTCAGCAAGCCGCGCGGATACGCGCGAAAACCGATCGCGAGCAATTCCCGCTCGACCTGCTCCAGCTTCGGGGACATGGCGTCCCCCTCCCTTGCAGCTAGTTCAGCGCGGCTTTTTTCTGCGCCGGTGCGTTCTTCTCGTTGATGCGTGAATTCGCGGACACGTGCTGGCGCAGGAACTCCATCTGGTCGGCCAGGATTCGGCGGTTCGCGAGGATCAGGAACTCGGCGCGATTCGGGACGTAGGGCGCGTAGATGAGCTGCATGTGCGCCTCTTCGGGAGTGCGGCTGCCTTTCTTCTGGTTGCACGCGCGGCAGGCCGTGACGACGTTCATCCACGTGTCGCGCCCCCCACGCGACATCGGCATGATGTGGTCGCAGGTGAGCCTCAGCGGCGAGAAGTTGCCGGCGCAGAAAGCGCAGACGAACCGGTCGCGGTTGAAGAGCTCGCGGTTGTTCAGGGGCGGGACCTGGTTGAAGCCCTTGATCGCGAGCGCCTTGCCGCGGATCGCGATGATGGAGTTGGCGGTGATCTGCGAGCGTTCGCCCGTGCGCTGGCAACGCCCACCGTAGACGGTGAAGGCTTCCTTGCCGAGCTCCCACGCGATTCGCTCCTTCGCGTAGTACCACACCGCCTGCTGCCATGTGACCCAGCGGTGGGGAACGCCGTGCTGGTCGAGCGTGAGAATTAAGGGAAGGCTGCGGTTCATAATGGGGCCTCAAGATAAATTTACCATATACGCGAACCACTTATGAACCTGGATCGGGTTACCGCCGGGCGCGACCTCGCCGACGACTTCAACGTGATCGTCGAAATCCCGATGAATGCCGACCCCATCAAGTACGAGGTGGACAAGGCTACGGGGGCCCTTTTCGTGGACCGCTTCCTGTCCACGGCCATGCACTACCCGTGCAACTACGGGTACATCCCGGACACCCTCGCAGACGACGGCGACCCGGTGGACGTGCTCGTGATCACGCCCTTTGCCCTGGTCCCGGGCGTCGTGGTGCGCTGCCGGCCCATCGGGATGCTCCGGATGACCGACGAGGCGGGCGGCGACACCAAGCTCCTGGCGGTGCCCATCGACAAGCTCACGCCCATCTATCGGGCGATCGAGACGCCACGCGACCTGCCCGAGGTGACGCTCTCGCAGATCACCCACTTCTTCGCGCACTACAAGGACCTGGAGCCGGGCAAGTGGGTGAAGGTCGAGGGCTGGGCCGGGCCCGACGATGCACGCGAGGCGATCCGCGACGCCGTGAAGCGCTTCAAGAAGACGTCGAAGAAGAAGTAAGGGCGCCGAGGATGTCCCGACTCATGCGCATGAAAGCCCTCGCCATCCTCGCCGCCATGGTTTCGACCGGCGCTTGCGCTGCCGACTGCACCGTGCGTTCGGGCGCCACCACCAACGCGCTCGTCGAGCTCTACACCTCCGAAGGCTGCTCGAGCTGCCCGCCCGCCGAGAAATGGCTTTCGCAGTTCGCCCGTGAACCGAAAGCCGGCATCGTGCCGATCGCCTTCCACGTCCATTACTGGGATTACATCGGCTGGAAGGACCTCTACGCCGATCCCCGCAACACGCAACGCCAGCAGGCGTTCGCGCTCGTGACGGGCGCGCGGTCGGTCTATACGCCGCAGGTCATCGTGGCCGGCGGGGATTTCCGCCTGTGGTCGAGCGAGCGCGCTTTCGCCGACGCGGTCATGCAGGCGCAGTCACGCAAGGCCATGGCAACCATCGAGATCACGCCGCGTCGCGCCGCCGACGGCACCATCGAGGGTCGCGCGAGCGTCACCCTGGCCGAGAGCGCGAAATCTCCGCTCACCCTGGTCGTCGCGGTCACCCAGGATGGCGTCACGAGCAAGCCCAGTGCCGGCGAGAACAAGGGCGAGACGCTCGCGCAGAATTTCGTCGTGCGCGACATCGCCGAGTTTCGCGGCCGGTCCGCGATCGAAGGCAACTTCCGCTTCGCGCCGAAAGCGAACTGGAATCCCGAGCGCATGTCGGTCGTGGCGTACGTGCAGGATTCGCGCTCGGGGCGCGTGCTGCAGGCGCTGTCCGCGCCGGTGTGCCGCAGCTAGTGCTGCGAGCGGTCCACGATCAGCTTCTTGTAGAGCCGCAGCCATTTGTCGTAGTCGTCGATGCCGCGCTGCGCGTTGACGATCGTGAACGCCTGGCCTTCGCGCAGGAGCCTGCGCACGGCCGAGTCGTATGACTTGTTGGCGGGGACGCGGAACATCTCGACGTAGAAGCGCTGCCCTTCGGTGAGCATGTAGTCGTAGAAGAGCGCCGCGGCGTGCGGATGAGGCGCGCGGCGCGAGACTGCGACCGCCGAAGGCAGGATCACGGCCGGCGGCAGGACGAACCAGTCGACCGGCGCGCCCTTCGCCTTCATCCGGTCCACGTCATGGCTGTACACGCCCATCATCATCGGGATCTCGCCGGCGATGACGCGCCCGGTGCTGTGCGTGTGGCCCGTGCGCACGGCGACTCCGTTGTCGCCCATGCGCCGGAAGTGCTCGAGCCCGCGCTCCTCGCCCATGGATTCCACCACGGCGGCGAACCACTCGACGTTGGTCGATTCCATTCCGATGCGGTTGCGCCAGCTCGCGTCGAGCAGGTCGGGCCACGACTTCGGGATTTCTGCCGGCTTCACCGCCGCGGTGTTGTACGCGTACACCACGAGGTTCAGTCGGTCGGGCATCCACTCGCCGTGCGCGGGGACGGTCTCGGCCATGAGCTCCTCGGCGGCGAGCGGCGAGTTCATTCGCTGCAGGAGTCCCTCCCGCGCAATCGCCTCGAGCTGCGGCGCATTGGTCTCGATGACGTCGAAGTCGAAGCGGCCGGCGCGCGCCTCGTTCGTCGCGCGCTGCAGGATGTGCGCCTGGCTGCCCCGCCAGAACTTGAGCGCCACGCCGTAGCGCTTCTTGAAGTCCTCGGCGAGGCGCAGCTGGTCTTCCTGCGTGAGCGAGGAATAGAGCATCAGCTCGCCTTCCTTCTTCGCCCCCGCGACGAGCTTCTGCGTGCGGTCGGCACCGCGGTAGGCGGCAACGGCGGCCACGCCGGCGGAAGGCTCGATCGCCGCGGCGGCGGCCGCGAACGAGCATGCAAGGGCGGCGAGGAGCCGCTTCATGACCTCAGATGCCGAGGAGCGACGCGGCATTGCCGCCCAGGACCTTCGTCTTCTGGCGCTCGTCGAGGTCCTTCCGCGCGCGGATCGTCTCGACGGTGTGGGGGTATTCGGAATCGAAGTGGGGGTAGTCGGTTGCCATGAGGATGCGGTCCTCCCCCAGCTCGGCGATCGGCCGCGTGAGGTCGGCCTCGTCGGCCTCGCAGGTGACCCAGCAGTTGCGCCGGATGTATTCCGAGGGCGCCATCTTCATGGCCGAGGAGATCTGCGGGAAATCCTTCGCCCATTCCCAGTCGTCGTCCATGCGGTGCATCCAGTAGAGGATCCACTCGGCGCTGCATTCGAAGAACACGACCTTCAGCTTGGGGAATTTTTCGAACACGCCGCCCAGGACCAGCGCCACCAGCGCCGCGCTGCAGTTGGTGGGCCGCCCCAGCACGTGGGTCTTGTAGAAGTTGTCGAAGCGGTCGATGAGCTCGCCGTTGCTGTTGGGATGGCACATGAGCGGGATGCCCAGCTCCTCGGCCGCCGCGTAGTACGGATAGAACGCGGGATCGTCCATGTTGCGATTGCCGCAATAGGGCGCGAGGTGCGAGACGCGGAACCCGTAATCCTTCACGACGCGTCGCAGCTCGCCCTCCATCATGTCCGGGCAGCCCGCGGAGGCCATGGCGCACGGAAGGAACACTTCCTCGTGCCCCTTCACGAGTCTTGCGACCCAGTCGTTGAAGTGACGCGTGCATTCGTAGCCGAGGCCGCCGATGTTGGACGTGGCCACCGTGATCTGCGTCGGGAAGATCACCTGCTTGTCGATGCCTTCCTTGCGGATGTCCTCGCGGCGGCGGGCCATGTCGTAGCCGCCCACCTGCCGGCGCGCGATCTCGCCGCCGCGCCAGTTCACTTCCGGGTCGTAGATATAAGGATGGCGGTGCGCGGCGTGCCCCTGCGGGCTGATGGGATCGAGGTTGTGCGCGAACTTCGTCTTGTGCGAGTGGCCGCTGGACAGGCGCACCGGGCGGAAGCGCTCGTACTTGCCGTCGAACTTGTACACCTCGTCCATGAAGTAGCCCTCGCGCAGGTGCGAGTCGAAGTCGATGATCATTCGTTCTCCGATGCGGAATGGGTTCGAACAGGCGAACCCAATTATTGCCCGATCTAATCGACGGGTGTCGCGGCGGCTCCTTCGGGCGCGGAGCGGCGCATTCCGAGCCACGCGAGAAGCGCCAGCGCGGCGCCGATCATCGCCATGCCGGCCAACTCCGGCGCCGGAGGTCGTTCACCGAGCTGGATCGCCGAGCTCACCACCGCCACGACAGGAATACCCAGCGCATTGAGTCCTGCGATTCCGGCAGGCGTGTGCGCGAGGACGTACATCCACAGCCACCACCCGATCGCCGTGGCGATGAGCGCGGAGAAGGCGAGGGCTGCGACGAACTCCGCGTTCCAGCGCACCGGCTCGTGCGGGATGACGAGGGCGAGCGCCGTGAGCCAGGCGAACCCGAAGAGGAGCTGCCACGCGGTGAAGACCAGCGGATCGGCTCCCGGCGTCGGCCACTTCTTCGAGAACACCGCCGAGACCGCCCACACCGCGCCCGCCGCGACCGAGAGGATGCTCGCGTGCAGCGACGTGAGGTTCCACGGCGACACGATGAGCACGAGGCCGGCGAATGCGAGCGCCACGGCGATCCACTGCGCGCCGCGCATGCGCTCGCCGATGAGGAAGTGCGCGAATACGATCATCCAGAACGGCATCGTGAAGACGAGGACCGAGGTCTTGCCCGGGCCGGCCTCGAGAAGCGCGAAGTGCGACAGCGCCACGAAGAGGGCGACCTGCAGCGTGCCGAGCAGCGCCGCGATGCGATAGCGCGAAAGCGTAAGCGGCTGGCGCCTTGCGGCGACGATCGCGAAGAGGAACGCAGCGCCGATGCCCACGCGCATCGCGGCGAAGTCGAACGGGTGCGCGTGGCGCAGCCCGATCTTCATCGCGACCCACGAGTAGCCCCAGATGAGGATCAGCGCCGCCAGCGCGGCGAAGGGTACTCCTGCTTGCCGCTTCACGCGGCGAGCGGCGGATGGCTGCGGACTTCGAGCCCCGGCCCGTCGGGCGATTTCCAGCGCAGGTCGTCGCGCTGCAGGCTTTCGATCTGCGCCACGACGAGCGCGTCGAATCCGCCTTCCGGGACGGGGGCCGCGTTCACGATGGTGCCCACGGCCTGGTCGCCGAACGTGGCGCTGTACACGCTCTCGCCCGGCTGCGGGCGTTGCGATCCCCCCACGTGAGCGAGCGCCATGCGCCGCTTCAGTCCGCCGCGGTACTGCGTGCGCGCGACGATCTCCTGGCCGGGATAGCAGCCCTTCTTGAAGCTCACGCCGCCCACCAGCTCGAAGTTCGCCATCTGGGGCACGAACGCATCCTGCGTGGCGGCTGTGATGATGGGCACGCCCGCATGGATCGCGGCGAGCTCCCATGCGTCGGGGCTGACGTTGGGCGTGAGCGCCCGTTCGGGCGGCATGAGGGCCACGATGCGTCCCGGCTCGAGGCCCACGAGGATCGCTCCGTTGTCCTCGGCGACTTCCATCGGCGCGGGCCCGGCGCGAGGGCCGAGGATGCCGCGGCGCGCATAGCGATCGGAGACGTCGGCGATCTTCACCTTGGAGCGCAGCACGAACATGGCCAGGCGCTTGGCGATGGGTGCGGCGATCTCGCCGGGCAACATCGCGAGGAACCCATCGGGACGGCGCACCAGGAGGAAGGTGGCCAGCAGCCGCCCCTTCGGCGAGCACCAGCCGTTCCATTGCGCGCGGTTCACGCCGAGCGCCTCCACGTCGTTCGTGAGCTGGGCGTGCAGGAAGGCGCTCGCGTCGTCTCCCGAAACGAAGAGGAGCGCGTTGCTGGAAAGATCGGCGACGATTTCGGACATGACCTGCGATTTTACCCTTGTGCCATCGCGCGCCGCCTCGTGCTTCATCGCGCTTGCGGCCGCTGCCACGCTTTTGCTGCTGGCGGCGCTGCCAGGCTGGACCGAGGCGCGCGTGGCGGCCATGGTGTGGTGTATGGGGATCGCGGGCCACGCATTCAAGAGGCAGCGCGCAGCGCACGCGGTGCGCGTCGATGGGGCGTCGATCACCGTCGATGGGATCGAGGGGCGCATCGTCGCCGGCTCCTTCGTCGCGCCATGGCTCACGATCGTCCACTGGAGGCCGCATGGCCGGCGCTTCACGCGCACGCTTCCCGTGTTGCCGGACGCCATCGATTCCGGAACCTTCCGCGCGTTGCGGGTCATCCTTCGCTGGTCGCCGCCTCGCTGATACACTGCGCGCCATGAAAAAAATCTTGGTCCTCGCCCTGGCGTTCGCGGCGCTGCAGGCATCCGCGCAACCGTATCCGTCCACCCCGAAGAAGCCGGTGGGCGACACCTACCACGGCGTCGAGGTGCACGACGACTACCGCTGGCTCGAAAACAGCGCCGATCCCGCCGTTCCCGCCTGGGGGCGCGAGCAGATGGACATCACGCGCAAGGCTCTCGACAGCTTGCGGCTGCGTCCCGCCCTCCAGGAGCGGTTCAAGCAGCTCTACAGCACCCGCCCGCCGCGCTACTACGCCTTCCAGCATCGCGGCGCGCTCTTCGCGCTGAAGAGCCAGCCGCCGAAGAACCAGGCCATGCTCGTGGTGCTGAAGTCGCCCGACGACGTGGCGAGCGAGCGTGTGCTGGTGGACCCGAACGAGATCCGCGGCGGCGCCACCACCGCGATCGACTGGTACGTCGCCTCGCTCGACGGAAAATTCGTCGCCGTGTCGCTGTCGGAAAAGGGCAGCGAGCAAGGCACGGCGTACGTATTCGAAGTGGCCAGCGGCCGGCGCCTGGACGACGCCGTGCCGCGCGTTCACGGCCCGACCGCGGGCGGCAGCCTCGCGTGGAACGAGGATGCGACCGGCTTTTTCTATACGCGCTACCCGCAGGGCAGCGAGCGCGCGAAGGAAGACCTGGATTTCTACCAGCAGGTCTGGTTCCACAAGATCGGCACGGGCGCCAGCGCGGACACCTACGTGATCGGCAAGGACTTCCCGCGCATCGCGGAAGTGGAGCTGTCCTCGACGCGCGATGGCAAGAACCTCCTCGCGCGCGTGGCCAACGGAGATGGCGGCGAATACGCGTACTACCTGCGCGATCCTTCGGGCGAGTGGACGAAGATCGCCGACTACGGGGACAAGATCCGCCGCATGGTGCTGGGCCGCGATGACCGCATCGTGGCGCTCTCGCTCAAGGACGCGCCGCGCGGCAAGGTGATCGCCACCACCCTGGCGACGCCCAACTTCAGGAAACCCCGCATGGTCGTGCCGCAAGGCGAGGAGACCATCGAATCCATCGACCTGTCGAAGGAGCGCCTCTACGTCGATTACATGGTGGGCGGCCCGAGCGAAGTGCGCGTCTTCAGCCTCGATGGCGCGCTGCTCGCCAACATGCCGACCGAGCCCGTGAGCACCGTGAGCCTCGAGACCGTCATGGACAACGGCGACATGCTCTTCGCGAGCACCAGCTACACGCAGCCCATCTCGTGGTACCGGTACGCATGGCGCAGCGGCAAGATCACCAAAGCGAACATCACGCCGAAGTACGACGTGACGCTCGAGGATGCAGAGGTGTCGCGCGAAATGTGCGTCTCGAAGGACGGCACCAAGGTGCCCGTCAACATCGTGATGAAGAAGGGCACGAAGCGCGACGGCAAGAACCCGGTGCTGCTCACGGGCTACGGCGGCTACGGCGTGACTCTCAACCCGACCTTTTCGAATCGCGTGCGCGTCTGGATCGACCACGGCGGGGTCTACGCCATCGCCAACCTGCGAGGCGGCGGCGAATTCGGCGAGGACTGGCACCACGCCGGCAACCTCACGAAGAAGCAGAACGTCTTCGACGACATGATCGCGTGCAGCGAGCATCTCATCGCGCGCGGCTACACGAGCAAGGACCGGCTCGCGGCGGTGGGAGGCAGCAACGGTGGGCTGCTCATGGGCGCCATCCTCACGCAGCGCCCGGATCTTTACCGCGCGATCGTGTCCCACGTCGGCATCTATGACATGTTGCGCGTGGAGCTCACGCCCAACGGCGCGTTCAACGTGACCGAGTTCGGCACGGTGAAGGACACGGCGCAATTCAAGGCCCTTCATGCGTACTCGCCGTACCACCATGTGAAGGACGGCACTGCATATCCCGCGCTCCTTTTCGCCACCGGCGAGAACGACGGGCGCGTGGATCCGTGGCACTCGCGCAAGATGGTGGCACGGCTGCAAGCGGCCAATCCGAACGGCCGGCCGATCTACCTGCGCATCAGCATGGACACCGGTCACGGCCAGGGGACCGCGCTCGCGACACAGATCGAGGAAGACGCGGACCAGTTTGCGTTCCTCATGAACGAATTGGGAATGAAGTAACGACTCCCTGGCGGGTCGTCTTGAATGGGAGCGCAGCGGTATAATTAGCGGATGAATTCGCAAGATGCGCCGCCGCAGCAGGTCCTCACGCTGCCGGGCGCGATTGCGCTTTCCGCCTTCCGGATCGAAAAGCTCCTCGCGGGGCTGCCGCGGCCCCTGGCCGAGGCGATCACGATCGACACGCGCTTCGTCCATTTCGCCGCCATCGGCGCGCCGCTCGACGCCCGCGAGACCCAGGTCCTCGAAAAACTCCTCACCTACGGCACGCCCGCGCACGGCGAGCCGAAAGGCGCGCTGCTCCTCGTCCTGCCGCGCTTCGGCACCGTGTCGCCGTGGTCGTCGAAGGCGACCGACATCGCGCGCAACTGCGGCCTCGACAAGGTCGTGCGCATCGAGCGAGGTGTCGCCTACTACATCCACGCACGCGATCCCGGTCCGTTGTCGGAACGATCGCGGCGCGCGCTCGATCGCGCGATCCACGACCGCATGACGGAAGTGGTGGTGGACGACATGGGCGCCGCGCAGAAACTCTTCGAGCACTTTGCGCCGCAGCCGCTTGCCTACGTGGACGTGCAGGGATTCGGACGCCACGCGCTGCAGGAAGCCAACGACGCAATGGGCCTCGCACTCGCGCCCGACGAGGTCGA
>Ga0097621_100002308_pt1 | contig 13071 bp, 4 predicted proteins | sample KBSMisM72_FD_73165 | JGI IMG/M metagenome (GOLD analysis project Ga0097621, IMG submission 73165) | Miscanthus rhizosphere microbial communities from Kellogg Biological Station, Michigan, USA - KBS Miscanthus M7-2 (version 2) (version 2) | ecosystem: Host-associated > Plants > Roots >... | reverse complement strand
TGTTTCTCCTGCTATAGGATTGTTGATTTATAATACGTCTACAAGCCTATTTAACTTTTGGACTGGTTCGTCTTGGTTGCCAGTAGGTTCACCAGTTGGGAATGTTGGTGATGTACAATTTAACGCTGGTGGTGGATTGTTTGGCGCTGATCCTATCTTTCATTGGGATGATCTTAATAACAGATTAGGTATTGGAACAGCTACACCTACTACCACACTTGATGTTACTGGCACAGTAAATGTATCTGGTGCAGTTACACTCGGTAGCACATTGGATGTTACAGATGCTGTAACACTAAATAACACTTTAGATGTTACAAATGCAACTACGCTTAACAGTACCTTAGATGTTACAGCTGCAACAACTCTCAATAATACATTGGATGTTGTTGGTGCTGCTACACTGCAGAATACTTTAGACGTTACAGCTGCAACCACACTCAATGATACACTAGATGTAACTAATGCAACTACCCTTAATAATACTCTAGACGTCACTGGAGCCACTACTCTTAACAGTACATTGGATGTAACTGGTGCAACAACTCTAAATAACACCTTAGATGTTACAGGTGCTACTACTTTACAGAATACTTTAGATGTTACTGGTTTAGCTACATTTTTAAATGAGATTCAAATGTCTGCTGATCAGCGTATCATATTTGATATCGCAGCTGATTCATTCATTAAATATAGCACTCCTCATGGTGGAATGGTTCTTCAAGCAGGACCTGGAAGTAATGCAAACCTAAACTTTGAGAATGGCATTGCTATGTGGGCAAACACCCTTGCTGATGGTAGCGGAACTTATAGCCCAGCATTTGTAATGAATAACACAGATGGTGTTAATATCAGCACAGCAACTGGTGGTGTATTGGTTGATGATGATTTAACAGGAAGTGGTCCAGTTCCATCTGCTAAGTTAGAAGTTAAGTCGCTTACACGTGGATTCTTAACACCAAGAATGACCACAACGCAACGAGATGCTATTGTGTCTCCTGCAACAGGTTTGTTACTTTATAATACAACTACAAATCAAGAAGAGTATTATAATGGGACCATCTGGTCTCCTATTGGTAACACAGCTGTCGCTGGTGTGAATGGTGATGTACAATTTAATAACAACGGTGTATTCGGTGCAGATAATGCTAACTTCTTCTGGGATGACATAAATGATCGATTAGGTCTTGGAACAAATACACCAAGTGAACGTCTACAGGTTTCTGGTAATGTTCAGATTGACTTGAACATGAATAGTAGTTCCATAACTACAGGACTTGAAACTATTCAAACTGGAGCTGATTTCTCTCCTCATAATAACCTAATTTTAACGTCTGGTTCTGTTATTGGTAATGGAACACCACGTTTTGGTCCTGGTATTTTAATAACAACTGCTAATATTGTATCAGCTGGCGCAGCTGGTAGAATTGTTGGTGGTGATATTACTCTAACTACAGGACAAGATACTGGCTTTGGTGCTGGAAACGAAACTGGTGGTAGCATAACGTTAACTTCGTTTACACCTTCTAAAGGTGGAAGTATCACATTAACTGGTACTGGCGCGTCACGTGGAACTATTACTGCTGGTGGTAATATGTCTATTGATGGAACTACATTTAATGTAGATTCTGTTAACCACCGCGTTGGTGTTGGAACTGCAACCCCTGCAACAATTTTAGACGTCACTGGAAATGCACATATTTCGAGTGATTTAACAGTTGATACTCAGATCAATACAGATTTAATTGTAAGCCGAACTGGCGATTTAACTGTTCAACCACTAGTAGATTCTGGCACAGGATTCAATGTTAAAGCTGCCGGCGCTACTCGAGATGTTATTGTTGTAGATACAGTTAATTCTGTTCTTCAACTTCATCCACGCGGCGATGGTTATGCTGAAGCACAAATTCGTGGTACTGGAACGTATTTAAATTTCGCTAACACGGCTGGATCAGTTTATTATACACAATTCGCAAATAATCCAGCATTAGATTTTAGACTTACAACAATTGATCCATTAATGGATATCAAGCTTATCCAAGATAGAGATGGAAATGCTTGGACATGGAACTTTGATAAACTTGGTACATTAACAACTCCAGGTCAGATTCAAACACCTAATGGTTCTGCAAGTGCACCATCGTATTCCTTTGTAAGCAATTCTAACATCGGAATGTGGTCAGATGGTTCTACACTAATTAACGAAACAGGTTCTTCTGGTCAATTTGTATTCCATACAGCTTCTGGATCAAACCAACTCAGATTCGATGTCGGTGCAACTGATGAAGCTTACTTTGGTTGGGAAGATGGTCTTGGGTTATCTCGATGGGAGAGTCGTACTGGTATTCGTATTGCAACGGACTTTGCTGGAACGCCTAAGAATTGGGATTTCGATGCTACTGGCGTTGCAACTTTCCCAGGAACGCTACGAAATACTAATAGCGTTGATGATATTTTACTTGGAACAGCTCCTATTGCTGGTATATATGCTATTAGCGCGCATACTGATGGTATCGCTCTTAAAGCAACGAGTATATTTACAGAAATTGATTTCTATAAGAATGATAACTCATTTGTTGGATTAATTGGTTCTGATACAGTTGCTGGTGATATCTACATTGAAAATGATGTTCGCCATATTTGGTTAAGACCATTAACTGGTAGTGTTCTAGTTGATGCAGTTGGAGCAACTCCTGTTGTAGATGCAAGTGCTTTGTTGCAGGTTAATTCAACCACACAAGGTTTCTTGCATCCACGAATGACCACGACTCAGCGTAATGCAATCGTAACTCCAGCTGCAGGATTAACAGTCTACGATACAACACTTAATCTATTACAGCTATATAATGGTACTTCATGGGTCACTGTTGGACAAGCAATATTTGAACAAGATGTCTTTGATATTACTGGTCCTGGAAATGTATTCAATCTTAGCTTTACACCTATTAATAATAGTCAAGTTGTTTATTACAATGGTTTGGCTTTAGCACCAGGTGTAACTGAAGATTATACAATTTCAGGCAACGTAGTAACTTTGGATGGAAGTATCGTGTTAGCTAATGGTGATAAGATACTTGTAGTTTATTCGCACTACTAAGGGTAGGAGATTAAAATGGTATTAACAGAAATTGATCTATCTAAAAATGCAAAAGACGCAACTTTAACACCAGCAAAGATTAGCATTAATCCTGCTGATACATTTGCATTTCCTGGAGATGTAAGCCTTCCACAGGATCATAAATTATTTTTTGGTACCTCTTGGTTAATGAGAGATAGTACCTTTGGTGACGCCTTAATAGGAGAAACTACTACTGGTGTTGGCGCGTTTGAAATTGATGCAAATACTGGTGGATATTTACAACTTATCGCCGATAAAGGTATTGGTGCTGGAATTACATTTGATCCTTTAAGCACAGGAAATGTTACTATTTTTCCTGTTGGCGCAGGTGTAATTAATGTCACAAGTCATAGAATTACTAATGTATCTGATCCAGTTGATCCTCAAGATGTAGCAACCAAAAGCTATACACAAAGTATTGCAGCTGGTTTAATTCCGAAAGGAGCTAGTCGCGCAGGTACGACTGTTGCTCTTCCTGCTTCTACTTATAATAATGGCGCAGGTGGTGTTGGTGCAACATTAACAGCTAATGTTAATGGAGTTATTCCAACGCAAGATGGTGTTACATTAGTAAATGGTAATAGGTTATTAGTTAAAAATCAAGCATCTGCACTTGAAAACGGAATTTATGATGTTACGGATGTAGGATCAGCTGGTACACCATTTGTATTAACTCGTGCGACAGATTTTGATGGTTCTCCTGCTAATGAAGTTGAAGGTGGAAGTTTTACATTCGTTACAGAAGGTACTACGCAATCAGGATCTGGCTGGGTTGTAATTTGGCCAGGAAACGTTACAATTGGTACTGATCCTATTAATTTTACTCAATTTTCTTCAGCTGGTCAATTCATCGCTGGTAATGGAATTGATATTACAGGAAATACAATTAGTGCTAAAGTTGATGCTGTTACAATTGATTTTTTTGGTTCAGCTCTTGAAGTAAAAGATGGGGCAATTACAAATGCAAAGGTTAGTCCATCAGCAGCTATTGCAGCTTCAAAGTTACTAGCAGCTGGCTCTAACACTCAAGTTCAATTTAATAACAGTGGTACCTTTGGGGCTGCTGCTGGTTTAACTTGGAATGGCTCAACTTTAGCAACAACCGCGCTAAACACAGATACGATCAATCAAAGTGGTGGCACGTTTGTAATTGATAACACAAATAGATATTTATTGGGTACAACTGGTGTCTTTAGTGTTGCTTGGGGTGCTCAATTGCTTGCCAACAATGGTGGCCAATGGTCAGTAATTTGGGGAGATCAAAACATTGGTGGTACCACTATTCGACGTTTAGCTAGTACTAATAGTACTTCTGCTCTTGATTGGACAAACAGATTGCTTGGTGACGCCACTGGTACAGGCGGAAATTATGTCATTGGATCTGGAGCATTAAATGCTAAAACATCGTTAGATTGGGCTAACAGACTTTTGGTCGGTACCAATGGCGCAACAACTCTTTTAAATTGGGCTTCTACAGATACAGTTGCTATTCCTAGCGGTATTAAATTAGGTGTTGGAACACTAACACCCTCAGATACAGTTACAGTTTTTGGTACAAATGCAAATCTAGTTAAACTTACAGGAGCGCCTGGTACTGGAGTCAATCTTACTGCTCCAGGTCTTACTTTAACATCTGGTGATTTGAGTGGCGGTGGCGCTACATCTACAACAGGTGGAGATATTAATTTAACCAGCGGAAACTCGACTGGAACTACTCAACGCGGTGGTAGTATTACTCTAACTAGTGGAACTGGTTTTCAAGCACGCGGTGGTAACATCACTATGACTGCTGGAAATGCTACTGGTGGTGGAGATACTCAAGGTGGAACACTAACCTTAACGACTGGTTCTGCTTCAGGCCCAACTGGTGATTCTATCGGTGGTAGCATTAATTTAACAACTGGTAATATTACAGGAGCTGGTTCAGGACATTCTACACGTGGTGGTAGCATTACACTTTCAAGTGGTAACTATTCAACTGGTGGTGGTGCAATCGGTGGTGGAATCACATTAACCTCAGGAAACAGCAGTGGAGGTGGTGGTTTCGCACAAGGTGGTAGCATCTTACTTACAGCTGGATCTGGTGGATCAGCTGGAGATACTGGTGGTAACGTAACATTAACCTCTAATACACCAGCAAATGGTGGTAATTTATCCCTTACAGGTACAGGTGCAAGTCACGGAACAATAACTGCTGGTGGTAACATGACAATTGGTTCAACTCCAATGTTATTTGTTGACACAGTAAATAGTATTGTTCATATTGGATCATCAGTAACTGGTGCTTCAACACTTGACGTTAACGGAACAGGACGTTTCTTAAATACTTTAACAGTTACAAATCCAGGAGTTATCGGTGGAACAGGTCCTGGAATTACAATGTCAGTTACTGGAAACGGTGCAACTGGTGGTAACTTACTTATTACATCAACCACAAATGGATCTTCAATCACTGGTGGTTCAATTATCCTTACAACTGCTCAATCTGGTTCTCCAGTTACAGGCGGAAGCATCACATTAACAACTGGTGGTACTCAGAATAACGGAGCAACTCTTCAAGGTGGAAGCCTTTCGCTTACATCAAGTGGTGATACACGAGTCGGTGGTAACTGTTTGGGTGGAAGCTTATCACTTTCAAGCGGTGATGCAAACTCAGGAACAGCAGTTGGAGGTAGCTTAACTCTTACTTCTGGAGCAAATAGTTCTGGGGCATCAACTGGTGGTAGCTTAACCCTTACTTCTGGAGCTACAACTTCTGGAACTACGACTGGTGGTAATGTTACTTTAACCTCTGCTGTACCTGCAAACGGTGGTAATCTTACACTTACAGGAACTGCAGCTAGCCGTGGACAACTAACAGTTGGTGGATCATCTCCAAGTGCATCTGCATCAGTTGATATTCAATCAACAACTCGCGGATTCTTAGCCCCACGAATGACAACCACACAAAGAGATGCTATCGCTTCTCCAGCCACTGGTTTACATATTTATAACACAACTACGAATGCAGAAGAATTCTATAATGGTACAACATGGTTAAGTAATGGCGGCGGAACGGTTCTAACAGGTGGTGTTGCTAAATTAGCGTATTATCCATCTGGTGGAACTACAATTGATGATACTGCTGGATTATTCTATTCAAGCAATAAATTAATTATTGGTTCAGGAAATGCCTTAAATCTAGAATCAACATCTAATCAAATTTCATTTGGTGTTGTAGGCCTCACAAATATTCTAACTCTTACAGTTGCTTCACCTCCTGCAACTTCGCAGACTTATACTATTCCCTATATGGGAGCTGTTGATGCGAAGTTCTTGTTGGATACAGGTAATAACGTAGGTCCCGTAGGAATTGGAGAAGCCCCAGTAGCTTCAGCGCAATTAGATGTTGCGTCAACTACAAAAGGATTCTTACCTCCTCGAATGACCACTACTCAGAAGAATGCTATCTCTTCTCCTGCAACTGGTCTAGTGGTTTATGATACAACCCTAAATCTATTACAATTATATAATGGTACGTCTTGGACAAGTGTTGGGGCTGCAATCAACTTTGTGACAAGAGAGGTACCATCTGGTACAATCGACAGTGTAAACACTGTATTTACATTAGCTAATACCCCAGTTGTTGGTTCAGAAGAAGTATTTTTAAACGGGTTATTACAGAATGCTGGAGTAGGTAACGATTATACTATCTCAGGAGCTACAATTACATTTACAAACGCTCCTATAACTGGCAGTGTTTTGTTGGTTAGTTATCGTTATTAAATAGTAGTTACATAGAAATATAAGACATGATATATTTAAAGTGCGCAGAAGTTAATCTGTTAATTAATAGGAGATAAGACATGAATGACACAGAAAAGACAGCAGCAGTTGAAGCAGAAGTCGTAGCAGCGCCAGTAAATCCTGCAGTTGAAGCAGCCAATGCACAAAAAGCTGCATTCTCAGCTCAACTAGAACAGGTTAAGAAAGAAATGCTTCGTCACCAACAGGAATTTGAAACTTTGAAGATTCGTGGCACAAAGCTCGAAGGTGCTCTTGAAAGTCTAGAAATCCTGCTCAAAGGCTTGTCGAAGTAACAATCCAAAAATCTTACCACACATAATATAGAATCCCCTCTTAATTGAGGGGGTTCTATAATTATGCCTAAAATCGGAGCAAACAATATGGCTATAACAGAAATCAGTTTATCTACTCAAGCTCTTGATGGAACGCTAATCCCTTCTAAGATTAGTACGAATCCAGCTGATAATTTTTTATTTCCAGGAGACATTAGTCTTTCAAATAATAATCAATTAATTTTTGGTAATAGTAATAATGCATTTCTTGAATATAGCACAGATCATGGCACGCTTTTTGGTAACAGTAACGGAACTTCATTAGAATTTTCCTCTATTGATAACATGTTTTTATACTCCAATACTGATGCTGATGGTAATGGAGATTATGTTCCAGCTATTTTCTTATATGATCCAGATGTTATTTTAATGCCTGCTGTTGGCGGTACTGTATCAATCGAAACGACTCAGACTGCTAATGATGCATCTGCTATGTTGCAAATCAAATCAACCACGCAGGGTTTCTTACCTCCTACAATGACAACAGTGCAACGAGATGCCATTGTATCTCCTGCAGCTGGTCTTCAGATCTATAATACAGATACCAATTCTCCACAAGTCTACAATGCTACAGCATGGGTACCAATGGGTGGAAGTGCATCTTTCGTTGATGATGTTTTTACAGCTCTATCATCTGGTACTGGACAAGTATTTACACTGTCGCAAACTGCTGTTACGAATTCAGAGGTTGTTAATCACAACGGATTAGTTTTACGTCCTGGAACAGATTATACACTTTCTGGAACCACATTAACTATTTTAGAAAATGTATTGGTTGGTGAATCTATCCAAGCAATCTATGCGCATGATACTAGTGGAATTAGTGTTGTTCCAGGTGGTGCAGATAGACAAGTTCAGTTTAATAGTTCTGGTACTTTTGGCGCTTCTGTTGATTTACAATTTTTCAATAAAACATTGTTTGTTGGTGATAACACATTTTTAACAAACCCAGTTGTTGCATTAGATGCAAATGGTGGTCAATTAGACGTTTATAATCCAGGTACAGGATATGAAATTTTTCTTCCTACTGATACTGGCGCTTGTTACATGGAAGGAGATAATCTTTCTTTACGATTAGGTCCTACTTATGCAGGTGGATCGCATGCTGCTGATCCAAGCGCTAAATTACAATTAGATGTAATTGATAAAGGTTTCTTACTTCCTCGAGTAACAACAGTTCAAAGAGATGCCATTGCTTCGCCTGCTACTGGTCTTCAGATCTATAATACAGATACCAATATCAACGAAAAATATGATGGTACGTCATGGAAATCCATTGGTAGTGTAACAGACAATGAAAAGATTTATTTTGGAAATAGTGGAGATGCATGGTTACGTTGGAGTTCAGCTACTGGAGCATTTGATCTCCATAGTGGCATTGCAGCTGGTAATCTATCATCTGAAGCAAGTATTTTCATAAATGCAAACGCAGGACCAACTGGCTCAGGATCATATTTACCTGCTCTTGTTATGGGTAATCCATCTGCTGCTGATATTACGTTATCAACAGATGTTGGTGGTACATTACAGATTGATAGTGGAGAAGCTGGCATAATTCGAGTTTCTGCAAAGGTACAAATAGATTCAACCACACAAGGTTTCTTAACACCAAGAATGACCACAACTCAGAAGAATGCAATCGCTTCTCCTGCGACAGGGTTAATTGTTTATGATACAACCCTTGGATATTTGCAAGAATACAATGGATCAATTTGGACAAGTGTATCTCCTGTAACGTCTCCTGCTGGCGCAGATACTCAAGTTCAATTTAACAATTCTGGAGTCTTCGGTGCAAGTTCTAGTTTAACTTGGAATGGTACAACGCTTACATCAAACAAATTTGCTGGTACTCAAATTGATGTTAATGGTACTAAAGCAATTGATCTTACGGTTGGTACAGGTCGTTCCCTATTAACAAGTGCTGGTACATTCGTTGTAGACTGGCAAAACTTATTGTTGGCCACATCTGGTGGAACATCAGTAAATTGGGGTAACAGAACATTAAATGGAACATCTGGTAGTACAGTTCTTAACTGGAGCTCTGGTACTGTTTCATTAACAAATCCACTTCCAATTGCAAGTGGTGGTACAGGAACAGCTAGCCCCAGCTTAGTTGCAGGATTAAATATTGCTATTACTGGATCTTGGCCCAATCAAACGGTTGGAGCCACAACAACTGTATCATCTTCATCTCAATCATCCTCGTTTACAGGAAATGCTGCGACAACGTCACAGTTTAATGTTACGTTAACAGGAAGCCCAGTAACAATCAATGGTCCTACAGGCGGAGTTGATGGTCAGAAAGTTACGTTCAGATTGATTCAAGATGGTACTGGAAATCGATTAGTAACGTGGGCATCTGGTGCTGGTAACTTTGAATTTGGAACAGATGTTACATCAATTACGTTGTCTACTGCTGCTGGCGCTGTTGATTACATCGGTGCATGTTGGAATGCAGCTAGAAATAGATGGGATATTATGGGATCGGTAAAAGGATTCTAAGATGGCAACAAAAACTTGGACATCTCAGGCTGATTGGCAGGCTGGGACGCAGTTTAATATTGATACTACCACTACTGCTGGTGATCTACTTCTTAATTTTCAAAATGATGTAGGTGGATCGAGTTTAGTAAATGGTTCAACTTTTACCAACCGAATAAAAACTGGTGCTGGTAACTGGAATTTTAGTGGAGCAAATAACATTGCCAACGGTGTTGCTCCTACTGGAACCAATGAATTTTGGTGGTATAATACTGTTAGTACAGCAACAGGATATTGGCGGCTTGGAAGTCCAGGATTTAGTAATAACACAAGTTTTACATATGTAAGATATTTAAATTTTATGTTTAATGCATTTGGTACGCTTGGATCAAATGATTTTTCTCAAGGATATTCATTACGTGTTACTGGAACTGGCGGAAATGTAAATGCAGCTGTTGCACTTTGTCGTCATGATTCTTCTGCACTTAATTCTGAGGTAGTCATAGGAAGTTTTACCAGTCTTACATCAGATTATACTAACGCAGGTGTTCTTTCTAACTATGCTGTTATTCGATATCCTGGTGGCAAATTTGTCGTTTGGGGTTTAGATAACAATGGGGTTCGAAAAGGATCCGGTGGTTCTACAGTAACTCCATATCTCACTGTAACAGATAACACGTACACATCTGGTATTTATATGGGTATGCACATAAAAATGCCTAATGCTACGTCTACTTCACCATCAGTCGGCATAAATATTGGTGTTGTTACATCTCCTGGTACCAGTTTACCTGGAACATGGCAATCTGCGCAATATGATAATTTAACTACGCCAACAGGATATGGACCTTTAAGTACATCGCAAACAACAAGTGGTGGAACGCTTACTTATTATACGATGACAAGTGCTACACCCTCTCCTGTTTATAATAACGTTTTACTTAGTAATTTTTCCTCTCTTGCTGGTTGGACTCAACAGAATGGTCAATTTTCTTCTACTGGTGGAGAACTTGCTTTTAATAGTGGTGGTAGTACACAAGATGTAATCTATCAGGCCAATACACGCGGATATGGTAAATGGAAGTTTACTGTGCGCGCTTTAGCTGGTGGTAGCGATTTAAATAGAATGTGGTTTTATCTTGGGAATACACTTAATTTAGGAACATCATTTCAAGGTTATAAGATTACAAATGGTTACGTCTTTCAAATGACTTTTAACGCAACTGCTGCTGGTGGATCAAATATGACGCTGAATCGTGTAACTGGTGACGCTGTTAATACAACAGCAATTGGAGCACAAGTACAATTTACAAATGATGCGTCAAATCATACTATTGAAATTCAACGAGATGCGTTTGGAAACTGGACTGTATTTAGGGATGGTGTTTCACAAATCACTGGAAATGATAATTGGTATAGTACTAATGGATTTGTAGGATTCGGTGGTATTTATATTGGTGGTACAACTGGTAATACGATGTTTTGGGATGATTTATTTCAACCATCAACTGATGTATGGGATGCTGTTACTGGTGGAACAACAATTACTTCTACACCACAACGATATAATTGGGTAAGAGCTGATCTTAATGCTCCAGCTCTTGTGAGTGGAAATAATCCATCAGTTCAATCAATTACGTTAACAACACTAGCAGCAACAGGATCATGCTTTTTAGCATTTGATTTTTCTTAAAAGGAATAAAATATGACACAGCAAATTAATTTAAGCGAGCAATCAACGTTACCATCCGGTACAACACTTGTACTGAATGGAGCATTTCAATTAACAACTGGTGCTGTTGCTGGTTATGTTCTTACTTCTGATGCTTCTGGATTTGGGACATGGCAAGCTACAAGTTTAACTCCCGGTGGTGCTAATACTCAGATTCAATATAATAACTCTGGAGCTTTTGCTGGAGCATCTGGAATTACAACCGATGGAACAAATTTAACGATTGCTGCATTTACTGCTAGCCGAGTACTTATTTCTGATGCAAGTAAACATATTACATCAAGCTCTGTTACAACTACAACCTTAGGTTTCTTAGATGCTACTTCCTCAATTCAGACCCAATTAAATGGTAAACAAGCTACTGGTAACTATATCACTGCTCTTACTGGCGATATCTCTGCTACTGGTCCTGGTAGTGTTGTTGCAACGCTTCCTGTTGTTAATGGTAACGTTGGTGCATTTACTAACGCCAATATTACAGTTAATGCTAAAGGATTAATTACAGCTGCTTCTAGTGGTTCACCAGGCGGTGTAACGTCAGCAACTGGTACAGCCAATCAAGTTTTGGTTAATGGTACATCTGGCTCTCCTCAAACAGGAGCTATCACCTTAACTCTTCCTCAATCAATTGCAACCTCTTCATCTCCTGCATTTCAAAATCTTACATTAGGAAGCACAACCCTTGGTGGTTTAATCCTAAATGATACAACTGGTACTCCTAGAACGATTACATGGGAAGCGCCAACAACAGTCGCATCTTCATATGTTCTAAAATTGCCAACCGCTCAAGGCGGAGCCAACACTGCAATGGTTAATGATGGTTCTGGTAACTTAAGCTGGGGTGCAACTGGCGCTGGTTCAGTAACCCAAAATACCTATACTGTTGGTACAGCTTCTGGAACATACACTGGTTCAACAACTGTTTTCAATCTCCCATTCACCTACGTTCAGGATGGTAGAAGCTTGCAGGTCATGTATAACGGTCAGGTTTTGGTGTCAGGGGTTGATTATTCTGAAACTTCTAGCACAAGCGTTACATTTACAAGCGCTCTAACTGTTGGATACACTGCAGTATTTCGATATATTACTCCTCAAACGCCTTCAAACACAAGCGTTGCACAGTATGCCAACTTTGTTGTTGGTACGCCTTCTGGAACATATACGGGAAGCACAACTGTCTATAATCTCCCATTTGCTTATACTCAGGATGCAAAGAGTCTCCAGGTCTTCTATGATGGTGTCCAGCTCGTCCCAGGTGATGATTATACTGAGACGACAAGCACAAGCATCACTACGACTCAAGCGCTTGTCTCTGGTCAAAAGATCGCATTTAGGACCATTTCTACAATAGGTAACGCTGCTTCTATTACGAAACTGCGTGAAAATTATATTGTGGGAACACCTAGCGGCAATTATACTGGTTCAACCACAGTTTTCAATCTTATCAATACTTATACTCCAGGTGGTATCAATCTTGAGGTATTCTTGGACGGGGATTTACAGACCGTTGGGGCTGGTGTCGATTACGTCGAAACAAACCCCACAACTGTTACATTTAATAACGTCTTAGTTGCTAATCAAAAAGTAACATTCTTATTTAGTCAAACAGCTGCAGCAACTGG
>Ga0097621_100002306_pt1 | contig 13073 bp, 9 predicted proteins | sample KBSMisM72_FD_73165 | JGI IMG/M metagenome (GOLD analysis project Ga0097621, IMG submission 73165) | Miscanthus rhizosphere microbial communities from Kellogg Biological Station, Michigan, USA - KBS Miscanthus M7-2 (version 2) (version 2) | ecosystem: Host-associated > Plants > Roots >... | reverse complement strand
CTTTATTAAGAAGTTGATGGGCGACAGGGCCACTTAGACCAAAAGATGTTCACCAAAGCGATTGTTCGAAGGCCTGGCGCAACCTTCGCCAACGGATTAACAACTGTCGACCTCGGCGCGCCGGATCTTGAACGCGCGCTCGAACAACACGAAGCGTATTGTCAGACGCTTGAATCCTGCGGCCTCAAACTGATCCGGCTCGCTCCTGACGATGAACACCCCGATTCAACATTTGTCGAAGACACCGCGATACTTACCGCTCGTGGAGCTGTGATTACGCGGCCCGGTGCTCCCTCGCGTCTGGGCGAAACAAAAGATATTGCACCGTTAATCCGCGACTACTTCTCGAACGTCCACATAATAGAAGAGCCTGGCACCGTCGATGGCGGCGACATCTGTGAAGCCAGCGAACACTTCTTCATCGGTCTCTCGCTACGCACAAACGAGCAGGGTGCTCAACAGCTTGCGGGCTTCCTCGAGTCGTTCGGCTACAGCTCGAGTTTGATAGACATCCGAGGTGTGAGTAATATTCTTCATCTGAAGAGTGGCATTGCATACCTTGGCGGCCGGCGGCTTGTCGTGATCGATGCGCTGAAAAGCGTCAGAGAGTTTTCCGGGTACGACCTTATTGGTCTGGACTCAGGCGAAGCGTATGCGGCAAACTGCCTCGTAATAAATGATAAAGTACTGATTGCGGATGGCTTTCCCGCAACAAAGCGCGCGCTCGAGCACATGGGTTATCAAATAATCGCTCTCGATATGTCGGAATTTCAAAAGATGGACGGCGGGCTCAGTTGTTTGTCACTGAGATTCTAGGGTTTAGGAGATGCGACTTGGACCGGGTCAGTACAGGGAGCGGTAGCGACCTGGTTCGATCACTCAGTCGCGACTAACCAAACCAACCAGGTCGCTACCGCTCCCTGTACTGACCCGGTCCAAGTCGAGTTCCGACTTTTAGAGCGAACCATTTATGGAGGAGAAGATGCCTGAGGAAACGTTTGATACAGCGGCTGCCGTTAAGCTTCTGAACCAGATCATGGAAGCAGAGCTGGCCGGTGTCGTTAGATACACGCACTACTCGCTGATGGTCTTCGGCCACAACCGAATTCCCATCGTGAGCTGGTTGCGTAACGAGGCAAGTACCTGTCTCGCGCATGCAAATGAAGCCGGCGAGTTGGTAACCCATTTTGGTGACCACCCATCGCTCAAGATCGGCGCGCTACTGGAAACACACAAGCACGGTATCAACGACATTCTTATCGAATCTCTCGAGGCAGAACGAGCCGGACTGGCGCTTTACCGGGAATTGTACGAGCTCGTGAAGGATCGCTCTGTGTTGCTTGAAGACTATGCGCGACGCATGATTGCCGAAGAGCAACTCCACGTCGGCGAAGTCAACAAGATGCTTCGCAAGCCAGGCGATATCGATCAGTTTAAGGCTTGAATAGTTCAGATTGACACACGAATCGAATCCACCAAATATTACCCAGCTACTCGCTGAGTGGCAGCACGGTGATCAGTCCGCACTCGACGAGTTGTACCCGCTGGTCTACGACGAACTACACCGGCTCGCCCGGCGCTACATGAGTCGTGAGCGCAAAGGTCACACCCTCCAAACCACGGCCCTCATAAACGAAGCTTACGTTCGACTCGTCGGGCAAAAGAACGTGCACTGGGCCAATCGTTCGCATTTCTTCGCGATTTCAGCGCAAATCATGCGACGCATTTTGATCGACCATGCGCGGCGTCATGCCTACGCAAAACGCGGCGGTGGCGCGCAACAAGTCTCACTCGAAGAAGCTGCAGTAGTTACTCCAGATCAGAGCGGGGAATTGCTCCGCCTCGACGAAGCACTGAAGAGTCTCGCAGAAATGGATCCGCGACGTAGCCAGGTAGTTGAGTTGAGATACTTTGGCGGCCTCAACAACGAAGAGATAGCCGGTGTGTTGAATGTTTCCGAGAACACCGTTACTCGCGATTGGAACATGGCGCGCGCCTGGCTCTATCAACAACTCGGCGGGAGCGCGGCGAATTGACGCCTGAACGCTGGCAACAAATAAGTCGCATTTTCAATAAAGCAATCTCGCTCGATGGTGAAGAACGGACGGCGTTCGTTGCAGACGAGTGTGGCGTCGATCAGAATTTGCGCTCTGAAGTTGAGAAACTTATCGCAGCGCACAGCAACGCAAGCGCGGAACGGTTCATTGGTGGAATGGCGGCGGAAAAGGCTGCCTCCTACCTGCTTGACGAGAACGAGCTCGAACCACCGGCAAAAGCTCTCAATGAAGGACAACAATTCGGTTCCTACGAAATCCTCGAAGCGCTCGGCATCGGCGGCATGGGCGAAGTCTACCTGGCACGAGACTCGAGACTAGGCCGGACTGTCGCGTTGAAGGTGCTCACGCTCGAGGTCTCTCGAGATGAGCGGCGCATGAAGCGTTTTCGACAGGAAGCGAAGGTTGCGTCTTCGTTGAACCAGCCAAACATCCTCACGGTCTATGAATTTGGTGAAGTCGCAGGTTTGACCTTTCTGGCCACTGAATTCATCGACGGTGAAACTCTCCGCGATCATCTTCACGAAAACAAACTCAAACTCGGCGAGATACTCGATATCGGCATTCAGGTGCTGGCAGCGCTCGATGCTGCACACGAGGCGCGGATCGTGCATCGCGACATGAAACCTGAAAACGTCATGATTCGACATCGCGACCGTGTCGTTAAGGTGCTGGACTTTGGTTTGGCGAAGGTCGCCGAGAAGAAATCGTTGAAGAAAGACGAGGCTTCGGAAGCCGCGACTGCGTTCAAAACTGCGCCGGGAACGATCGTTGGGACAATCAACTATTTGTCGCCTGAGCAGGCACGCGGTGATGCCGTCGACGAGCGCACTGATATATGGTCCACCGGCGTCATGATGTACGAAATGGTTGCCGGCACGATTCCGTTCAGTGGCGCGACCACCAGTCACACCATCGTGCAGATCCTGGAAAAAGATCCGGTTCCACTTTCAAAACTCGGAAACGTCCCACCGGAGCTGGAACGCATCGTCGAGAAAGCGATGGCGAAGAGTCCGGACGAACGCTATCAAACAGCGAAAGACATGCTGATTGATTTGCGCAGTTTGAAGAAGCGCATGGATGTGGAAGTGGAAATCCAACGGACGTCGCCAACAATGTCGATTGCGGCAGTTGATACACAGGAAGTTGCTTCCCAGTCGAAGACACGAGTGGTTGTGCTTGCGTTGATTGCGATGGCGATTGTGACGGCAGCAATCTTTGGAGTAAACAAGTGGCGTTCTACGCGTGCGAGATCAGTCGCGCCGGCTACCGCTCCAGTGGCGGTGAATGAACGAACACTGACCTACTGGATCACAGTGCAGAAGTTTCGAGATAAGAAGCCGTTCCAGGATCCGTTCACGATTCCGGGTGAAATGATTTTTGAAGAGGACTACCAGATCCGGCTCAGCTTTAGCAGTCCCCAATCCGGTCGCCTTTACATCTTGAACGAGGGGCCAGCCGTAACCACCGCGCCTGAGTTCAACGTCGTGTTTCCGTCGCCAACAGCAAACAAAGGATCGTCGTCAATTTCCGCCGGGCAAGTGACGCAGATTCCGGGAGAGTCGTGGTTGCAGTTTGACGCGCAGCAGGGGACGGAAAAATTGTGGCTGGTATTCTCCGAAGACGTCGTGCCGGAGCTGGAGTCCTTAAAGGAATTCGCCAGCCGCCAAACCCAGGGCCTCGTCACCGATCCCGCCCGGAACAAGATGGTCCAGGAGTTCCTTCAGACACACTCCGAAGCTAAACCCGCCGTCGAAAAAGGCGAGCGGCTGACTACCCTCAAGTCCTCCGGCAAGCTGCTAGTCTATCCAATAAAACTCGAACATCACTGAATTAGTCGTTTCTGTAGACTGAGTAGTGGAGTATTAGTGTGTTGCAGCGGATTCACGCAGCGATCGGTTAGAGCGGGGGCAAGCCCCTCTTCCTGACTTGTTCTATTCTCAGTTGCGCAAACGTCGAATGGAACTTGAATGAGAAAACTAAAACAAGTCAGGAAGAGGGGCTTGCCCCCGCTGGTTGAAAAACGAGCAACACTAATACCCCACAACGGTAGACTGCGGCCTTTTGGGAGTTTGTGCGGTTTTGTGGCATGATTCATCCATCCGAACTTAGCTTTTCCCGCGATTGGTGGTTTTCCACAAAAGTTCTCGCGTTAATAGTTGAGAAGAGAGTGCGACGGACAAAAACGCCTTGACGAAGGCGCTTCCCAGTTCGCAAGCCCAGCGCACAACCTTCGGTTGTGTTAACCCACGAAGTCCCAGAAGGAGAAGAAAAAATGGATGAAACGAAAGATCAGGAGATCATTATTAAGGAAATTACCAGTGGTGGTATTTCAGGCGACGCGTTAAAGGGCTGCTACTTCGTGCGCCACGGTAACACCTACACTTTTTACGATCACGACGGGAATGAGAAAGGGGCGGACATTAAGGTTGGTGAAGATTTTTGGTTCACTCTCAATGATCTGCCAGACGTTAACTGGACTCTGTCAATTACCAATCCAACGGGTCCCGGTAAGCTGGTCGGAAAGTGGAGCGACACCACCGACCCCTCCCTGGCAGACGGATCGTACCAGGCTGAAGCTGGAGGCAGTGGAGAAGAGGGAGATGCCAACGCTGCTTCAGCCGCCGGCTACTCGTCCTGAGTTTCATTGTCTAGTTTGATTTTTTAGATACCTCCGCGGTAGCTGGTGAGTTAACGATTCGTATACGGCTGGCAGGCCCTTTTTCCGAATCGTACTCGCGCTACCGCGAGGTCGTATTGTAGTTTACACGCAATGCAAAAGGATCTGATAAAGCTCCTGATTCGCGTGTCGGCGGCACTCCTAATCGTAGTGTGCCCTGTATTTGGTCAAGCAGATCTGCCACCGCTCACCCCTGTTGACCGTGAGATCAAAGGTGGCGAAACGCACTCATTCCAGGTGCACCTGGATGCCGGACAGTTTCTTCACGCGATCGTCGTACAGGAAGGCATCGATCTTGTAACTGCGATTTTTGGGACCGATGGCAAACAAGTCACCGAGAGCGATAGTCCGAATGATAACTGGGGCTCGGAACCGATTCTCCTCGTTGCACCCGTCGCAGGCGACTACCGTATCGAGGTACGTGCGCCTGGCAATAGCACTCGAGTTGGGCGTTACAAAATAGAGATCCTCGCGCAACGCGTCGCAACTGAGATCGATAAAGGCCATGCCAAAGCCCAAATGGCACTCGATGAGGGCGCCAAACTCACCATGCAACAGACTGCTACAGGAAAGCGAGCCGCGATCGAAAAGTTTCAGAGTGCGTTGCCGCTCCTCGTGGCTGCCGGTGACAACTATCGCCGCGCACTGACTTACTTATCGATCGGCGCCGCATATTTCTCTTTGAACGAGTTTCGCACTGCACGGCGGTATTTTGAAGAGACGCTAACGCTCGCTATCAACTTAAAAGATCCAAGGCTGGAAGCAAATGTTGAGACCTGGATGGGCGGAACCTCTGAGATTCTCGGGGATGTCACCAAGGCCCTGGAACATCAGCAACAGGCACTCAAACTGGCCCGCGAAAATGGTCCCCAACTCGCCGAAGGAAACGCGCTCAGCAACATCGGGAAGATCTATAACGACCTCGCCGACTGGCAAAAGGCGCTCGAGTATTACCAACAGGCGCTGGCTGTCTTTCAATCATTGAAGCTCGTACAGAACCAGGCAATCACAATCAATAATATCGGCATTGCTTACAGCCAGTCAGGCGAGCAGGAAAAGGCGTTGGACTATTTACAGCAGGGTCTTCCGTTACTGAGGTCGGTCAAAAACAAGAATTCCGAAGCTTACAACCTGCTCAATATCGGACGCGTTTACCGGCGCATGGGCCAGTACGATAAAGCGTTGGATTATTACAGCCAGGCACAGGCGATTCAACGCGAGACCGGCAACCGTGCGCAGTCAGGTGAAACACTGGATGAGATAGGCGTCGCTTATGCCGCGGACGGGCAGTACGAGAAGGCTCTCGATTATCACCGCCAGTCACTCGAGATTCAGCGAGCCACCGGCAACATCCGGCGTGAAGCGCTTGTGCTCACTAATCTGGGCCAGGCCTACAACGCTTTAAACCAGCCGGATAAAGCTCTGGAGCAGTTTAGGTCGGCGGTGACGGTCTTTGAAAATATTGGTGACCTGGCCAGCGCAGCAGTGGCGTTGGAAGGGATCGCTCGGGCCGAACAGAAGCGCGGTAACCTGAAAGACGCGCAAAGGTACATAGAAACATCGCTGACTTTGCGAGAAACCGTGCGTTCTCGTTCCGGCAGTTTGGAATTGCGCGCCTCATACCGCGCGACAATCGAACGAGCGTATGAGTTTTACATCGATCTCCTGATGCAGCAGCACGCTAAAAATCCGGGGCAGGGATTTGACGCGCAAGCATTGAAAGCGAGCGAGCGTGGTCGCGCACGTAGTCTTGTGGAACAACTGAGCGAAGCGCGAATCGATATTCGCGAGGGTGTCGATCCGGCTTTGATACAAAGGGAAGCCGACGACGCGCGCGTGCTGAACGCTAAAGCGCAACGTGTAATGCAACTCAAAGCGCGTCGCGGCAGCGATGAAGAGATTGCGACGCTAAATCGCGAACTCAGGGTGCTCGAAGATGATTACCAGCAAGTGCAAGCGGCAATTAGAAAGAGCAGTCCGCAATATTCCGCTCTGACTCAACCTCAACCGCTCGATCTGAAAGGGATTCAGCAGCAGTTAGACGCAGACACCGTGTTGCTTCAATACGCGTTGGGCGAAGAGCGAAGCTACGTTTGGGCCGTCACTCAGAATGGTTTGGAGACCTACGTGCTGCCGAAGCGAGCGGATGTCGACGCGGTTGCGCGTGAGGTCTACGACTCGCTCGTGGCACGCAGTCTCATTAAGTCACTGGAAACGCCGGGGCAACGAAGGACGCGAATCGCACAATCTGACACGAATTTTGAATCGGCAGCCGCGCGCTTGAGCAAACTGATACTTTCGCCTGCGTCTGCTCAGCTCACTCACAAACGTTTGGTGGTAATTGCGGACGGCGCCCTGCAATACGTACCATTCGCAGCGTTGACCGTCTCCACTGGTCCATATCGGCCACTCGTCTTCGATCACGAACTGGTCAGCTTGCCGTCCGCATCAGCCTTTGCCGTCCAACGTCAGAATCTGAAGGATCGTCCTGTCGCGTCAAAAGCCGTGGCAGTCGTAGCCGATCCCGTATTTTCAAGTAACGATGCGCGGTTGAAAGGTGGTTCTTCCGCGCCAGTCGCCACTGAACCGTCAGCGACAAGAATCATCGAGCACTTGCAAGGCACTGCCAAGGGGCAACTCTCGATTCCGCGGCTGCCATTCACCCGTTTGGAAGCCGATCAGATTCTCGCTGTGGCGCCGGCGGGCGCGAGTTTCAAGGCCGTGGATTTCAATGCCAACAGATCGATCGCCACCGGCGGCCAGCTGAGTAACTATCGTTACGTGCATTTCGCCACACACGGATATCTCGACACGTCGCGAGCAAATCTCTCCGCGATTGTCCTTTCTCTTTTCGACCAGCAGGGAAAACCGCAGGATGGATTCCTGCGTGCACACGATATCTACAATCTGAAGTTACCGGCTGAGCTGGTGGTTTTAAGCGCGTGTGAAACAGGTCTTGGGAAGGACGTAACCGGCGAAGGTCTCGAAGGATTAACGCGCGGCTTCATGTACGCCGGTGCACGCCGCGTGATCGTGAGTTTGTGGAATGTAAACGACAAAGCCACAGCGGCATTGATGCAGCGTCTTTACACCGGCATGCTGCGCAGCGGCAAAACACCGGCCGCAGCTCTTAGAGCCGCGCAAATCGAGATGCTGCGTACACGGCAGTGGCAGGCGCCTTACTTTTGGGCGCCGTTTGTAATGCAGGGAGAGTGGAGATGAAATCACTTTTAGGCCTCGTATTGCTTGTCCTCCTCGCGGGTTCGATGTTGATGGCGCAGAATCCGGACGACATGACACGGAAACTCTGGGACACCGCTTTTACCAGCTCTGCGCCGAAGAAGAGCACGCGTCGCCGGCCGGCAAGTTATCGTCTCGCGACACCGAATGTACCCACCAATAATGTCGCACCCGAGACAGTCGTCGGCGTAACGCTTTGGCGTCTGCGGCCTGCAAGACAATCTGACTCGGGCGAAAGACTGATTGTTCACGAGGACAATTCCGACAACGAGTGGATCCCCGAACGCATTTCCGCGAACACAAGACTGGTGCAGGGCGATAAGCTGCGAATGAGCGTCGAAGCAGTGCGTGGTGGTTATTTATATGTGATCGATCGGGAACAGTATGCAGACGGATCTCTAGGCGAGCCTTACCTAATATTTCCGACAACGCGCACGGCGGGCGGAGACAATCACGTGGCGATCGGCCGGCTAGTCGAGATTCCAGCTCAGGACGACGATCCACCATTCTTCACGATGAAGAAGAGTCGCGCGGACCATGTCGCAGAGGTCTTGAGCGTCATCGTTACACCGACAAAACTCGAAGGCGTGCAGATAACCTCTAAAGCGCTAAAACTCACGGACGCTCAGGTAACCGCATGGGAAAAATCCTGGGGATCGAATGTCGGAAACCTGGAAATGACGACCGCGGGCCAAACCTGGACCAAAGAAGAGAAAGACGCCCGAACGCGAGCCCTGACGGCAACTGCTCCGTCACCGCAACTCGTCTTCTATCGTCCGAGCGTCAAACCAACCGAACCAATGTTCGTAAAACTCAAACTCAGTTATCGCAGATAAGATCCGTAACCAATCAGAGTTCATCCGCGGCGCTAATTACCCAACGGATAAAATCTCCAATTGGTCACAAAATCACGCGTCAACTTCTGATTGATGATCGTCGCTCGCAGCATCTCGATCGGAATCCGATTCTCCTTCAAAAGCGCATCGTTGTAGGCGCGGTTCGTCATCTTGCCTGAATCGACGAGGTCCTTGTGCATGTAATACTGCTGCAACCCTCCGATCAAATACGCGATCTGATAGAGCGGACCATAACTACCATCGAATGAGCGTCTCACCTCAGCCGTCGCATTATCGCGTTCATGACCGACCTTGTTGACCAGCAGGTCGATACACTCCTGCGGCGTCATCTTCTCGAGATGGAAACTGAGTGAAAAGATGATTCGCGCACAGCGATGCATGCGCCAGAAGAGCATTCCGATCTTCTGTTCCGGTGTCTTGGCGAAACCCAGATCCCACAATAACAACTCCCAGTAAAGCGAGTTTCCTTCGCTCCAGAACGGCGTGCCAAAGATCGCTCGATAGGGTTTGTTACGCGCAGACATGAAGCCCTGGAGATGATGACCTGGAATCAACTCATGATGAACAGTGGCGCGTGAAAAATATTTGTTGTTGCCGCGCATGCTCATCATCTTTTGTTCGTGGGCCATCGTGTTGGTAGGGAAGGAGACTTGAATCACTTCTCCGCCCAGAAAGAACGGACTGACCAGCTGTCGCTCCGGAGTCATCATCTCCATCCGCCACGTCTCTTTGGCGAGTTCCGGAACCGTTACGAGGTTGTTGTCTTCAACAAACTTGATTGCTTCGAGGGCGAGATCGCGGATCATCTTCGGCTGTTCGCCCGGAGGAACGTATTGGTCTTTGACGAATTCGAGCGCTTTGTGCCAATCGTCGCCATAGCCCAGTTCGCGCGAAGCCTTTTTCATCTCGTTCTCACACCACGCCATCTCCTTCTCGCCGATGGCGATGATCTCTTCCGGTGTGTAGGGAATCATCTCCGAACGCAACTCGCTCAACAGCGCCTCGCGACCAATCGGATCGCCGATGATGTCACTTGAGTCTCCGGGTCGCGCATTGCCGCCGGGACGCTGAAAGTTTTGACCGCCACCGCCAAAATTTCCGCCTGCTCCGGCGCTACGACCTGGCACAGGCTGTTGACCTTGACCGCTCTGTTGTTGAGTGCTGCCTTCAGCCCTGATGCCGACGACGCGTTCGCTGAGGAAGGTCGCATAATTCGAGATGGCTTGATCGAGTGACCGGTACGGTTCTTCATTCCACCACGTGAACATCGGATCGTAGCCGTTGTAGAACGTGTACCAGTTTCGCAGGTTGCCGCGCAGACCGTTGAGCGCGGCGACTGCGCGATTGCCCACGGTCTTTTTGATCGGCATGATTTCAATATGAGTATCTCCGCCTCGCGCTCCGCTTCTGAGGCCGAGTTCGATAGCACGCCGTCGCTCATCGACCTGTTTTTTCAAATCGTTCAACAAGGCCGCCGTTTTCGCAGAATCTATTGGTTCCATCCGGCGCCGCGCTTCTTCCAGTTCGATGATCTTCGTGCCGAATGGAATGAATGGTTCGATCTCGCTGATTTGACGCGACTGAATATCGAGTTGTCGCAACTCATATTCGAGATGGTTCTTGAACAGGATGTAATCGATCTTGCCGTCCTCACTCATCGAGTCGAAGTCCTGGCTCTGTAGCGAGCTCAGCCATTCCTCATAGAACTTCTTGAAGCGCTCACGCCGGGAGCGCGACACAGCCACCGGATAGGATCGCTGTAGACTCCCACGATCAACCGTATAGCGTTCGATGGCGCTTCGCATTTCACTGACGGGCGCTTTGGATCCGTTAGGCCCGTTAGGATCGCCGGCCGGTGTCTTGAGACGCCCGCCACCATTCGTGCGTGATGACGTTTGCGCCGGGATTTGGATCAGAAAGCAGCAGAGTAAGGAAGTGACAACTAGAGCGCGGGATAAAGAGCGCATGATCGATGTCTCCTGGTCGGCAACAGTTTTTGGCTGAACGATCCACAGATTACGCAGATTACGGAGATTCTAACAAATAATCTCTGTAATCTGTGGACACTATCCTTGGGAGGAGTGCATTTGCTTGAGAGTCGCTTGCAGTAGCACCAGACGTAAGTTTGCACGAGCCTCTACGAGCGTGATTGCAGCAATGTTGTCTTTCACGACAACTTCGTCCATTGCAAGGAGCGGTTCGGCAATTCGTTGACTAAACTCCGCCATCTCGAGTGTCTTTCGATCTTTGGTGTTGTTAAGTAAGGAAATGGCGGCCTTCCAAACACCGGCAGCTTCGGTAGGTTGATACCTAACGGTTGTGCGTAACACAGTGATGTACCAGTTGTTCTTATCCAAATCCGCCGGATTAGAGCGACGCAAGCCGATAAGTGCTTCGTTGAGAATCTGAATTATCGGAGCGGGGTCCGCGTCGCCTTTCGGTTCAGGCAAGCGCTCGAGAAAAGCGATCTTTGCGAATGGTTGCAGGTTGGCCGGCACTGTGTTCAATATCACGTTCATATCGGCCAGACGACCGCGCTCGTAGTAATCGATCGCACCCTGCGCAGCCCAATCCCACCGAAATGACTCCCACGCGCCGCCACCCAGGAATTCGCGTTGCTCTTTTCCCATGCCGTCGAGGATTTTGATCGCGAGATCGTAATCTTTGGCCCCATAAGCTGCGTATGCAGCCCTGAACTCGTTGCTTGTTCGAACTCGATCATTTTTTGCGTCGGCCGCGGCTTTCAGGAAATCTTCTGAGGTATGGGGTTGATCCGCAGGAATTAGAGGTTGGCATTTATCGATCGCCTGGCGCACGACAACAGCATCAGTTGGCAGCAAACGGTCAAACTCACTCAACATCGGAGCAATGAAACCGCTAACACACGAGCAAATCGATCCACGATTGTCGTCGTCGATGGGATACGCATTAAGGAAATTGATTTCATACTGCAACAGCTCGGTACGCAAGTTGTCAGAAGGGACGGGTGCGTTTCTCGCGAAATTTCTTTGTACCGGAAACGCTGCATAGTTGAGTGAATTCAGCAGCTGCACCGGGAACGACTGTTGTTTCGCGAGGGAAAGCGCGTGACTGAACATTGCGTCCGCACGTTGTTCATCTTTTCCGCGCATTGCGACGAGGAATGTGGCGATGTCGTTTGGTGGCCCTACACGAAGTGCCAGACTAGCCAACTCATTCGCACCGTTGGGATCGACGGCGACCAGATCCGTTGCGCTGTTCATTAACCATTCGGCGGTCTCACTTCGTTCGCCGTCCGTAGTCAGCGGACCGGAAATCAGGATCTTGATCAAAGGCGACATCAGCTTTTGATCGAGCGGGGCGACCAATTTCAGAAACTTTCGCGCAGCCGTGATTCGTTCGCGACGCTCAGTTGAGGGTTCTCTATTCGGAACCTGCTCGACCAGTTCGATTGCATTTTGAAACCACTTGCGTGCGCGGGTCTGATCCTCGTTCCACCAACCTTGACCGAGCCTCCCCAGGATCACGGCCCTCCGCGCAGCACTAAGTTGGGCGGCATCTCGGAGTAAGTCATCCGTCAGCGCCTCCGATCTCGCGCGCCACATTTCATTCTGCTGACCGTTAGCGCAAATCGCCCCGCAAAGGAGGACGATTAATGTAAAAACTGGTACTAGGCCCCGCATTTCCATTCCTCGCTGCATAAGATATCAGAACAAGCTTTCCTTATGTGCTTTTTGTGCCTTTTTGTGGCTAACTCTTCGTCTTTGTGGCCGATTTGTAACTTGCCCTATTACAAAGGCTTTGCTAGAATCCGCCTTCGTTGCTTGGTAATGTCTAACTTTTGATAGGACGCTCCGGAAGACCTTCGTCATGAATCGAACAACTACTCGATTCTTTACTTTTTAATTGCCGACCCGCAACCACGCGGGCGCACGGCGAAGGCGCTCCTATCGAATCCGATCGACTGAAGTAACAAAATTAGTGAATCGTAGCATCGTTGGGAATGTCTTCAGCCCTGGGACTCAGGTGTTTCCTGCTGTCCCCGCGCGCGCCTATTGTTGCGGTAAGTCTTCTGGTGCGCAAGGGGTGATGTAAATGAGCGAGATCAACGTACAACTCAAGAATGGTCAACCTGTTCCCGTACCTGATTCGGCGACGGTAGCGGAGGCTCTCAAGAAACTCGATCGCGAGGTCGCGAAACAGGCTTTGGCAGCGAAAATCGGCGGTCGCGAAGTTGACCTCACGGCATCGCTGGATACCGTT
>Ga0097621_100002303_pt1 | contig 13080 bp, 9 predicted proteins | sample KBSMisM72_FD_73165 | JGI IMG/M metagenome (GOLD analysis project Ga0097621, IMG submission 73165) | Miscanthus rhizosphere microbial communities from Kellogg Biological Station, Michigan, USA - KBS Miscanthus M7-2 (version 2) (version 2) | ecosystem: Host-associated > Plants > Roots >... | reverse complement strand
GGGGGATATCACTCTATGAAGGTGGCGTTGACTCCTCCACGCCGTGTCGCGTCCAACAAATTGTGTTCTTCATGTTGGCTGTCCTCCGGTCTGTCTCGAACTCTGCCACCCAGAACATTATGTGGTAGTTACGTTGCGGCAATGGATGGCGTTTTGCATGTGGCAGATCTGAGAATTCGCCTCACCAATTAAGACGTCCATCTTTCGGCCCAAGTTTCCCAACTACCCTTTGACCCGTGAACCTGCCTGCCTCGGTTCTCGCCAGCTGAAGGCGTAATGCGGATCTGGCGGGTAAGCTGTTTCTACTGCGCTGTTGCCTCCGCTCGCGGCGGTTTCAGATGAGTCGCCTTCGATGTCCCACGAAATTTGCGTCCGACTCGCGGATTGCCGTGTACTCAGTCATTCTTTAAATGCCCGCCAAACTCGCTACGATACCCCTGGCCCGCCCGAGTGCCCTCCCCCGACTTAAACCCGTCTTTGCGAGCACCGATCGTTCGTACGTTGGGTACGTTGGCGGACCCGGCCATTGGTCTTATCGACGGATCCTACAGGAAGCGCGCCAACATACCTAGAGAGGTCCAGGCTATGTGCGTTAAAAGTTCTGCTCACTGTGCTCCTACTCCTCGTTTGGCGGAGCTTCTTGAATGCGCCGGCTTTTTCTCATTTTCTTGTGCTCAATGCGACGTACCTCGGGCGCAGTCAGTTCGGACGTCCATGGTGCGTCGCATACACTCCCGAGTGCAAGTCACGAAGGGCATTTGACTCGATTTTGGCTTGCTCCTCGGCGAACAGATCGGGGTCGTGATGCAGGCCCGCGGCCTTGCGCTCGGTGCGCCAGGCGCGGTAGCGCGCCTCTTCCTCGTCGGTCAGCGGCGTACGCCCCTTTGTTGGCATCCCTGGAAACCAGGGTCCGTCGACGGACTTTTCCTTGGAGAGCCCCTGCATGTGCCGGAGGTTCCCAAACAGCAGCCGCCACCAATTGGGCTTACCGCCGCCGTCCTCGTACTTACAGAGCCAATACAGATCCAGATAGGACGCATTAGCCCCTTTGGCGGTGATCACCATTCTGGCGGCCTCGCAGATCTTGTCGAAACGCTCCCGGAAGTTTTGGCCCGCGGCTTCGACTATCAACAATACGTTCTTTCTTGAGTTGTACTGCGTCCTCCGGGACGAGGCGGTTCCATTCTTCTAGATAATCTCTCTTAGTGCCGCTCGCGCAGTTGCCAGACCCAGTTTCAGGATGCGTGCTCGCCAACTCTTCGTGCGCGGTTCCTGGGCGACACCGCCCTGAGGGCGCTGCTCCTTTCCATGAAGCGGTAGAAGTAATTTCGGAAGCCGATCCACGCGTGAACATGTGCCGCCCACTTGAATTCGTCGAAGAACGCATCGACAGCCGCTAGGATCTGATCTGAAAATTCCGATTGTTCTGCAAGCCAGTCCCTAAATTCTCTCTGTTCGTGGCTGCGCCAGTCTAGCTTCCCTCCGCGGCTTTTGTACCGGGTCAAGAAAAGAGAGTGCAGTTGTTCGGGGCTGGGTTTGGTTTTTGGGTTTTCCTCCGGAGGAGGGGTAGGGGAGGTTTTTAGTGTTTCTTTTTCATGGTTTCTTTCTAATAAAGTAGGCTGATTCATGGTCGGGTCAGGGGAGTCTTCCCATTCTTCGGGATGTCCTCGATCCACGATTCCTTGCAGGCCTCAGCGAGATACGTGTTGACAAAATCAAGGTTGGGGTGAAGTTCATCTAGTGATCCGTATTCGCGGCTCGGCTCCCTCGATTCGCGCGCTAGGTGTCACGTGAATCAGCTCCTGATGAAATGGCCCTAGATCTTCGACTAGGTTGCCCTCAAAGCGAATCGGTGCCGCTTCGGTTACAAAGACGAGTGCTTTGGCATTTTCACCCCAAGCTGCGCCTGCTACTGAAGCCTGTGCATAGTGCGCGTGTATAAAGAGGTTGCCTTTCACGAAAACATCGGTGGCGGAAGTAATCAATAAATTGACGCCGGCGAGGTTCTCAAACCGATTGCCTTCAAGCACGATATGCTGATGGCCGGTGCCGGACAACGGCGCTGTATCCAGCGCGGCAATCACCACGGCTCCGAGTTGATCCGGCGCGTATGCGACGTGCCGGATTGTGTTGTGGCGGATGATCACATTCCGGCTGTAGCAGGCTTCATTCCACCAGAATTCGGGCGTTAGAACGATGCCGCCCATCGTGCTGCCGTCTACAGTGTTGCCTTCGACCAGACCGCCGTCGGCTTTCAGCAACATGCCTCGAGCCCGGTGATTCCGAATCGTGTTTCCACGCAGCAGGTAGCCACTGCCGACCGCCGCCGGATTGCTCGCCAGGTAATCGAAACCGGCCACCAGTGGCCGATCGAGCGTGACTTCAAAAAACGGACCCTGGGTGTTGTCCGATAAGGTGACGCGCCCACTCTTTCTTCTGTTGGTGAATCCATCGAGCGGGCGCACCGCTTCGACCACCGCCTCGCCCGCAGGCCGCCCACCTTGATCGAAGAGCCGCAGTGGATCGCCGCGGCGGAAACTGTTGTGGTTGACCACCAGCGTGTTGCTTCGCGCTTGAAATACAAACGAGTAGATGCCATGAATGGCGATGCCGTCGTCTCCCATCGATTCGAATTCGCAATGTTCGAGTACCGGCCCCTTGCGCATTTCCACGCTGTGAAACGCGTCTGCGGTGGAGGAGAGCAGTGGGTCCGTGCGCGCACCCGAAGGGCGGGGTCCTCGTTTGACGCCTACCGTATAATGATTATCGCCGTCACCCTGGGATTCCCACACGGCGAAGCTCCCGGCGTTGTAGATCGTCACACCGACGATTTCCATCCGCGTGCAGTTTACAAGAGTGACGTTGTGGGGGCCAGATCCGCGAAACGCCACGAGGTCGCCCGGAGTAGCCGGTTGGGAGCGGTTCCAGTCCACTCGAAAGCGGTCCTGCCCGAGCCGCTCGATTGCTGTTCCATAGAGGTCGTAGGTTCCAGGTTTCCACCAGCGGGTCTTGGCATCGAAGAGATATCCGATGGGATGGGCGGGGAAATATCTCGCATCGTCGAGGTTGGTGGGGTATCCCTTTTCAATACGCACCACATAGGACGAGCCGATGCGATTGGTGGATTCGACGATGGCCTGAGTGAACGGGGGCGTCTGGTAACGAATGGAAGCGCCGGAAAAGCGCACGTTCCGGCAGTTGCGAAAGTCGATGCCGCCGCGGGTCTGGTCGGTGAAGACAAATTGGACTCCGCTGGCGTCGATCGCAAAATCTGAAATGTCGTGGAGCTCGAGATGAGCGCCGCCACCGCGCGGCGAGAGCTGGTAGGTCCCGGGAGGGACGACGATGTGGTGTTCGCCAGCGCGATAGGCTTCGAGGATTCCCTCTTGTACGGTTTCGGGGTGGAGCGGAGTGATGCGGATTGCGCCGGCAGCCAGCGTGGAGGAGAGCGAGAGTGCAACCGCGACGCTAAACCTCATGCGCAGCATACCGCGAGCGTGAAGCGGAACCGAGTTTCCATCGCCATGCACTTTCCACGATTTGATCGAGACTCTTGCGTGTCTTCCAATTGAGATGGAGAGCGGCAAGGTCAATTGCCGCCATGAGGCGAGGTGACGGTTCGATCCGTAACACGTTCGACGGTGGCAATGACCTCCCGCACGGAATGACCATGCCCGGCTCCGAGATTAAGCCCGCGGACGTGAGCATCAGACAGGGGCGATGCCCGCGGCGGAAAGCGCTTTACACGTATGGCTAGCGATATAGCCTGCTCCGCCGGTTACCAGAACATTCATTATGTCGACTCCTTATGCAAAGAGCATCTGCTGAAACTCGTCTCCGCCGACATCGGGCACCTGCAGGCGACCCCATCGGCAGGGGTCGTCAGATCTTCGGATTGGCCGGGAAGTTGTCGTACACGCCATCAAGAAGCCGAGATCGCGAACAGCCTGCACGGTGGTTGGAGTGTAATGATGAGTGCCGCCGTAGGGATAGGAAAAACTGGTCACCGGCCGGTTCAGAACTTTCTCCAGCCATGCTTTGCTTCCGCCGATTTCGTTATACTGCTGCTCGACCGGTAGGGCTGCTAGAAGCGGATGCGTAATGGTATGAGCGCCGATCTCGAATAACTCATCCTTGGCCAGCATTAGCAACTCTTCGATTGTCAGGGGGCGATGCGACGGACGGCACGAGACAACCGCGCTGGACTCCCTCAAGATCGCGTTCAAGATTCGTCTTCGATCGGTATGGGCTAACGGCTGGAGCTTTTCATAAAGCGGTAAGTACTTTTCGGCAGGAATGATTCGCTCTAGTTCATCCCACCAGAACTCGTGGTCCGCGCCGACATAGCCGGTGGTGATGAAGAATGTCGCCGGCGTATCGTATCGCCTCAGCAGCAGTGCGGCCTCGTGAAGATTGTCGGCATAGCCGTCATCGAAAGTGATGGCAACCGAAAGCTGGGGCTGGATGGACCAGCCGCCGGGGCTTAACTGATCCAGACGAACCCGTTGGTATTTCTGCAGCACGTCCAAGTGTTCGACAAAATGTTCCGGCGAAACGCAGAGAGACCAGGGATCAGGCCGTACGCTGGCGACCCGATGGTACATGAGAACAACGCTTCTTGACTGGAACATCAGTTCGCCTGCTTGCGGGCCGCCACTGCGATGGTGAGCTGGTAATCGGGGTCGCGATGGTTGAGTTCGTCGCGCGTCAAATCCTCGGAGGACAATCCTTGCAGGAATGCGATCGATGTCAGAACGTTTCCGTAGGTGCACACGGTGACGTTCTCGCTGCCGAAGCGCCCGCCAAATAGACGTGCGGCGGACGAGGCGGTGAAGCGCCAGCAATCGCTTTCCCGATTACTTTGATCCCGGCAGATCTGGCTGATCCCCGGGAGCGTGACGAGAAGCATCCCACCCGGCTTCAATACTCGGTAAAGCGTCGCGACGGCGGCGCGCAAATCAAAGATGTAGTGCATGGTTTGTGTGAGGATGATGCAATCGAAATGGGCAGAAGGAATCTCCGGCGCATCCGAGAGGTCGGCGATGATCGTCGTTCCGGGATGCCCCGGCACTACGTGCAGAATTTCCTGGCGAGTGACACGGGCTGCGCCGAACTGCCGCGAGTAAGTATCGTCGCCGATCTCAAGAACGCAGCCAGTCACCGCGTCTGCGTGGACGGCAAGAAACGCCTCGATGTAGTAACGGTCGATCGGCTGTCCTCGATCAAACCCAAAGCGACGGCTGACGGGATTCAATTTGCGGAAACTGCCGAAGCGTATGCGGCGCCGTGGAAGCCGCTGTGCGATGGCGTTTGCCGCGAACACGAGCGCCTGGCGCGGACATAGCCGCACAATCCGAGCTAATTCACCTATCCGGCGCGACCTCTTCCAGTCATCGAGGAGCAGTGTCCCATAGTAGTCTTTCCAAACGCGGCGTCCGCGCCTGAGCGCATTGCGTTGGCGCCGATCGCGAACCTGGCGGCGCTCGAGATCGAGAACAGAAAGCGCAGATTCGAGCATCATCGCCCGATCCTTACTCATGTTGGTATCGTGTTGGCGATACTCGGCCACCACTCCCGAGTGGACACGAACCGGCCATTGCCGAGCGATCCGGAGGTAAAGTTCGTAGTCCTCACAGGCGCGCAGAGTTTCTCGGAACCCTCCCGCGGCGGCGATCGTCTCCCGGCGATAGAGAACCGCAGCGTGCATGCCGATATAGTTCCCCTGGAGCATGCGGCAATAATGGTCGGCTTCGACGAATTGCGGCGGATCCGTCGGAGCCGGTGAGCCATCGCTGAACACGTTCCGATAGGCCCCGGAGACAAAACCACACTCCGGAAATCTTTCGAAACAATCCATCCCTTCTTGGAGCGCCTCTGGAAGCAGCCGATCATCAGCGTCGAGGAAGACGATGTACTCACCGCTGCTGTGTCCGAGTCCCGTATTGCGCGCAGCGGCCAGACCGCGATTGCTTTGAGGGATGTAATGGATCTGATGAAACGTGGCAGCGACCATAGCAGTCTCGTCCGTAGACCCATCGTCGACGACCAAGATTTCGACAGGCTGATATCTTTGCGCTAGCGCACTCTCAACCGCCTCTCGCAGATATTGGGCTTGGTTGTAGCAGACGACGACGACCGAGACGAGCGGATGGAGCCGCGCGGCGGAGCGGTTCAACGAAGCAGGGTGAAGGAGAGTGGTTTCCATGTCTTTCAGGCTTGTTGCGGTTTTCTGAACGCAAAGCGCAGTCCGGCAAGACAACCGAGCGCCCCACGCAACAGGATTCGCTGATCGAGGGCGAATCCGGTGACGATCAGTCTCAGCACCAGGACGGCGTACTCGGCGGGCAATCGCAGTAACAGCCGGCGCAGGTTCCCGAAGTCCCGGTATTTCGCGAACTGCAAAAGGAGGGCTGCGACATGACCCTGCATGTACTGATAAACCAGGCGCCGCAGGTCGTTGAGCTCCCGGCGATGATAGTGGAACACACAGGCCGAAGGCTCGTACACGCAGGACCACCCAGCCGCGAGTATCCCGTACCAGAACTCGGAATCCTCTCCGCAACCGCCGAATACCCCCGGTCCAAGTCGAGTGTCGAACCGGTGGCCCAATTCGTATACCGTGCGCCGGACAGCCATATTGGCACCGGCCCCGATTTCCCAGACCGGAACGCCCTTATTTCGGGTGGCGGAGAAATATTTGGCATCGAAGCGGCGATACCGATAGCCTTGGTGAAAGAAATGAAAGCTCTCCTCAAAGATCATCTGGGCCTGGGTTTCGAGCTCCGCGGGAAGAACCAGGCCGGTTGCTACCATTACGTTCGAATCGCTGAAGCATCGGCGAATCCGCCCTAGCCATTTCGGGTGCACCACTGCGTCGTCATCGACGAACGCAACGACCGCGCCGGAGGCAAGAGCCAACGCAGTGTTTCGTGCCGTGCTCAATCCTTTTTGCGGTTCGCAGACGTAGCGGACACCGGGAAAAAGTTCCACAACTTCACGAGTTCTGCCCGATTGTGGAGCGTTGTCGATCACTAGTACCTCGACTGCAGGCTCCGACAGTTTTGCCAATGACGCGAGGCAACGCGCCAGCGCTTCAGGCCGTTCTCTGGTGCACACGGCAATTGAAACAGTCACGGTTGACTCCACTTGTGCCGACAAACGGTGGGCTAGCTCCTGAACTGGATTCTTCAATCGAACGAGAGACCTAAGCGCGCGCCCAGGAGATTCCGGCTGCGGCTCTGGGACTCCCGGCAGTGCCGAGCGAAAACCTTCCTCAAGAAGGTAATCGCCCACCGCGAGCGCGATCGCATTGGATGCCTGATTTGCCAGGTGCTGAGGCGACGCGGGCAGTTGTGCGGCTGCAAGGCGGCAATGTCCCAAGGGCACGCCGTTCTGAAAGAACACCACGCGCACACCTTCGTAACCTGCGCACGCTGGAAGCTCTGCGAGCGGCTCGCTTAGCTCGATCGAAATGACTCTCCACTTCATGCGGCCTCCCTCCGCACTCGTTCTACGCGGGCAATTGAGCGGTCATACTCACCGCACAGGCCGACGATTGCCCCCGCCACCTCGGCGACTACCATGTCCCAGGGCCAGTGAGCGCGATTCCGCCGCAGGAATGGGGCGAAGAGTTTGCTGAGTTGGTAGCACAGCCACCACCAGACCCACCGCCGGATCTCGGGCCGATGTGCTGCGTCATGACGCCACGACTTGTTGATATAGGCCATCGTCCCGAGGCCCCAGGTCCACATTTGATGGCGCAGGCGGCCGTATTCACGACGGTGCTGGTGATACACGAGCAACTTCGGTTCACGGACCAATGGATAACCCGCTCGAACGATGCGATAGAAAATGTCGAGATCTCCTCCTCCGGGGAGAGGAGCGCCGGTATCCAGCGCGTCATCGAATCCGCCGAGTTGGTCGAGCGCCAGGCGTCGGAACACCATGTTGGCGCCCGCTCCGAACACGCCCGCGCCGACTGGATAAGTCGGCGATTCCGGAAGGACATTGGCAAATCGTACGCGCTCGAAGCTTTTCCCAAATCCGCCCATGCGCTCAAAAACCACTTGCGACGTGGTTTCCAGTTCCAGCGGCAGAATCGGACCAGTGAATGCTCCCGCATCGGGATTAGCGGCCCAGGCTTCGCGCAACCCCTCCAGCCAGCAGGGGTCCACTACGACGTCATCGTCGAGAAACGCGAGCAGTTCGCCGGTGGCTTCCGAAATGGCGCGGTTGCGGGCGAAATCGAGGCCGGGCTTTGGTTCCACAAGATAGTGCACGCGTGGAAACTCTTTGACTGCCGAAGCGGTTTGCTGGTCTCGCGGCGCGTTGTCAATCACTAAAACGCGTATGCCGTCACAAGGTAGGCCAATCGCATCGAGACTTCGCAGACATCGGGCCAAAGCATCCGGACGGCCATGTGTGCAGATCGCGATATCCAAAGGCGGAAACGGGCTCGTGTCGAGAGATCCACGAAGGTCTGCGTAAACCTTTTCGCTCAGGATCTGTTTTCCTGCATGGCGGAAGATCGCGGTGGCAAGTTCATCCGCGGCGATCCCTGCGCCTCCTTGCATAAAAAAACCTACGGGACGGCCAAGGAAACGCAGTACCACCGCGACGCCGGTATATCCGTCCGGAGCGACAACCGCTTCGAGTGGTTGTTTGATCTCCACGTAGGCGATGTAATAGCGTTCCCGAACCTTATTCCACATGTTGAACCTCACGAAGTCTAGACAAATATCCGTGGCGGGAAAGCAGATCAACAGGAGTCCCTTGCTCTGAGATGCGGCCGTCGGCGAGAACGATGACGTGGTCTGCCCAGCGCACCGAAGAAAGCCGGTGCGAAATGATGATCACTGTGCGTTCCCCGGCCATTCCCTGGAGGTTGCTGCGGATCAGGTCCTCCGAAAGACCGTCGACGGCATTCATCGCTTCGTCCAGCAATAGAATCGCGGGCTTCCGTAGAAAGGCTCGCGCGAGTGCGAGCCGCTGTACTTGGCCGCTCGAGAGCTGCTGGCCCCCGTTGCCGATTCTGGTTTCGTATCCCTCGGGTAGATCACGAATGAAGCCGTCCGCATCGGCTTCGATCGCAGCATTCAGAATCTCGCTGTCAGATGCGTCCAGGCGCCCATCGCGGATGTTTTCGCGGATGCTTCCGCTGAACAGATACGCATCTTGACTCACCCAGCCGATACGCGAGCGCCAATCGTCGAGATCGATGTCGGCAAGGGAACGGCCGTCCACGCGGATCTCACCGCAGGTGGGTTCATAGAATCGACACAGCAAACCGATCAGCGTCGTTTTGCCAGAACCGGACCGGCCGACGATCGCGGTGGTCTTGCCGAACGGAATTCGGCAGGTAACATTCATTAACGCGAATTCCCGTTCCGCCGCGTAGGAAATGGACACGCCGTCGAAATCGATCGCCCAGCGAAGATCGCAGGCGCCGTTTTTCGCGGGTAGCTGCTTCGGCAGTTCGAGATCGGTCGCAAAAAACGCCATGACTTCCTCGACCGAGCTGGTCAGGGATACCACACTGAGGCGCGCGCTGTCCAGTTGCCGGATCTGCGGCTGCAAGCGGTACAAGACTAGTAGGAACACCAAGATGCCCGACGCCGGCTGGCGCCCCACAGCGACCAGCAACAACCCGAGGAGCAGCCCAACGTACAAAATCTCCGATAGTGGCGCCACCGAACGATGTAGCAGGTCCAGACGGAAATAAATCGATCTGACCTTTTCCGACACGGTTACGAATAGTTTCTCGCGATGCGACTTCAGCGAAAAGAGCTGGATCTCGCGGAGTCCGTCGAGGGCCTCAACCATGTGCTGGCTCTGGACGGCATTCGCTTCCAAGCCTTCCTCGCCCAGACGGCGCGCGCCCAGCGTTACGGATCGCAACAAGAGCGAAACCGCTGAGACACCCAAGACCACAAACAGAGTAAGTTTCCAGGAAAGCGCGACTAGCAAGGCAGAAAACACCAGAATGGAACACAGGTTGATGATCAATCCAATGAAGAGAGAAATCGCATCGCTGGTGTGCCAGGTATCGGTAGCGAGAAGATTAATCAGCCGTCCGGATCCACTTTGGTCAAGCGTCCGCTGACTGATCCCCATGAGCTTTGAAAACATCCGCGAGCGCAATGTGTGGGTTACACGCGCGTTGATGCAGGCCGCAAGGAGCGAGTGGCCGAATGTGAGAGCCCCTTTGCAGATCGTCATCGCCAGCACTAGTCCGACGATATAGGGGAGCGGGTTGCCGGCGGGCAAGCGGGTGAGGACGAAATGAAAAAATCTCTCCAGATAGTTTCCGTCTCCGCCGTGGTAAGAGTTGTGGTCCAGGCTCTGCAGAAGTGGCACGAACAGACTGAGGCTGATGCTTTCGGCGAGCGACGAGACAATTCCCAGAATGATCGTCGCCGGCAAACCCCACGCGGAGGTCCTAAGCAGCGGTAGCAACAGCCGTACTGTTCGTACCTCTCTCAATACGCCCCCTTGCGAAGAAGAACAATTTCGATGGTGCGGAACAGGATGTAGAGATCCAGCCATACCGACCAGTTGCGGACGTAAAACGCATCCAGTTGCACGCGATCCTCGTAAGTCGTATCGCTGCGCCCAGAGATTTGCCACATGCCCGTCAGGCCGCTTTTGACCTTGGTGTAAAGGCCAAACTTGCTGCCATACTTTTGGATTTCGGCCTCCACAATCGGTCTGGGGCCAACCAGGCTCATCTCACCTTTGAGGACATTCCACAACTGGGGCAACTCATCCAGACTCGTAGCTCGTAAGAATTGCCCGGCACGGGTGATTCTAGGATCTTTTCGCAGCTTGTGGGACTGTTCCCACTCCTGCCGCAATGCGGGATTGTCTTCCAGATACCGCTGCAAAATCCCATCCGCGTTCTGGACCATCGAGCGAAACTTCCACGCCTGGAAAGCCTTGCCATCCTGGCCGATTCTCTGTTGGGAATAGAAAACCGGGCCGGGTGAATCGGCCTTAATCCACAGTGCCATGATCGCGATTAAGGGCAGAACGAAAAGCGCACCCAAGGCCGTCAAGCTGAGGTCCAGCACGCGCTTCGGCCACTGCCGTTCGCGCAGGAAAGCTTCCTGGCATACTTCTAGGCCCAGCATTCCTCCCACGTTTTTCGGACTCACCCAAAGACTGCAAAAATTCGACAGATTCGGGATCATCAGGATGCGCGAGAAATGGAGCCCGTATTTTTCGATCATGGCCAGGAAGCCGGAGGTAGGCACGCCGGGCATTGCGACCACTGCATACGCGTTTTCGTACGATTCCACGCCCATCGCCGCCAACTCGAAACCTCGCATGATGGGAACGCCCTGTACGAATCCGCTATGTTGAGGATCGTCATCGATTACGGCCACGGGCTTGAGGCCCAGACCGGGTTGATCGACCAAAGCGGTAACGATTCGACGGCCCGCCTCGCCGGCTCCGAACACAACTGCCGGACTTCCCCACCAAGGTTCGTGAGCGAATTGGCTGCGGGCGACTGCTCGCAGAAGAGGCAGAAGGATCACGCTCAGCAAGATTGCCAGAAACATCACCCAAGTAAAGTACTTATTCGCGCCACGGAGAGATACAGTGGCGGCTCCCAAAACGACGAATACGATGACCGAGGAGAACGTCGCTCGCTTTAACTCTTCCGGCGGACTGAGAGCAAGGCCGCTATAAAGTCCCGCCAGTGCATACACGGCTAGAAAGACAAAGAGAAACGGCCACATACGCAGATAAGGGATCCAGGTCTGAATACCGCTCACCAAGGATTTAGAAAAAAGGCTGATTGCAACCGACACGAGCAGGGTGACGATGTCCGCAGCCACCAGACAGAGCGCCATGTTCGTAATACGACGGGGACGAACGGTAACGGTATGAATGTGCTGAAGTGCTGTTGTTGCCATAACTGTTTCCGTTAATAATCGACGCGCGTACTCGGTAACTGCGTCGCGGGATACGCGAGCGTGCCTGCTGCGCGAACGCCGAGCACTGCCATCTGATAAACCGCCAGAGTTTTTCGCAGCATGTGATCGAGCGTGAAAGCATTTTCATACCGATCGCGGCCGGCGGCGCCCATTCGGCGTCGCAGTGTAGCATCGTCGAGAAGCGAATTTAAGCGAGTTCGAAATGCGGAGACATCGCCGCGCTCTACTAAGAAACCCGTCTTCCCGTCGGTCACGGCCTCGGAGATGCCACCCACGTTGGATGCGATAACGGGGAGTCCGGCACGCATCGCCTCCAGGATGCTCAGCGGGAATCCCTCCCATTTCGAAGCCAGTGCAAACACGTGACTATTGGACAGAATCTCGGCGATATCGAAACGGTCTCCCAAAAACTCGACTCGATTCGCGACGTTCAAGTCATTCGCTTCCAATTGCAAAGTGGCGAGCTTTGGCCCGCCACCCACAAAGATCAGCTTCGCCGGTTGCGTCATCCGGGCGAACGCGCGCAAGAGCAAGGTATGATCCTTCTGTTCTGCGCAACGCGCTACCATGACGATCCTTGGAACGCCGGAAGCGCCGGGGCGCGCACGATGGGGAGTGTCCGGGATCCCATTCCAGATGGTCAGCATCCGCCTAGGGTCGGATATGCCGTGGCGGAGAGCGAGTTCTCGGTTGGCATCGGAAACGTTGATAATGGCCGCGCTGAACCAGCCAGCAAGCCGCTCCGCTGGAATCCCACCTAACCGCCATTTCCATGACGTTCCTTCGGCGAAACACCAGGTATGGGCCGTGAAGACCGCAGGCACCCCGGCCGCTCGCGCCGCGAATCTGGCAATGATGCCAGCTTTAGAGGTATGGGCGTGGACTACATCGGGACGGATCTTGCGAATCAACTGCGCGATCTGCAATAGTGCCCGGCAGTCATCCGCTGGCGCGATCGGATGAACCAGACTCGGCACGATTTCGCAGGGTACGCCTAGTTTCTGCACGGCAGCGGTGAAGTAGCCTTCGGCACCAACGGCTACTACCGGTTCCAGCACGCTTTGGAATCCGCGAAGGAGATCGAGAATATGAACCTGGGCGCCACCCAGATCGGCTTTAGTGACTAGATAGAGGACTCGCA
>Ga0097621_100002300_pt1 | contig 13086 bp, 12 predicted proteins | sample KBSMisM72_FD_73165 | JGI IMG/M metagenome (GOLD analysis project Ga0097621, IMG submission 73165) | Miscanthus rhizosphere microbial communities from Kellogg Biological Station, Michigan, USA - KBS Miscanthus M7-2 (version 2) (version 2) | ecosystem: Host-associated > Plants > Roots >... | reverse complement strand
GGGTTCACACCCATTGTGCAACGGGTTCAGGATCCACGAACCGTGAACCTTTGAACCGTGAACCGTGAACCTGTTCGGTCTATTCCCGATAATCGAGGCCGCGCTGGATGCCGGCGCGGAGCGAGGCGATGGTTGCGGGCGAGCCGATGAACATGTCCTCGGGGAACTTGCGGTACCGGAGAATCTCGGAGTAGATCGGCCCGCTCTCGTAGAGGTTGAGGCCGAGGCCGGCGAGGTACTGCAGGCGGAGGTTCCGGTCGCGGTTGATCGGGGCGTCCTTCAGCCACTCTTTCAGCTCGATCGCGCGGCCGCCATAGCTCGAAAACAGATCGATCGCCGAATAGAAACCGATGTCGCGAAGCGACTTCACGACCGGCGCGTACTCAGGCCGGTTGAGCTTCGCCTGAATCTCGTCGACGTTGATCTTGATGGGCTGGTCGCCCACCTGCCCGAGCAGGACCAGATCGTACCCCTGCCCGTTGTTGGTGTTGCCCCAGACCACGCCGTTCGGGAACGCTTCGAAGAACGTCCCGATTTCGCTCTTCACGGCCGCCGTGTTGCTTTCGTAGAGCTGGACAAACAGGGTGACGACGCCCCCCGGGTTGAGGTGCGCTTTCGCGGCGTCGAAGAACTCGCGCGTGTAGAGCATCGCCGCGCCCTTCACCCACGGGTCGAGCGGATCGGACGTGATGGCGTCGAACTTCTCCTTCGATGTCATCACGTAGTGCCGCGCATCGTCGATCCGGACGTGCACTTTCGGGTTCCTGACGACGTTGAAGTTGTGCTCGCCGAAGTACTCGGAGACGACTTTGGGCACCAGCGGTTCGATTTCCGCGATCGTCTCGTTCGTGACCACGGGGTCGACCGACACCGCGCCGGCGGTTACGCCGGCGCCGCAGCCGATGACCACGACGCGCTTCGCCTGCGGCGGAATCAGCGTCGTCATGTGGCCGAGCATGCGCTGGAGGCGCATGTCCTGCGGCTCGCTCGACGCCTGCACCTTGCCGGCGTTGTGGTAGTTGAGCACTCCGTCGGACAGCTTCGACACGGCCACCGACGCGGTCATGCCCTCGCCGACGTAGATGTATTGCGCGGTGTCGTTCACGCGCATGTTCGCGTAGCGTCCGTACGCGATCATGACGGCCGGAATGGGCTGCACGCTCCTGACGAGGACCGCGACGAGCAGGATCGCCGCGCAGGCCGTGAGCGTGGGCCACCACGACTTCTCGGCGCTCTCGTTCGCCGGGCCGAGCAGCAGGAGCGCGCCGCCGATTGCGGCGATGACCATCAACACCTGCTGGGCGTGCTGCGTGCCGATCCAGGCGACGAGCACGAGGCTGGCGCCCAGCGAGCCGACGATCGCGCCGACGGTGTTCGCGGCGTAGACGCCGCCGACCAGCCGCGCGGGATCCTGGCCGCGCGAGGCGACGGCAGCCAGCGCGAGCGGGAAGCTGGCGCCCCAGAGGATGGCGGCCGGCAGCACCGCGAAGAGCGCGCGGACGGCGTCGACCTGAAAATTGATCCACGGGTTGGTCGTGGCCGAGGGATTGAGCGGCCAGTACGGCAGCGACTGCGTGAGCGTGTACGCCGCCCACGCCATGCAGGCGCAGAGCGCCACCTGGCACCAGCCGAGCGCCACGCGCGGCCGCGCGAGCCGCGGGGCGACCGCCGAGCCGGCGCTGCTGCCGATGCCGAGCCCGAAGAGGAAGACGGCGAGGATGAGCGAGAAGGTATACGTACTGGCGCCGAAGAGGAGCGACAGCATCCGGGTCCAGATCACTTCGGCCGCGAGCGCCGTCATGCCCGAGAGCGCGATCACGACGTAGACACTCGTCGAGTCGGCGGCGCGGGTCACGCCCGACGGAGCGGCCTCGACCGCTGCGTACGGCGTCGCCTTCGCGATCGCCAGCCCGACGAGCGCAACGAGGATGTTGATGGCCACGGCGACGTAGGTCGCCACCGACACGTCGAACACCCGCAGCAGGTAGAAGCCCGTGAGCACGCTGCCCGCGACCGCGCCGGCGATGTTGCCGCCGTAGAAGAAGCCGAGCCACGACACGCCCTCGGGCGTCGCTTCGACCCACCGCGAGATCGCCGGCAGCGTCGCGCCCATCAGCAGCGTCGGCGGCAGCAGGCAGACGCTCGCAATCACGCCCCGGAACAGGAGTCCGGCGACTCCCGATCCGGCCCACGACGTGTAGACCCCGCTGACGAGCGGCATGCCGACGAGCACCAGCAGACCGATCAGCGCGATCCCGAGTTCGAGGCCCGCGTAAACGCGAAGGGGATGATGCCGCGCGGGCACGACCGATGACAGCACGAAGCTGCCCAGACACATTCCTCCCATGAATGTGCCCAGGAGCACTCCCAGCGAAATCGCCGACGAGCCAATCACCAGCTGGAGTAACTGGAACCAGACGATTTCGTAGATGAGCGCCGCGCACCCGCTGCCGACGAAGAGCAGCAGGAGCGCCGGGAGAAAACGTCGCGAAGTCATGACTACCTCTGCCGACCGTTCCGCCGAACGGGATCTACTTCACGTGCTTGCTGACCAGCTTCGTCATCTCGAACATGTTGACGGTGCCCTTGCCCGCGAACACGGCCTTCAGCGGCGCGTCGGCGTTGATGTTGCGCTTGTTCTTCTTGTCCTGCAGGCCGTTCTTCTTGATGTAGGCCCAGAGCTTCTTCGTGATCTCGGTGCGCGGCATCGGCTTCGCGCCGACGATGGCCGAGAGCGCCGCATCCGGCGTGACCGGCTTCATGAACGCCGCGTTCGGTTTCCGAGCGGTCTTCTTCTTCGCCTTCGCCTTTTTCGCCACAGTAGACTCCTTCGTTAGTTGACGCCCCATAGGCGCCGACGGAGCGTACCACGAAAGCTGCACGCTTTTGCAGGATTTGAGAGGGGAGTCAGCATTTTCCCCTCTGGGAACGCCCGCCCGGACTAGGTCGAACCGGCGGCCGCCCGAGCGAGATAGCTCTTTCGGGCGCGCGCCGTCATGCCCTCGCCGGAGACGCGCACCTCGATCGTGTGCATCTTTCCGTCCAGCTTGTCGGGCGTGAAACCCAGCGCGTACTGCCGGTGCAGTTCGTCCGCCACGCGCGAAAACGTCCCCGCCAGATCGCTCGTGGACATCAGCTCGAAATAGCCGCCGCCGGTGACGCCGGCCAGCTTCGCGAGTCCTTCGTCGGGATGATCCGCCACGGGCGGTCCGCCGCCGTACGCGCCTCGCCCGCGACCGAATCCTCCCGGAAATCCGGCGCCGCCGCGCGATCCGCCCGGCATGCCGCGATATCCCGGCATCGACGGCGCGAGCCCGATCGCGTACACCATGACGTCCTCTTCCTCGGCGCGCTTCATGACGTCCTTGAGCGAGCTGTTGCCGTTGCGGAAGTTCATCGGGCTGTCCATGCCGTCGGTGAACACCAGCACCACGCGGCGGCCCTGCTGGTGCAGGAGCGCGGTGATGCCCACGTTCACCGCGTTCCAGAGCGGCGTCGGCCCCTCGGCCTGCAGTTCCGTCCGGAGGATGTGCAGCAGCTCGTCGTGATCGGACGTGAAATCGCGCGGATCCACCTGGATGCCGTTCGAGAAGCTCCCGATCCGGGCGCGGTCGTCCGCGCGCATCATCTCGACGAACGTCTCGGCGGCCTTCTGCACCAGCGCGAAATTCCCGCGCATGCTGCCGCTGCGGTCGAGCAGCATCACCACCGTGATCGGCTGCAGGTCGCTCGAGAACAACGTCATGTCCTGACGCCGGCCGTTGTCGAGAATCGAAAACGCGTCGCGCGTCAGGTTCGCCACGAGGCGGCCGTCGGCGCCCGTGACGGTCGCATACACCGCGACGGTCCGGTTGGCGGCCTTGAATGTCGGAGACTGGGACGGCTCCTGGGCGCCCGCAGCGAGCACCGCACCGACAGCCATCACGCTGACGATTGCCGCAAGAGCACGCATGGACATACCTTTCATCCGAGGGGCTGGCACCCTCAAGGTTACTCCGCCGGTTGAGAGATAATCCAGCGATTGGAGATGCCCCATGCCGCTCATCGACGAAGGTAAGAAGGCGCCGGCGTTCAGCCTCAACGACCAGGACGGAAAGAGCCACCGCCTCGCGGACTACGCGGGCCGGCCGGTGATCCTGTATTTCTATCCGAAGGACGACACGCCGGGCTGCACCAAGGAATCGTGTCAGTTTCGTGACCACCTGCCGAAGTTCAAGAAGAGCAAGGCGGCGATCTTCGGCGTGAGCATCCTGGACGAGGCCAGCAAGAAACGCTTCGCCGACAAGTTCGACTTGAACTTCCCGCTCCTCGCCGACGCCGACCACGAGGTCGCGGAGAAGTACGGCGTGTGGCAGAAGAAGTCGCTCTACGGCCGGCAGTTCATGGGCATCGTGCGCACGACGTACCTGATCGGCCCCGACGGCAAGGTCGCGAAGCGCTGGGACAACGTGAAGGTCGACGGCCACGCGGAGGAAGTGCTGGAGGCCGTGCAGACGTTGTAGCACTACCTCCGGGCCAGCGTCCGAAGCGAATCGCCCGTGAGCCGGTAGGGGACCCAGTCGTCCATCGGGCGCGCGCCGAGCTTCTCGTAGAAGCCGATCGCAAGTTCGTTCCAGCGCAGCACCGACCACTCCAGCCGCCCGCACCCGCGCTCGACGGCGATCCTCGCCAGGCGCGCGAGCAGCGCCTCGCCAAGGCCCTGACGCCGGAACTTCGGGTCGACGAAGAGGTCTTCCAGGTACATGCCGGGGATTCCGAGAAACGTCGAGAACGTCTGAAAGAACACGGCGAACCCGGCAGGTTCGTCGCCGGCGTAGCCGATCACGACTTCGGCCGCGCGCCTCACGAACAGCGATTCGCGCAGCGTCGCCTCGGTGGCCACGACGGCGTGCGCCAGGTGTTCGTACTCGGCCAGGCTCTTGACGAGCCGCAGGATGATCGGGAGATCGCGTTCCGTCGCCGGCTCGATCCGGAACATCGTCACTGCCTGACCGTGTACTCGAGCAGGACGATCCCGGATTTCGGGTACAGACGGTGCGCGCTGAGCGAGAGTGCCGTTCGCGACGCACGCGCCGGGAGCATCGGGATGCCGCCGCCCAGCAGCACCGGAACGACGGCCGGTTCCACCGTGTCGACCAGTCCGGCGTCGAGGAGAAAGCGGAACAGCTCCCCGCCGCCGAAGAGCCAGATGTCCTTGCCCGGCTTCGCCTTCAGCGCCCGGATGCTCTCGGCGGGATCGCTGTTAATCACGGTGACGGCGGGATAGTCGGCGGCGCGCAGCGTTCGCGAGAACACCAGCACGTCCAGACCGGGCATCGAGCCGTCTCCGCCGTGCTGCAGCCCGGCCAGGAACGTCTTCCGGCCCATGACGACGGTATCGAACTGCGCGAACAGCGCGGCGAAGTCGATGTCCGGATCCATGGTGATCCAATCGAACTCGCCTGCCGGGCCTGCGATGTAGCCGTCAAGGCTCGCGGCCACCTGATAGCGAAGCCGCCGCATGTTCCACTCCCGGGCTCGAACGCCCCGCTACGGAAGCGACGGGCGCCGTACCTCCACCTCGATGTACTCGAGCGGCACGGTGCCGGTGTTCCGGATCTCGTGGACCTTGTCGACGTCGAACCAGGCCCACCGGCCGGGCTCCCAGAATTCCCACGTCATCGGGCCGACCGCGAGCCCTTTCCCGTCCGAGACCTGGATGATCACGGACTCGGTCGTATGACGATGCGATTCCGAGGTCTGCCCGGGCGCGAGAATCTGCCGATACGCGCGGAACCAGCGGTTCGTGAGCTCGGGCTTGCCCGGGAAGCCGGCGCCCGAGTTGGTGCCCTTCTCGTCGCCCGCCGACGCGTTGGTCACGACCATGAATCGAAACAGGCGATCGCCGGCGTTCGTGATCCGGTGCGTGATCGGTTCCTCGTAGTAGCTCGTCGTGCTCGTCGCGCGGATCGCCGGAACGGCGGGCCCGGGAACATTCGCGCGGCCGCCCGCGGGCGGCGCGTTTCCGCGTGCCCCGGCCGGCGGCGCGCCACGGCCGGCGTTCATTTCCTGCCCGAGCACCTGCGTGCGTTGCTGCGACTGGCTCAGCGTGATGTACAGAACCGGCTCGGTGTGGGTGTGGTACCACGACGTGTCGCCGGGCGGCACCTGCGCCTCGAGGATCTTCGTGGTGCCGGCCGCGAACAGCATCCGGTGATGCGGCTCGTGGTAGACGGGCACGACGCTCTCGCCCTTCGGCAGCGACGCGACGACGGTCGCTTCGCGCAAGTACGCGTCCACGCGGCGCTCCAGCAAATCGAGCGGCACCGTGCCCGCGGACAGCACGGCGTTGTGGAAGTCCTTGATGGAGAACTTGTCGCCGAGCGTCTTCTTCGCCTTCTCGCGCAGCTCGAGGATTTTCAGCTCGCCCATCATGTACGAGCACGCCTGGCCCGGGTTGACGACGTAGCGTTCGACTTCGCTCGCTTCGATGCCGTAGTCGATCGCCTGCTGGCGGGTCCAGTGCTTGGCGTGGATGCCGGTGTCGACGACGAGGCGCCTGGCGCGGAACAGCTCCATGTCGAGCTGCCCGAGCTGGCCCTCGAGATCGTTCTCGTACCAGCCGGACTCGGCCGCGAGGCGCTCGGCGTACAGACCCCATCCCTCGCTGAGCGCGGAGATGCCGCCGAGTGCCCTGAGGCGGCGGAACCGCGGCAGCGCGGGGTTCTCCATCTCGAGCGCGATCTGGAAATGATGGCCGGGCACCGTCTCGTGATAGACGAGCGTGCGCAGCGTGTACTTCGTCATGCGCTCGGGCCGCAGCGGAATCTGGAACGTGCCGGGGCGCGATCCGTCCGGCGCCGGCGCGCTGTAGCTCGCCGCCGCGTTTGCCTCGCGGAACCGGGGATACGGCTGCGCGACGATCGGCGCCTTCGGCCTCGTATCGAACTGCAGCGCTGCGCGCCGCTCCGCGTCGCGGAGAATCTGCTCGACGTCCGCCATGATGGCCTTGCGTCCGTCTTCGGTGAGCGGATACGCCTGGCTCTTCTCGAGCGCCTTGACCCGTTCCTGGAGCGTCCCCTGCGTCCGCCCGAGCTTCTTCAGGACGCCGTCCATCTCCTGCTCGATCTCGGCGACCCGCTTGAGCCCGATCTGGTGAATCTCTTCCGCGCTCAGGTTCGTCGTCGTAAACCGCCGGAGGGCGAACTTGTACGCGTCGTCGCCGCCCTTGAAGCGCCACAACCCCGCATCGTCGTTCGCGCGGCCGGCCAGCGGTTCGAGGAGCGCGATCCCCCGCTTCCACGCAGGATAGACCTGGGCCGCCACGATCTTTTCGGCCTGCGCGCGCAGCTCTTCCCGCCGGGCATCCGGAACGGTTTTCGCCGCGGCCATGCGATCGGCGAACGCCGTCACGAACGGGTTCTTCGCCGGAGGCGTCGCGATGAACTGGCGCATCTGCACGATCGTCGCGCGCAGGATGAAACGCGGCGGGAACATGTTCTTCGCCGCCAGACCGCGCGCCTCGGCGATGGCGTCGTCCATGCGGGCGCTCACCTGCCCAAGCCGGGCGACGTAGTGCTCGGCGTCTTTCTCCGTCACGAGCGGATGGTTCACGGTGAGGAGCGCCGGGAGGTTGACGTTGGCACCGCCGAACTGCTCGAGCGGAAACTGGTAGTCGCGGTACTTTTCCCCTTCGACCAGCGTGTTCAGCTGCCACTGCATCAGCTCCGCCGACACGCGTTCGGTGACGCTCATCCGCGCGGGGTCGAAGGTCGCGAGCTCGGTCAGCCCCTTCTGCGCGAGAAGGGCGACCTCGTGCCGCGAGGCCGGCGTGTTCGGCGCGAGCTGTTCCTCGAACCGATCCTGTTCGGCGCCGCTGAAATACCGAGTGGAGGCGGCCTGGTTCGGGTTCGCCCGCATCCAGTCGGCGGTGAAGTCGCGGAAGAAATCCGACACCGTTCGCGCCGGCCGCGGCGGTTCACCCTGCGCCGACAGACCGACGACGGCGGCGACGGTCACGACGAAGACAAGTGTTTTCATAGGTCACTACGGCGCGATCACTTCGAACGCAAATCGCAGCGCGGGAATGTGGTTGCCGGGATGATCGTCCGCGTAGGTCAGCTGCGGAAGGCGATAGAGCTGCTGCATGCCTTCGGGGCCCTGGTAGATCCCTGGATAGAAATCGATCAGGTGAATGCCGGGAGCGCCAGTCGCTGTGAAGTTCACGACGACGTCGCCCTGGCTGTTGAACCCGCACGCGTAGCCCATGTAGCCGTTGTCGTAGTTGGCGATGTAGATGTTGTCGTAATCGGTCCAGCCGACACCCTTCAGATGGATCGTCACCGGGGTCCCTGCCGGCCCCGACATCGGCGACATGCTCACGACGCTCGTTTCGACCACGAAGTACGTCCGTGCGAGCGTGGTGCCGCCCGAGCGAATTGACACCGAATGCCTCCCGCCCAGGTCGTCGGGAACGTCGAGCGGCAGATCGAGATGTCCATCACCGCCGATGGTCGTTTTCTTCAGCTCGACCTCTTTCGGCGCAAAGCCATTGCCGGATACGCGGCTTCCTTCCTGCGTGCCCCAGACGATCGCCACCTGTGCGTTGGCCGGAAGACCGCGCGCGCTCAGCGTTGCGCGCGACCGCACGGGCCCCTGCGCCGGCGCGATGCTGACGACGCCGTCTTCGCTCGACGCCTCGGACGCAGGCACGGGCTGCTTCTGGTACGGTTCGGCGTACGCCGACGGCGCCATGCGACCCGGGGTCAGGCGGAAGGTGAAGGAAGGACGGGGCAGGTACGCGTTCGGCGCCTGCTCATGATTGAGGTAGCCCTGCCCCATGTAGCCGGTGAGCACCTTGAGCTGGTGGTCACCAACGGTGCCGCTGGCTCGCATGCGCGCGACCGCCGTCCCGTGGGTGTCCGCCGCCGAGACCCATCCGGCTTCCTGGTTGTCCCAGTTGATCACCCACGTGCTCTCCATCGTCCGCCAGCCGAGCCCCGTGACGCGAAGCTCGATCGGCGTGCCGACCGGTCCCTGGGCGGGGTGCATCTCGAAGGTCTGGGTCACTTCGACGCCGCCCTGGGCGAGCGGCGCGCCGTTGTCGGACACGATCACTTCGTGCACGCCGCCGTAGTCCTCGGGGATGGCGAAGTGCGCGATCAGCCGGCCGTCCTCGCCGGTCTCGAACTGCCCGAGCGGCCGGGTCGTCTCGACGAACTTCTTCCCCCGGAAGTGGTAGTAGTCCTCGACCACCCAGCCGCCTTTGACGGTCTGCCACAACAGATCGAGCTTGCGGCGCGGCGGCAATCCTTCGGCGGTCGCGTCGATCGGGGTACCCACGACAACCTTGGCCGCTGCCGGATGCGTCAGCGTCAATGTCTTGAGATTTGACGGTTTCTTCGCGGCGGGAGCGGCGGCGCCCTGCGCGGCCGGCTGCGGTGGAGTGGAACGTTGACAGCCCGCGGTGGCCAGCGACGCCAGTGCGGCGACCGCTACGGATGTTCCGAGAAGATGGCGTGACACGTGCCTACTCCACGATGGTCAGCTGGGACGCTTGAACCTCGAACGGCTTGAATTCGCCGTTCCGGCCGTACTTGTCCGTCGCGGTGACGGTGTAGCGGATGATGCCGACGGGGGTGTCCTGCGGCACCACCCATTTCGCGACCCAGAATTCGCGTTCCGGTTGCGCCGCCGTCGCCCGGTATCGCATCGGGATATCGATGGTCTTGCCGCTCACGTTCACATGGACGACAAGCTGGGCGGATTCCTCGCGTTTGCCCGTAGACGGGTCGGCCACGAACATCCGCCAGCCGACCGGCTCGCCGCGCTTGAAGCGGTTCCTGAGGATGCAGTTTTCCGGATGTCCCGGCGGCTGGAAGAGCGCCATGTCGCCGTAGACAATCAGCCTGCCCTGTCCCGCAGCCGGCGGTGGCGGCGCCGCCTGCGCGGCCGCCCTCGCCCCGGCGTCCGAAGCGGCGAAACTCAGCACGACGACTGCGAGCGTCAACATCAGTCCGGTTCGTTGCACGGCAGCCTCCGGCGAAAACGAAATGCGCGACTCGCGAATTGTAGTCTTTCCCCGCCCGTCCCGCCCGCCCTGCCTGCCTGCCCGACCTACCCGGCCCACCCGGCCCACCCGACCCACCCTAGGCGAGGGGCGGCCGCCGCCGCGACGCGCCCGCTGCCTGTTCGAACGCGTGGGCTATCTGGAGCACGCCGGCATCATTCCCCCGCCGGCCCACGATCTGGATGCCGACCGGCAACCCCTCGGGCGTAAAGCCCGCGGGCACCGAGATCGCCGGGCACAGCGTCGTGCTGATCCAGTACGCCGACTTCATCCACGCCGCGTAGTGCTCCATCTTCACGCCCGCGATCTCGTGGGGCCAGTCGAGGATCGCATCGAACGGCGCGACCTGATTGACCGCGCACACCAGAAAATCGTGCGACTCGAAAAACGTCTCGACCCGCGCCAGCAACTCCTGGTGCAGATCGGTCGCGCGGGCAACGTCGGCCGCGGTGACCGTCGTCCCGCGTTCGATCTCCTCAACCGCCTCGGGCTTCATCTGCCGGCGGTGCGACCAGAGCAACGGCCCGAGGTTCGCGGACGCCCGGCGCCGCCGCATCGTCAGAAACACGTCGTCGGCGCCTGTCAGGTCGGGACACGCGTCCTCGACGCGGCACCCGAGAGTTTCGAACATCCCGCGGCTCGCGTCCAGCACGTCGCGCACCTGAGGCTCGAGCGGCAAGCTGCCCAGGTCCGGGCGCCACGCGACGCCCACGCCGCGCGCATCCCGCCCGAGCGCCGGAAAATCACGCCCCGTCATCACGCTCAGCAGGAACGCGACGTCGGCGACCGACCGGGCCATCGGCCCCTTGACGTTGAGCCCCGACGACGTTTCGTCCGTCAACGCGGGCGCGAGACCGGACGTCGGCCGCAGCGCGACGATGTTGTTGAAGTTGGCCGGGTTGCGGAGGGATCCGCCGAGATCGCTGCCGTCGGCGAGCGGAAGCAGTCCTGCCGCGAGCGCCGCGCCGGCGCCGCCGCTCGAGCCGCCTGCGGTCCGCGTGAGGTCGTACGGGTTGACCGTCGTCCCGTAGACGTTATTGTACGTGTGCGAGCCCATGCCGAACTCCGGGACGTTCGTCTTGCCGATCGGCACAACGCCCGCGCGGCGCAGCCACGCAACGAGCGGGCTGTCCGCGGCCGGCATACGGTCCTTGAAGATGGGCGATCCGGAGGTGCAAGGGAATCCGACGGCGTCTTCGAGATCCTTGAAGGCCCACGGCAGGCCGTGGAGCGGGCCGACTTCGTCGCCACGCGCGACCGCGCGGTCGGCTTCGTCCGCGAGCGCGAGGCACGCGTCGTCGTCCAGCTTCGCGACGATGGCGTTGAGCGTGGGGTTGTAGCGGTTGATGCGCGCGAGGTGCGCGGCCATCACCTCGCGCGCGGAAACCTTGCGGTTTCCAATCAGCGCCGCGAGCTCGCGTCCGCTGGTGTGGCAGATGTCGGTGTCGCCGCTCATGCGGCCCGGATCTTACTGCTTGAGGCTCATCTGCCGCTCGCCGGGGGCGGAATCGCGCCGGCGCGTTCGCGCCGGTACACCCGCGACTGCCCGTTGACCTCCATCGTCAGGCGATCGTCGGCGATCCGCCACCGGGTCGTCGTGGACTCATTGCCGAGCGTCAGCACGAGACGATCAGCATCCGCGGTCCATCGGCAACTCGTGGTCTTGACGGGCAGCCTGAACAGCGAGCGCCCGTCTGCTGTGTATTCCTCGTATGCGGTTCCGCCGGTAGGGTACGGGTACGTCCACACGCCCACGAGTGTCGGCGTCGCCGGCACAGGTCCATCTCGCAACATCTGCTTCGGCGTGCCCTCGAACGCCTGCGTCAGTATGGGTCCGTCAAATGTCACGGACCCCCGCTGGACGGCAGGCGGGCCGGATGGAACGGGGACGGACAAGGTAATCCACCCGTCCTCCATGCGCCATGTTCCGTCCAGCATCACACCGACTGTCTGGTTGCACGCGCCCTGGTCACCCAGCTCGAACCAGATTCCGAGACCGCCATTGGAGCGTGTTTCGGCATCCCAGCGCCCGACGAGCGGACTCGGCGACACGGCCTGAGCCAGAAGCAACGCCCACGACAACAGCACGGCAATCACAGTCATGGAAGTCCTCAGGGGGGCTTACCTGGCTATCGGCTGTTCACCGCCGGAGCTTCACGTACTGCGCTTATTTGGCGGCCTTGCGCTTCCAGAGCTCCCACGCCCGGCTGTAATTGTCGGACGCGGCGTATTTCTTCGCCTCTTCGGGATCGATGTAGGTGATCTTCCCGCCGAGCGCGATCGCCTGAGCCTGGATGCGCGCATTCAAGTCGAGGTAGATGCTGCGGCCGACGACGTTGAGGATCGAGTCGGCGGTGACGACCGCGCCGTGGCCGCGCATCAGGACGGCTGGCTTGTCCGCAAGGGATTTCGCCAGGGCGCGGCCGAGCGCCGCCGTCTCGACGAGCATGTTCGTCATCCCGCCGGCCTGGCGAATCTCGAACACCGGCACGCCCGCGGCGAGGTACGCGCTCTGGTGATACATCGGCCGCAACGGCACGGTGGAATCTGCAAACGGGATCAGCGACGGCGTGTGGCAGTGGACGACGGCGTTCACGTCGGGCCGCGCACGGTACACCTCGCTGTGGATGTAACGCTCCTTGTAGGCGGTCCGTCCCCGGGCGTCGATCGGCTCGCCATCGAGGCCGAACTCCATGATGTCGGCCGCGGTCACGAGCTCCGGGGCCACCGATCGCGCGAGCAGGAACCGCTCGCGGTTCCCCGGATGTCTGACGCTGATGTGCCCGTAGCCGTCGACGATGGCTTCCTGCGCGAGGATGCGATTGCCGGCGACGAGATCGTCGATCAGGCCCTGCGGCGGCGCGTCGTTCCGGTTAGCCTGCGGGAACAGCGCGAGCGCGCCCAACGCCAGGAAGTCGCGGCGGCCTATGGTCATAAGGTGGCCGGTTTCAGAAATGTGCCGTCGGGCGCACGGTCGATGGCCTTCACGGCCACGATCGCGTCGCGGTTGAGCGGCCCGTAGATGTGCGGGAACACCT
>Ga0097621_100002299_pt1 | contig 13086 bp, 15 predicted proteins | sample KBSMisM72_FD_73165 | JGI IMG/M metagenome (GOLD analysis project Ga0097621, IMG submission 73165) | Miscanthus rhizosphere microbial communities from Kellogg Biological Station, Michigan, USA - KBS Miscanthus M7-2 (version 2) (version 2) | ecosystem: Host-associated > Plants > Roots >... | reverse complement strand
GCCCCCTGACGGCTGCCCATGGACGGAATGAACACCCACCATCCCGCCGTTTCCTCGGTTCGCCGTTGCCCCAGGCGCGCGCCGAGCGCGAGCGGCTCGAGCGCCTTTTCCATGCGCGGGGCATCGGCGAGCGTGAAGCTTCCCCATTCGAGGCAGGGAACCGGCGTAGTCGAGGCAGGCGCCGCCGCCTGGACCGCTGGCGCGGCAGGCGTTGCGACTGGCGCAGGCTTCTTCGCCGGCGCCTTCAAGTCCGGGGGTGGAACGATCTTCAGCTTTTCCGGCTCGATCTGCCGAGCGAGCGGGGCGCTATCGAGTCCCGTGTCGGCCGGCGACATATAGCGCCACCACGCAAACGCCGCCAGGTTGGCGAGCACGAGCAGCAAAAACAGCGTCCTCATTTCGGCGTACCGCCCACCGTGGCGTGAGTGCTCAGCGCGATGTGTGCGAGGCCCTCGAGCACCAGGTTCTCGACATAGCGGCGCGGCATCGACAGCTGGTCGGCAAGCACGCGCCCGGCACCGCCGGAAACGAGGCACAGCGGCGTGCCATCCATGTCGCGGAATGCGCGGTACATGCGCTCGACCGCTCCGGCTTGCGCGTGGCGGCAGCCCGTTTCGATGGCGTCCACCGTATTGCGCGGCATGTCGCGCGGCGTGCCCTCCTGGATCGGCAAGCGCCCGGTGTGCTCGTGCAGGACAAAGCGCATGAGCTCGACGCCCGGCAGGATGCAGCCGCCGAGGAAGGTGCCGTCGCTCGAGAGCATGTCGACGGTGGTTGCGGTGCCGGCGTTCACCACCAGGCTCGCGCCGGAATGCAGGGCGCGTGCGGCGACGAGCGCCGCCCAGCGGTCGGCGCCGAGCTGCTCCGGCCGCTCGTAGCGGTTCTTCACGCCGCAGGCCTCCGCCTCGCCGCGCAGCCAGAGCGGCTCGGCGTCGAAGATGCTGGTCCAGTTGACCAGCAGCTGGTGCGCGCCCTCGCCTGCGACATTGGAGATCACGATGCGCTCGGGGTCGGCGTGCGTGACCGAGAAAGGGTTGACCTGGTCGCTAGAAGCGGCGAACTCGATCAGCGAGACGGTCGCGACGCTCTGCCACGCCCTGCCGTCGTGCCATCCCCACTTGACGCGGGAATTGCCGGCGTCGATGGCGAGGATCATGCTGCCCGGGCCGAAACCACGCGGCCGCTGCGGATGGCGCGCGGACCGGCGCGAGTGAGAAGCGAGAGGGCTCCGTCGTCGGCGAGGCCGGCGGCGATACCGGTGATCGAGCGTCCGTCGGCGAGCCTCACCCGCAGGCGCTGTCCGGCGTGCGCGTGCATGGCCTCCCATTCCGTCTTGAGGGCGTCGAAGCCATGCTCCTCGAAGACGTCGGTCGTCGCCACGAGCGCCGTAATGATGCCCTCGATCAGCGAGTCGGCATCGAAGGAGCTCGCAAAATCCTCCACGCAGGCAACCCGCCGGCGCAGGCGCTTGGCCAGCGCGCCGGCGCCGCGGCCGTTGATGCCAAAGCCGAACACGGCGAGCGTATGCCGTCCCGCGGCGCGTGTCTCGACCAGGATGCCGCCGAGCTTGGCGTCCCCCACGACGAGGTCATTAGGCCATTTGAGCGCCGCGCGAACCACACCGTGCGCGCGCAGCGCGCGAGTAGCGGCGATCCCGGCGGCGAGAGAGAGCGCGGCGAGCTCTCGAGGCGGCCGCCCGATTCGCCGGGCGAACGAGAAGGTGACGCCCTCACCGGGAGCGCTGTGCCAGCGACGCCCGCGCCGGCCCCGGCCCGCGGTCTGCTCCCGCGCGATGAGCGCGACGGGGAACGCGGCGCGCTCCTCCAGCAACACGCTGTTGGTCGATCGGCAGCTGGCAACGCGCCGGATTTCGACGCCGGGAATCTTCATGGGGCGCTAGTTTACGCGGCCGCGAACGAATAGCATTCAGGGCTACTTATGAGTCGCACATGAAACGCATCGCCATCGGCGGCTTCCAGCACGAGACCAACACCTTCGCTCCTTCAAAAGCCGACTACGCGGCGTTCGAGGCTGGCGGCGGATGGCCGGGCGCGAAGTACGGGGAGGCCATTTTCGGCGCAGTGGAGGGGGCCAACATTCCCGCCGCCGGTGCGATCCAGTCGCTGCGCGCGCTGGGGCATGGCATGGTCGGGACCGCCTGGGCCGCCGCGAGTCCTTCAGCGCACGTGACCGCCGACGCATTCGAGAGGATCACGGGCGGCATCGTCTCGAATCTGAAGGACGCGGGGCGGGTCGACGGCGTCTACCTCGACCTGCATGGCGCGATGGTGTCGGAGGAATATGAGGACGGGGAAGGCGAGATCCTGCGCCGCGTGCGCGAGCTGGTCGGTCCGCGAGTGCCGATCGTGGCGAGCCTCGACCTGCACGCCAATGTCACGGCGGCAATGGTGGCCACGGTCGACGCCATGGTCGCCTACCGCACGTACCCGCACGTCGACATGGCGGATGCCGGCGCGCGCGCCGCGCGTCTTCTCGACCAGATGCTCAGGACCGGTGAGCGCCTCAAAGGCGCCTTCCATACGCTCGACTACCTCACCGGCCTATCGTCCCAGTGCTCGTTCATCGAGCCCTGCAAGAGCATCTATGCCGAGCTGGCGAACCTCGAAAACAGGCACAGCTGCGTCCTCTCCTTCACGCCCGGCTTTCCGATGGCGGACTTCGAAGAGTGCGGGATGTCCGTATTCGGCTATGGGCCGGACGAAAAAAGCACGCAGGCCGCCGTGGAGCAGCTGCGGCGCATCGTCGCGGACGCCGAGAAGGATTTCGCTCTCGAACTTCATTCGGCGGGAGAAGCAGTGCGCCGCGCGAAGGAGCGCGGCGAGCCCGGCAAGCCGGTGGTGCTTGCCGACACGCAGGACAACCCCGGCGCCGGCGGCAACGGCGACACCACGGGCTTGCTCAAGGCTCTCATCCAGCAAAACGCCCAGGACGCGGTGCTCGGCCTGCTCATCGACGCGCCGTCGGCCACGCGGGCGCACGAAGCGGGGAAGGGTGCGAACGCGGTGTTCACGCTGGGCGGCTTGTCGAAGATTCCGGGCGACGCTCCGCTTAGCGGCGAGTTCACGGTCGAGGCGCTGGGCGATGGTCGCTTTACCTGCACCGGGCCGATGTTCAAGGGCTTCCGCATGACGCTGGGAAACATGGCGGCGCTGCGCAGCCGGGCCGCGCCGGGCGTGCGCGTCGTGCTTGCCAGCCGCAAGGTGCAGGCGGCCGACCAGGAGATGTTCCGCCATCTGGGCATCGAGCCGCGCACCCAGCGCATCATGGCGCTGAAGAGCTCCGTGCACTTCCGCGCCGACTTCGAGCCGATCGCGCGCGAGGTGCTGGTCGTGAAAGCGCCGGGGCCGGCGCTCGCCGACCCCGCCGAATTCAAGTGGACCAGGCTGCGTAAAGGCCTGCGCCTGCGGCCGCTTGGGCCAGTTACCCAGTGATAACGCTCTTCGCCTTCCTGCACCATCTTGCGGCGTTTGGCCTGGTTGCCGCGCTCTCCACGGAGCTCGTTCTGCTGAACGGCGAGATGGGTGCTGCGACGATTCGCAGGCTGGCGCGCGCCGACAGGATGGTCGGAATCTTGGCGGTTGTCGCGCTGCTGGTGGGCCTGGCGCGCGTGTTCCACTTCGGGAAAGGCGCCGCCTATTACTTCCGGAGCGCGCCCTTCATCGCCAAGCTTTCGCTGTTTTTCCTCATCGCAATGCTGTCAATCTACCCGACCATCCAGTTCGTTTCGTGGGCCCGGGCGCAGGCGAGGGGGCAGACCCCCAGCATCGAGGCCGGTATGCTGCGCAGGCTCCGCATGCTCGTACACGTCGAACTCACAGGCATCATGCTGATCCTGCTCTGCGCCGCGATGATGGCACGGGGCGTTGGGTCCTTTTCATGAAGCTGGCGGCGGAAATCGCCGTCGGCGCGGTCGCCCTGCTGCACGGGTATTTCCTGGTGCTCGAGATGTTTCTCTGGGACAAGCCGAAGGGGATGAAGATATTCGGGCTGACGCCGGAGAAGGCGGCGATCACGAAATCGCTGGCCATGAACCAGGGCCTCTACAACGGATTTCTTGCCGCCGGGCTCGCGTGGGGCCTCGCCGCAGGCCTGTACGAGGTGAAAGTCTTCTTCCTGGGATGCGTCATCGTCGCGGGGGTTTTCGGGGCATTGACCGCCAGCCGCAAGATCCTGTGGGTGCAGGCGGTCCCGGGCGGGATAGCGCTCGGCCTCGTGCTCGCAATCCGCTGAAGAAACAGGGAATTAGTTCTTATAGTCCTAGCGGACTAGGGCCGTGCAATAGAAGTATCGACGGAAAAGTCGCATGATCTCGACCCATGTGTAGGACGTGATCTACACATCGACAGACAAACGGCCAGCACACTGTTAGCAGCCCCCGCCTCGAGCAGTACGTTTCATGGCAGGGCCAAACAAAGCGCAGTCGTCAGTTTGATCGCCGCACCTGGTATGTGAGGGCAATCCCGGGGGGCACAGTTAGCAGCTGTGCTCCCCGCTTAAACCGGCCAGCGCACTGTTAGCAGCCCCCGCCTCGAGCAGCACGTTTCATGGCAGGGCCAAACAAAGCGCAGTCGTCAGTTTGATTCCGGAGGGCACAGTTAGCAGCTGTGCCCTTCGCTGTTTCTACCGCCGCGAAGCCATTCTCCTGCAGCAGCGATCCGTTCGCTATCGCCATCCACAGCTAAAACGTGTCGCGTTTCGTGGCAGCGTGTTCGCGCTGATCGTTTACGTCGCTGTCGGGCGTCGCTGTGTCGGGCGAATCCTCTCAACGAGGCGCGCGAGCCGCAGCACGCCCGCGTCGTCGAAGCGCTGTCCGACAATCTGGACGCCGATCGGCAAGCCGTCGCGGCTGTAGTCCCAGTTGATCGACGCCGCCGGCTGCTCGGACATGTTGAACGGCACGGTAAAGGCGATGTGCGGCAGCGCGTTATGCGAGTCGTTACCGGGCGCGGGCAGATCGGCCTCGTACGGCAGGATCGGCGAGGTCGGCGACAGCAGGAAATCGTACTGCCGGGATGCCCCCACCGCCGCCTCCCGCATCGCCAGCACCTGGTTGTACGCGTGCATCACGTCGCGGCCGGAGAACTTGGCGGCGCGCCACGAGCACCATTCGGCGATGAAGGGCAGGACCTTCTGGCGGCGCGGCGCCGGCAGCTGCATGTAGTCGTTATAGGATCGCGCCTCGAAGAACCGGCACATGCCGTCGAGCATCTCCTCGGTGAGGAACGAGCGGATCGACTCGACGTTGCACCCTGCGCTGGCGAGCGCGGTTGCCGCGGCCTCGGCCGCGGCGCGCACTTCGCGATCGATCGTCAGGCCGACGCCCATGTCCGGCAGCAAGCCGATCTTGACGCGGCGCGGGTCGATATCGTCCAGCCGCGAGGTGTGGTCCTGCTCCTGGCGTGGCAGCGCCATGTAGTCACGCCCATCGGGCCGCGCCAGGACGTTCATCATGAGAGCCGCATCCTCGACGGAGCGAGTCATCGGGCCGGCGACGCGGCCCATGTATGGCGGGTGGATGGGGACGCGGCCGAGCGAAGGCTTGAGCGCGAAGATGCCGCAATGCGTAGCCGGAAGCCGCACCGAGCCGCCGATGTCGGTGCCCAGGTGAAGCGGGGCGTAGCCCGCGGCGCATGCGGCGCCGGCGCCCGAGCTCGAGCCCGAAGGGTTGCGATCCAGCCGCCAGGGGTTGCGCGTAACCCCGTGCAGGCTCGACACGCCGGACGAAAGCATGCCGTAGTCGGGCATGGTGGTCTTGCCGAGGATGACGCAGCCCGCCTCGCGCAGCCGCGCGGCGGGCGGCGCATCTTCCGGTTGCGGCGGGGCGTCCTCGTTCGCGCGGGTGCCGATCGGCGCCGGCGCGCCGCGCGTGTAGATGTTTTCCTTGATGGTTACCGGCACGCCGTCCAGCGCGGAAAGCGGGCGGCCTGACTCCCAACGCGCCTCGGCGGCGCGCGCCTGGTCGATAGCGCCGTCGCGGTCGATGCGATACATGGCGTTCAGCTTCGGCTCGAGCTCGGCAATGCGCGCGAGCGCTGCGCGTGCCGCATCCAGCGGCGTCAGCTCGCGGCGCCTGAACGCAGCAGCGAGGTCCGCGGCGGTTCGTTCGTGGTATGCGGGGATCACGAGGCGACTATATACTGGCGCGCCAAATGCTGCGGTGCGCGATCCTCGCTCAGTTCGCCTTTGCCTGCTTCCTGGGGTGCGTCTGCGCGCCGGCCCACGCGCAGTGGGAAATCCGCGTCTGGCACGCGATGAGCGGCGCGCAGGCAACGGAGCTCGAAGACCTGGCGCAGCGGTTCAATGCGCAGCAGAAGGAATTCCGGGTCGTCCTCACCTACAAGGGAAGCCCCGAGGAGACGCTTGCCGCGACTCTCGCCACCCAGCGTCGCGGCCTGCGAGCGCTGCTGCCGCACGCGGCACCGCCCCATGTCGTGCAGATCCAGGAGACCGGCTCGGCCGAAATGCTGTCGCGCCGCGGCCTGACGGTACCGCTATGGCAAATCCTGCAGGATGCGGGGGAACGCATCGAAGGATACCTGCCGCCGGTCGAAGCGCCGTTCAGCGACGCGCAGGGCCGGCTGCTCGCCCTGCCGTTCAACGCGGCTACGCCCGTGCTCTACTACAACCGCGACGCGCTGCGCAACGCTAAGCTCGTCCCGCCGCGTACCTGGGAGGAGATGCCCGCGGTGCTCGATGCGCTGGCCAAGGAGGGCTACGGCTGCGCCTACACCACCGCGTATCCCTCCTGGGTGCTGCTCGAGAACATGAGCGCGTGGCACGACCAGCGATTCGCCACGCGCCACAACGGGATGAGCGGCGGCGAGGCGCGGCTCGCCTTCAACAGCCGGCTGATGGTGCGGTGGATCTCGACGCTCTCGACATGGCGCCAGTCCGGCTATTTCATGTACTGGGGGCGCGGCGACGAGGCCGAAACGCGCTTTGCCCTGGGGCATTGCGCGCTCCTGACGTCTTCGTCCGCCAGCTATGCGGCGCTGCGCGGCCGCGCCGGCTTTGACCTCGGCGTCGCGCAGCTTCCGTACTACAGCGACTTCGACGACGCGCCGCAGAATACGCTTGCCGCGTCTGCCGCCCTGTGGGTCCTCGCCGGCAAGCCGCGTATCGAGTATGTCGGCGTGGCGCGCTTCTTCGCGTTCCTCGCGCAGCCCGGCGTGCAGGCGGCCTGGACGCAGAAGACCGGCGAGATTCCGCTGACCTACGCCGCCTACGAGCTGATGCGCAAGCAGGGCTTCTACGCGGCGAATCCGGCCCAGGAAGTCGCGGTGCTGCAGGTGCTCGGCAAGCTGCCGACCGACGATTCGCGCGGCATCCGCCTCGGCCAGTTCCCGCGCATCCGCGGCATCATCAACGAGGAGCTCGAGCAGGTCTGGGGCGGGCGCAAGTCGGCTCTGGATGCGCTCAACGCGGCGGTGGCGCGCGGCAACGCGGTGCTCGACGACCTGGAGAAGGCCGACGGCGGGCAATGAGCCCGCGCCTGCTGCGCTGGGGCATGAACCTGTGGCCCCCATTCCGCGGGGCGGGCATCCGCGTCACGCACATCGCAGACGACTGGACCGAGGCGCGAGTCGAGCTGCGCCAAGGCCTGCTCAACCGCAACTTCGTCGGCACGCACTACGGCGGCAGCCTGTTTTCGATGACCGACCCGTTCTACGCGCTGATGCTGATGCACCGGCTGGGCGAGCGCTATCTCGTGTGGGACCAGGCGGCGAGCATCGATTTCGTCGCGCCCGGCCGCGGCAAGGTGAGCGCCCGGTTTTTGCTCGCCCCGGAGAGAATCAAGGAGATTGAGAGCCGGGCGGCCACGGGGGACAAGGTCCTGCCGCAGTTCGATGCCGAGGTGAAAGACGAAGCGGGCGCCCTGGTCGCCCGCGTTCGCAAGACGCTCTACGTCCGGCTGAAGCCGCGCTACCGCCCGCGCTAGCTACTTCGCGGTCTGCTTGTCGTGCTTTTCGCGGTGAATCTTGCGGCTTTGCACGTTCTGCGCGTGCTCGATCTTCTCGCGCTCGTGCTTGGTCAGCTTGCCGTCGGCCTCGGCTTTGGTCTCCATCTTCTGCACGTGCGCCTGCCCCTTTTCGAGGCGGGCGGCCTCCTTCTGCGTCAGCGCGCCGGACTTCTCGCCCTGCTCGATGCGTTTCTGCTGGTTGGCCTCGCGCTGGTCGATGCGGCGAGTGTCCTGCGCCTGCGACGGCAGCCACACGGTGGCGATGGCTGCGGCGGCGACGAGCTTTGCGAAGTTCTTCACGGTCCTGCCTCCCTGTTGGTTGAGCGAACAGGCAGAACAACGCCGCCGTGGCGTCCGCGGTTTACCGCGAACTTGTTACCAATGGTTACTGCTGTGGCTTCTCGACCTTCGACCCCTGGTGCTCTTCCGGCCGCTTATCGGTGAGCGGGTACGCCGGCAGCCAGACCGTGGCGATCGCCGCCGCGGCGATCAGCTTGGCCAGGTCCTTCAGCGCCTTGTTGCTTGCGTCATCCATGGATCGGGTTGTACCACGCCATTGTTACGTTTCAGCTCTTCAGGCACTCGCTCATGAACTTCTTGCGCTCGTCGCCCTTCTTGCCATCGGCCTTGGCGTTGCAGTCCTTCATGCGCTGCTGCTGCTTCTTCTGGGCCGCGCTCGGGCCGTCGTCCTTCAGGCACTCGCTCATGAATTTCTTGCGCTCGTCGCCCTTCTTGCCCTCGGCCTTGGCGTTGCAGTTCTTCATGCGCTCCTGCTGCTTCTTCTGCGCGGCGGTTGGTTCCTTTTTGGCTTCCTTCTTCTCCTGCGCTTGAAGCGGCAGGGCGACAAGGGAGAGCGACAGCGCGGCGATCAGGAACCGAATCATTTTTCCTCCAGGAGGTTTTCGATGGCGGCGAGCAGCTTGGCATCGTCGGGCGCGACGCGGGTCTCGAAGCTTTGCACCCGCTTGCCGCTGCGGTCGACGAGGTACTTGTGGAAGTTCCACTTCGGCGCCTGTCCGGCCGCCTTGACCAGGTCGGAGTAGAACGCGTTCTTCTTCAGGTCGGTCTTGGCGAACATCGGGAAATCGATGGCGTACTGGTTGATGCAGAACTGCGAGATCTGCTTGTTGGAGCCGGGCTCCTGGCCGCCGAAGTCGTTCATCGGGAAGCCGAGCACCACCAGTCCGCGCGCCTTGTACTTCCGGTACAGCGCCTCGAGGCCGTCGTACTGCGGCGTGTAGCCGCATTCGCTGGCGGTGTTGACCACCAGCACGACCTTGCCCGAATACTCGCAAAGCGACTGCGGCTGGTCGACGATGGTGTTCATGCTGCGGTCGAGCAGGCTCGGGCAGGCGGCCATCGCGTTGGCGCTGGTCAGGAGCAGGGCGCTAATAAGGAAGCGGCGCATTGGGTTTCAGCGGCTGCAGCGCGCTGCGGAAGTCCTTCTTGATCCGCTCGAGCGCGGCGGCCGTGTCTGCTTCAAAGCGTAGCACGATCACCGGCGTGGTGTTCGAAGCGCGCGCCAGCCCAAAGCCGTCGGCATACTCGACGCGCACGCCGTCGATGGTCAGGACGCGCTCGGCGCCTGGAAAGGGCCTGGATGCCTGCAGCTTGGCGACCAGGGCGTGCGGTTCGCCTTCCGCAAGGCCCCAGTGCAGCTCGGGGGTGGAAGGCGCGTTCGGCAGCGACTTCAACGTCCGGTTGGGGTCCTTCTCCTTCGACAGGATCTCGAGCAGGCGCGCGCCGCCGTACAGGGCGTCGTCGAAGCCGTACCAGCGCTCCTTGAAGAAGGTATGGCCGGACATTTCCCCGGCGAGCAGGGCGCCCGTCTCGCGCAGCTTCGCCTTGATCAGCGAGTGTCCGGTCTTCCAGATGAGCGGCTTGCCGCCGTGGCGCACGATCCACGGCTCGAGAAGCCGGGTCGACTTCACGTCATAGATGATCTGCGCGCCGGGGTTGCGCGACAGGACATCCCGGGCGAGCAGCATCAGCTGGCGGTCGGCGAAGATGATCTCGCCGTCCTTGGTGACCAGCCCCAGGCGGTCGCCGTCGCCGTCGAATGCTATGCCAAGCTCGGCCTGTCCGCTCCTCACGGTCTGGATCAGCTCGGCCAGGTTCTTCGGCACGGACGGATCGGGATGGTGGTTCGGGAAGCGGCCATCCACCTCGCAGTAGAGCTCCTCGACCTCGCAGCCGAGCGCGCGGTACAGCTTGGGCGCCAGCATGCCGGCGACGCCATTGCCGCAGTCCACGGCGATCCGCATCCTGCGCGCGAGCTTCACGTCCGAGGTGATGCGCTGGACGTATGCGTCCAGGACATTCGCCTCGCTGCGCTTGCCTTGGCCGGCGGCGAACTTGCCGGACTCGATGCGCTGTCTCAGATCCTGGATCTCATCGCCGTACAGCGTGTTGCCGCCGACGACGATCTTCAGCCCGTTGTAGTCGGGAGGATTGTGGCTGCCGGTGACCGCCACGCAGCTGCCGCAGCCGAGGTGGTGCGCGGCGAAGTACGCGACGGGGGTCGGCGCCATGCCGATGTCGATGACGTCGGCGCCGGCCGCGTTAAGGCCTTCGGCGAGGGCGCTCGCGAGCTCCGGGCCCGACAGGCGCCCGTCGCGGCCTATCGCGAAGGCCGGCGCGCCGCGCTCGCGGGCGAAGCCGCCCAGCGCGCGGCCGATGTCGCGCACGATGGCCGGCGTCAGGGTACGACCGACGATGCCGCGGATGTCGTAAGTGCGGAAGATTTCTGCTGGAACGGTCATGGGGAGAGGAATCCGAAAATTCGTTGCGGCAGCCAGGCGTGCCGGCCCGGAAAGGGGCCGCTCAGGAATCCCGCGTGGCCTCCAGCCTGCGGAAATTCTAGCAGCAGCGCGGGCGAGGCCTTGCGCGCCGCCGCCTCGAGGACATGCTCCGGAAGGAAGGGGTCGTTTCGCGCATTGAGTACGAGAGTCGGCACGCGGATGCGCTCGAGCCAGGACACGCTGGAGGCCCGCGCCCAGTAGTCGTCCGTATCGCGGAAGCCGTGCAGCGGCGCGGTCACTATGTTGTCGAATTCGTAGAACGTGCGCGCCGAGCGCAGGCGCGCGGCGTCGTAGAGCCCGGGGAAGCGCGACAGCTTGGCGAGCGACTTGGGCCTGAGCGTGGCGAGGAAGTGCCTGGTGTAGATCAGGCGCTTCAGGCCTTGGTCGAGCGTGCGCCCGGAGGCGCCGACGTCGAGCGGCGCCGAAATGGCGGCGGCGCGGGCGACGATGCCGCGCGCGGCGTCGCCGCGCTCTCCCAGCCACTTCAGCAGCGCGTTGCCGCCGAGCGAGACCCCGGCGGCGAACAGCCGCTCTTCGCGCGAAAGGAATTTACGCAGCAGCCAATCGATCTCTTCGGTATCTCCCGAGTGGTAGGCGCGCGCGAGAAGATTGGCCTCGCCCGAGCAGCCGCGGAAGTGGGGAATCGCGACGCGCCAGCCGTGCGACGCGGCATATCCGGCGAACGATCGCGCATAGTGGCTTTCCGAGCAGCCTTCCAGGCCGTGGAACAGGACCAGCAGGCGCTTCGCGGAGGGATCGCCGCCGAAGTCGACGTCGACGAAGTCGGCGTCGGGCGTGTTCCAGCGCTCGCGGCGGAACGCCACGCGCGGCGGACGGCGCAGGGAAGGATAAATCGACTGCAGGTGCCCGCCCGGCAGCCACCACGGCGCGCAGTACGGGCTCAATGCAGGATCTTGGGCGGGCCCTTGCGGGCCGGCTCGGCCGGCGCGGCCTGCGCGGGCGCGGGCGACGCATGGTGCACGATCATTCGCCAGCCGGCCGCGGTGCGCAGGTAGACGTTGGTGGCGAGGATGGGCACGGTGGGACGCGGATCTCCCTCCACCGCGAAGCCCTCGTGCACGCTGTGCACCGCCAGCATCATGGCGCTGATCGCGACTTGCTGGGACACGGTGACTCGCGCCCGCGGGCCGGCGGCAAAGATGCGCGCCCAGCTCTCGCGCACCTCGTCCTGGCCGCAAAGGCGCTGGCCGGCGGGATGCACGCAGACGATCTCCTCGTCCTCGGCCCACACGGCCATCATGCCCTCGAGGTCGCAGCGCTCGAGCGCTTCGTAGAAGGCGTTCTCCGCGTCCTGCGCGGTGGGGAAGATGCGGGCACTCATGAAATCGCGTCGAGGCGATTTAAAACCATTTCGACGCTCATGTCCCTCATGCACTTGAAATGTCCCAGAGGGCATTCGCGCTGGTAGCAGGGGCTGCACTCGACGCGCAGCCACAGCACCGTCGCCTGCGGCGAAGCCGGCGGCGTGTGCAGCGGGCTCGAGGAACCGAACAGCGCTACCTGCGGCCGCTGCAGCGCGGCGGCGACGTGCATCAACCCCGAGTCGTTGCTGACCACGAGCCGCGCTCCGGCGATGAGGACGATGGCCTCGTCGAGGGTGGTCCTGCCGACGAGGTTCATGCCGGCGATGCCCTGCGCCGACGGCGCGTCGCCGGCCGAGCCGATGGTAACTGCCGGCAAGCCGAGGCGCGTCGAAAGCTCGGCGAAGTACGGCCAGCGCTTGGCCGGCCCGAATTCGGCTCCGGGGCAAAGGACGGCGTACTCCCCCGCAATGCCGAACTTGCGCTGCGCTCGCGCGATTTCCTCGGCCTCTACGCGCAGCCGCACCTGCGGCAAGGGCTGCAGCGGCTCCGCGCCCGGCGGCTCGGCGAGCCGGGCGTAGAAAAGGCGCATGTCGGGTCGCTCGCTGCCCGGGGGGCGGCGATAGCGGAGGTTGAGCAGGCCGTAGCGCGATTCGCCGACGTAGCCGCTGCGCAACGGGATGTCGGCGAGGAAGGGAACCAGAGCGGACTTCCAGCTGTTCGGCAAAACGATCGCCTGGTCGTAGCGGCGAGCCCGGAGGCGGCGCGCCAGGCGCCAGCGCTCGACGAGCTGCAGCGCGCCGTGGCGCAGCGGCTCCTCGATCACGTCGGTTACCTCCGGCATGCGCCGCGCGACCGGCGCGACCCAGGGCGGCGCCAGCACTTCGATCTGCGCGCCGGGAAGCCTTTCCTGCAGCCGCGCGAGCAGCGGCTGCGCCATCAGCATGTCGCCGATCCAGTTCGGGGCGACGACGAGCAGGCG
>Ga0097621_100002298_pt1 | contig 13092 bp, 7 predicted proteins | sample KBSMisM72_FD_73165 | JGI IMG/M metagenome (GOLD analysis project Ga0097621, IMG submission 73165) | Miscanthus rhizosphere microbial communities from Kellogg Biological Station, Michigan, USA - KBS Miscanthus M7-2 (version 2) (version 2) | ecosystem: Host-associated > Plants > Roots >... | reverse complement strand
CGCATGAAGAATGTTCCCGGAGTTCGCGATGCAGCAGTGGTCAGCAACGTGCCGCTGACGGATTTCGACGTTGAGGTGAGTTTTCAAATCGAGGGAAGAGCGCCATACAAACCCGGCGAAGAAGCGGTTGCTGATTACACCGTTGCGAGCGGCGACTACTTTCGAACGATGGACATCGCGCTGTTGCGTGGTCGCGTTTTTACTGATGCTGATGCGACAAATTCACCTCAGGTGACGGTCGTCAGCAATGCTTTTGCGAAGCATTACTTTCCAAACGACGATGCGATCGGCAAACGGCTCATTCTCGACGGAGACGACAAGACGCCGCGCGAGATCATCGGCGTCGTGGGAGATGTTCGGCGGAAGGGTCTTGATGTAGCTGTGCAGCCGGAGATGTACTTTTCTTATCTTCAAAAGCCAGAGCGGCGCATGAATGTTGTTCTGCGAACTGAAGCGCCGGACGCCTCGCAGTTAACACAGCCGGCACGCGCGGAAGTCAAAGCATTTAATCCGGCGCAAATCATCTGGCGTGTGCAAACACTCGAACAACTGCTGGGAACGTCAGTCGCTCCACGCAAATTCAATATGATGTTGTTGGCGATATTTGCTTCAGTCGCGCTGATACTTGCGGCGATCGGTTTGTACGGCGTGATGAGCTACTCGGTCAGTTGGCAAACACACGAGATCGGCATTCGCATGGCTCTCGGCGCCAGCCGCCGCGACGTGCTGCGGTTAGTAGTACGACAGGGAATGAAGATGACGTTGCTTGGACTCGCGCTCGGGTTAGTGGGCGCATTCTTCGTCTCGCGCGTTCTGATCGGAATGCTCTACGGCATCTCGCCAACTGACCCTCTCACCTTCACTGGCGTCTCAATCGTGCTGTTGGTTGTGGCGTTGCTGGCGTGCCTCCTCCCCGCGCGACGAGCAACACGTGTGGATCCGATCGTCGCGCTCCGAGCTGAGTAAATCGCAGCTTGGACAGGGTCAGTACCGTCCGCGGTAGCGGATGGGTACGAATCCTGATCGTTAACCCATCCGCTACCGCGGACGGTACTGACCCTGTCCAAGTTTGGTTTAAAGGTGCTCAAGAGGGAGCCGACGAGGGTCAGGAGGACGCCAAGGAGGCTTACGGTGCTCGGGGCTGAGAGGGTTTTGGAGGCGATGAGGGTGAGAGCGCCGAAGGTGACTAAATAAAAGGGGAGCATTCGATGTGTGGTGCGAGCGCGGAACCAGATGCTGGCCAGGTTTGACAGCAGGAGAATTGCCAGCACGGGTTGGAGCCATGGGGAGTAGGGGATTGTTTCAACGCCCGCGATTCCGAACAGGCTGAGGTACGCGGCCCAGCAGAATGGACACTTCGGGAAGAGTGCGAGCCCGAGTGCGACTGCGGTGCCGAAGACTGGCGAGGCGACGCGCAATTTTGGACGGTCGCGATTTTTCTTCAACACCTCGATTACTCGGTCTACAACCTCGCGTTCATTCCACTGAATCCGTCCGAAATATCCTGCCGTCTGACCTTTCGCGTCGAGAATGTAGAGTTCGATGCGGTGGCGGTTCACGAGCGACTCGATGAAGTTGACGCCGAGTTGGAAGTGTTTGCGAAGTGCATCGACTCCGTCCGGAGCGCGTAGCAGCCGATGTTCTGGCGCGAAGCGGATGCCTCGATGGTGGCCGTAGTTGAGAAGACGCTCCGGTAGATCAAAGCCGGGATCGTAAGTGATGGCGGCAGTGTTGATCTGATCGGCGAGGCCTTCAGACTCGAGGAGTTTTTGAATACGGGCGAGCTTGGTGATTGTCAGCGAGCACTTCAGCGGGTTGTCGCAACGTGTGTAGAAGAAAGCGACGATTGATGGGCGGCCGTAAAAGTATTCGCCGAAGGTTAGGGTGTTACCGTTTTGATCTTCGAGGACTGTTGAGTCAATCGACGAGGAACCACGTGCTGGACGCATCCAGGAGAAGAGATCTTTAACGCTGTCAGGCAACTGGCAGCAGTCGGTGTTGGTCTCGCTGTGCGTTTGGATACTCTTGAGAACCTCTTCGAGAATCGGTTGATATTTTTTAGCGAGTGCTGAGGGACCAGTTCGCAGTGATTCGACTTCCGGGATGATGGGGCGCGCGTGTGAGCCAAGCGAGGTTAACGTTGCGAGAAGTTCACGAACGGGTGTGGTTCCTTTGGTGCCGATCGCGAAGCCGCCGTAGGTTTCGAGGGATAGACGTTCGTCGCGATAGCGAATGTTGCTGATGGCACGCACGACGAACGGGGCGAATGCCGAGTTGGGGGTAGGGTACGAGCGCAGTGCGCGGGCAGCGGCGGCGACGAGGTATGGATCGACGCCGGTGTCGAGATCTTCGAGAACGAATGGGAGAGCGGCGTCGGGAAGTGTTGTGCGGGCGAGGGTGAGCATGACCCAGCCTCGCATGCGCACGACGGTTGCGGCGCCGCGTTGAGCGTAGAGAGGGTTAGATTCGTGGAGGAGGGGGAGTAGTTGAGCAGGAGGAAGGTGCTCAACGTGTTCACAAAACTCTTGTTCTGTTAATTCAACCATCGGTGCTCAAACCGAGGGCGGCCATGGAGGGCCGCCCCTACAGTACGTACTTCATTTCCCGTATCTACTCATGAAGCGTTTTGCGGACTTTTTGATTTTGGCGGACTTAGAGCTTCCGAGTTCGTCCACGCGGTTCAGCAACTGCTGATCTTTGCCAACGGCTTTTTCGTCGCCGAACTGCTCCAGCGCCGTTAAGGCCGTCGCCTGGATGTCGTCGTACTCGTTGTCGTCGAGCAACAACTCGCGTGCCTGCTCCTGAAACCGCTTCGGTTTGACTGACTGCAACGCTGCAGCTGAGATTTGCCGAATGTCGCGATCCTCGTCCTTGTCGCGCAACAACTTCTCGAACACAGGCGCCGACTTCGCATCCGCCGAAAGCAACCGCAGCGCTTCCCGCTTCGCTTCAGGATTCGGCGGCGCGTTTAGGATCTCACGCGCCACTGGATATGCTTCGGCGTGCACGTCGTAACTGAGAAGTTGCAGCGCTTTCTCAGGCGGTACCAGAGCTTTGCTCGGATCCTGCAATCCTTCGAGCAGTCGCTTTTGAACATAGCCGTCGTTCTCGCGCGCGAGAATCCCCAACACGCGCTGCCGTAATTCCTCGTCCGGGTCGTCCACCAACTCACGCAGCGTCGCGAAATAATCTTCACGATGCGGTTCAAACTCGATCACTGAAAACGTTGCAGCCTGCAGCGACTGAAGGGCAGCCAAGCGAACCTTAATCGGTTGCTGTCGATCGCGGAGTACGTCCAGCGACGCCTGCAAAGTGTCGTCTGACGCGATCGTGGCAAGCGGTGCTTCAACAAACGCCTTCGCACGTTCCGCCGTCGACTTCTTCTCGTTCGTAGCTACAGCGAATGCGGCTCCCGGCGATCTCTTCGCCGAACTCTTCTTCGCCGGTTTACTCTTTTTCGTCCCGCGTTTTTTCGTCTTGCTTGTCGTCATGATTCCTTCTTTCTCGTGTAACGCGCATTAGGAAAATGGGACATCGTCGTAATCGAATCCCATACACGCAGCAGCACTGACCTTGCCCTGAAAATCCAGACTGTCGCGGACGCGCGGGCTGAGACCAGGCGCTGTGACGACGGGCGACGGCGCCATCGTGCCACCGGGCGCCGTTGGCGGTCGCGGTGGTCCTGTAATGCCGTTCCAGGGCCACATCGTGTCAGCCAGGTTGTGACCGATTGGCCAGGCGCCACTGTCGAACGACGCAGCCACAGCCGGATTGAAACGATTGTTATTCCTTTGCCACTTGGCCCATAGACGATCGACGTTGCAGTGCAAAAGAAAGAACAGCGGATCGCGAGCGGCAGTGCCGATGCTGGAGATCGAACCGCCAAAGCTCGTGTGCGCTGAGCCGTGTGGATTGCCTTCCATGGTGCGGAACGCCGGATAAGCGGTGCCGAGCGCGAGCGTTTGCGCTTCCGTGCGTACGCCAGTCGGATTGTTCGAGTTGAAGAATGGTCGCCGGTTAATTCCCGTCACGCCGTCCGTTTTCCAGAACTGTAGCGGATTAGTAGCACTGAAGAACACTGTACCGATGTTGTCCGACTCGCCGAGAAAATCACGTTTGAAGATGTTTGGTGAGCCCTGATCGAAACGCCAGTAGTGCAGCGCCACACTCGGATCGATCGCCTGCAACTCTCTTTCGAGATCGAGCAGGTAGGCGCGATGCCACGGCAGAAAACCGGGCGCGCCGTGTGCCTGTGGGGAGCTGACATTCGTGTGCATGTCGCGGAAGTCAGCGAAACGGCCGAGACCCGCGTTGTTGAGTTGTGCAAAAGCGGCGATGAAGCGATCGCGTTCGGCAGGCGTCAGGTTGTTTGCATTTTTTCTGATGCGAACGGTGCAGGGTGTTGACCCGACCACCTTATTGCCGTTCCCGTGACGTGCCTCAATCGTCACATCATTGAGACTGACGCTCGCGCGACCGAACTGTCCCGCCGCAAAAAACGAGACCCAATTTCCATTAACTGGTACACCGAGCTGCAAAGACGCGCTGAACGCGCCAGTTGTTCCCTTGCGAAAAACCACTGAGCCGCCACTGGCCGTGGTCTTTGCGCTGATACGCATCGGGGGTTGTCCCTGGCCCTGTGCACCAGCGGGATCTGTGATCCGGATGCGACACGACGCCGGCGACCATGTTAAGAAGCGAGCGTTGGCATTCGGGCTATTATTTATTTGAATCTCAACGTCCATCTGAAGATCTCCGTGAAAGGAAGGGTGAGTTTAGTCGGGGGAATTGCGAAATGTCGGGGGCAGACTATACCACAGATAACGCGGATAAAAATCCGGATTTCTATCCGCGTTTATCTCTTGTTCTTAATCCGTTTTATCTGTGACCCATATAGCGCCGAGGCCGGCGTCCCAGAGTAGTTTATTAAACGCCGGAATGTCCTTGTTGAGAAGCTCAGTGCCACGTGCTTTCAACGTCGCCCACTGCGCGTTCAGTTCCTTCATGCGATCCATCGACGGCTGATTCACTCGCGGGATGTCACTCTCGGTTTGATTGATCAGAAACAGATAGTTAGCCGTGAACTTGTTAGGAAAATTTTCGACGTCGTCGTAGGCCTTCGACTTTCGCTGCACCATGTCCTCGTCCCACGCCTTCATCTTCTTGAGCAGCGCATCGCCATCTTTCTTGATCGCAGCGTACTTCGCGCCCGCAGGCAATGAGTTGAGCAATGATTCCAACTGCTTCTGCTTCTCGTAAAGACTGTTGATCATGCGATGCATCGCCGTCAGCTCAGTCTCCATGTTGAGCATCGTCTGGTGATACTCGGTGTAGGTTTGCGAGTTGGTTGGGTAGAGTGGATTAGCTAGAACTTCTGCATTGGTTGCGACTGTCTGGCCGCCCATTTTCAAGGTCACACTGTAACGTCCCGGTGGCGCTTTGTGTGCAGCGAAGCCTCCCTCGATCCGAACGTTCGGCACACCCACCATCGTTTGATAACGCAGGTTCCAAACAAAGCGATTCAGACCCTTGTTCTTCGACAACACCGGATCGGGACTTGGACCAGAATCGTACCGGATAAACTTCTCATCAGCCTTCGAGGAAAAATTGCGAACCACAGTTCCAGCGGCGTCTTTGATCTCGAGCGAGATCTCGTCGTCCTTTTTCAACTCCGGCAGTTGATAGTAAAGAACAACTCCCGTCGCCGGATTAACTCCCCTGAACGTACTCGCACCCGTAAACTCATCATCAGTTCGATCCAGTTCGCTGCCTCCGTTTACAAGGTAAGTGCCGTCGGGTTTGTAGATCGCGAAGGAAGGCCCGCCCCTTTTATACTGCCGCAGCACACTCAAGTCGTCGAGGATCCAATAAGCACGTCCGGACGTTGCCGCAATCAAATTACCTTTGTGTACACGCAGATCGGTTATCGGAGTGATGGGCAGGTTCAATTGAAACGGCGACCAGCTTCGTCCGCCATTCCACGAAATAAACAGACCCAGTTCCGTTCCGGCAAACAGGAGATCGCGACGCACGTCGTCCTCGCGAATGACTCTCGTAAACGCATTCGCCGGCAGACCGTCGCTGATCTTCGTCCAGGTTTCACCGTAATCAGTAGTTTTGTATAAACCGGGTGAGTGATCGTTGAATTTGTAGCGAGTGGTTGCGATGTATGCCGTTGCTTTATCGTGCGGTGAGACTTCGATCGCATTGACCAAACACTCTTGCAGCCCCTTCGGTGTTACGTTCTTCCAGTTTGCGCCACCGTCGCGCGTGAGATAGACGTAACCATCGTCACTGCCGGTCCAGATCACGCCTTTCTCGAGTGGCGACTCCATGATGTATGCAAGCGTGCCATAGTTTTCCGCGCCGACCGCCTCATTTGTGTATGGACCACCGCCCTTGCCCTGTTTCTCCTTCTCGTTGCGCGTGAGATCCGGCGAGGCTTCTTTCCAAGTGCGACCCATATCGGTTGTCTTCAGCAGGTATTGAGAGCCGTGGTAGTAAGTGTTCGGTTCATGGTTGCTGCGGACGATCGGAGAGTTCCAGTTGAAACGATACTTGATGTCTTTCGCATCCATCCCGAGATACTGAATCGGCGCTGCCATGATTTGCGTGGACGCTTGCGCAGCAACGTCGAGCACCTCGATCGTTCCCTGGTAGCTGCCACCCATTACGTAATTAGGTTTATCGGGATCGAATGCGAGAAACGCGCTCTCACCGCCGGCGGAATACGTCCAGCTAGAAGTGCCGATACCACCGCTTCCCAACTCGCGACTCGCGATCGAGACAGACGAGTTGTCCTGCTGCCCACCATAGATGCGATACGGAAACTGATTGTCGACGTTGATGCGATAAAACTGCGCGGTCGGCATGTTGTTCTGTGAGCTGAAGCTCTTGCCGCCGTTGAAAGTTATCGACGAGCCACCGTCGTTCGAGATGATGAAGTTATTTGGATCGTTTGGATTGATCCAGAGATCGTGAAAGTCGCCGTGCGTGCCTGAAAGGCTTTCCCACGTCTTGCCGGCGTCTGTCGAACGCAGTGCGGGAGCACTCAAAACGTAGATCGTGTCTTCGTTCTTGGGATCGATGAACAGTTCGATGTAGTACCACGCGCGCTGAACAAGACGATGATCGTTCGTGATGCGGCTCCACTTCTTGCCGCCATTGTCGGAAACAAACAGTCCGCCCGCTTCTTTGTCAGAATCGCTTTCGATCAGTGCATAAACTTTTTCCGGATTCGAGCGGCTGACTGCGATCGACATCTTGCCCATCTCTTCCGGCAAACCTTCTTTTAATTTCTCCCACGTCTCGCCGGTATCAGTCGATTTATAGAGACCGCTGCCGGGTCCGCCGCTAATTACTTTCCAAGGCAGCCGGCCGTGTTCCCACATCGCGGCGTAAAGAATCCGCGGATTGGTCATGTCCATCGACAACTCTGACGCACCGGTTTTGTCGTCGACTGACAAGACGAGCTTCCACGTCGCGCCGCCATCGACTGACTTGTAGACACCGCGCTCTTTCGACCTGCTGTACAACGCCCCCTGCGCGGCTACAAAAACGATGTTTGGATTTTTAGGATCGACAACGATACGCGAAATGTGCTGCGTTGCATCGAGTCCGATCTTCTTCCACGTCTTGCCTGCATCGGTGGATTTGTAAACTCCATCGCCGTGGTGCGTCATCACACCGCGCACAGCGTGTTCACCCATCCCGACGTAAACCACATTCGAATCACTCTCGGCGACCGCGACAGCGCCAACCGAACCAGTCTTGAAGTATCCATCAGAAATATTCCGCCAACTGATCCCCATGTCGTCCGTCTTCCACAACCCCCCGCCGGTCGTTCCCATGTAATAGGTCTTGGGATCACCGACAACCCCCGTCCCACAATTCGACCGTCCCCCACGAAACGGCCCGACGGAGCGCCACTTCAGCGGCTTGAAGATCGCGTTGTAGTCGTCAGGGGAGGTTTGAGCAGAAAGTGGAACTGCAAAAAAGGAAACAAGAAGCAGCGCGATTAGGGGTTTCGACATGCGGCAGATAATACACTGTCGCATTCACAAGCCACGAGAAAATCTTTCCCTTCGGAACGTACTGTAGGGGCGGCCCTCCGTGGCCGCCCGTGGTTTTGATCAGGCCGATATTCACAGGCGCCCTTCCAACCGAGGGCGGCCACGGAGGGCCGCCCCTACAGTACGTTCTACATAGACACGCACGTAGTCCACTTCCATGCGTTGCGGCCAGACACGATCGTCCACACCTTGTTGGCCGCCCCAGGTTCCACCGACGGCGATGTTGAGGAGGAGGTGGAAGGGTTTGTCGAAGGGCCACTCTTTGAAATCGGCCGCAGGGTTAGTCAGACGTTCGTTCTTGAAAGTGAAATAGTGTTGCTGGTTGATGTATGCGCGAATCTCCTGCGCGTCCCATTCGATTGCGTAGACGTTGAAGCCGCTGCGCGCGTTGGGCACGTGCGTCTTTGCGGTTTTGTGTGTGTTGATGTTGTGGTTGTACGACTTCGTATGAACTGACGCGTGGACGATATCCGGATCGAAGCCGACGTGCTCCATGATGTCGATCTCGCCGCTACTGGGCCAACGTCCATATTTCCAGCCGGTGGGGAGCATCCAGATCGCCGGCCAGGTACCGCTGCCGGATGGCAGCTTTGCACTCACTTCGATACGGCCGTAAGTCCAGTCGCCTTTTCCTTTGCTGATGAGACGTGCCGACGTGTATTGGCGTCCTTCCCATTCCTCGCGTCGTGCTTCGATGATCAAATGACCGTTCTCGACGCGCGCGTTCTCCTTACGTTCCTTCGTATAAAACTGCAATTCTTTGTTGCCCCAGCCGTGTCCGCCGACGTCGTAGCCCCACTTCGCCGGATCCGGAAGACCGGAATAATCAAACTCATCCGACCAGACGAGCTGCCATTTAGTCTGCGCCGTCGCAGGTAGTGAAACGAGCGTGATGACAATGATAAGAAACAGAAATCCGGTTTTCATCCGCGTTCATCCGTGGCTAATACTCGTCCGGTCTTTCGATCGATCAGAGCCATCGCGGTCCTCTGCGCCGGCACCATGACAGTGAATTGAGTTCGCGATTCAAGGTGCGTCACCACCAACCTCGTAGCGTTATTGCTCTCTGATACGAAGGTATAAAGCACAACGTCGCGGAAGACTGACGGCAGGATCAGAATCGCGGGGTTCTGCGCGACTGCATTGAATACCGGTGTGACACGCGCTTGCGCCAGCGCCAGGCGGTAAAACTCTGCAAGCGCCGTCATCGAGTCGCCAAGCTCCAAAGGCAAGTGACTCCAAACAATAGCCCCCGATCCCTGTCTCACTACGAGCGGAACATCACGCGCGAACACAACTTTCTCGAGCCGCTGCATCTTCTCGCCTTCGTAACGTACGTGATGCTGCCGGCCCGCGATGTTGATCCACTCAGATTGCCGGACAGGCTCAACCGTGATGTAGGTTTGAGCAAACTCTCTGACCGGAAGCCAGTGTTCGTCTTCGTAGAACGGTCCCGAGATCGCAACCGTTGCTCCTCGCGTAGCCTCCGCAACAAGAGCCTCCCAACACTTCTGATTCAAGACACGCGGCGACGGCACGATGATCAGTTTTGCTTGTCCGGCATAGTCGGTGAGCGTGTACTCGCTGACTGCCTGCACCGGCACGCCGCAGTGGTAATACATCGCGCGCACCGCTCTACGAGTCGCTTCCTGCGCGAAACTACGCGGTGCGAACATCTGCGAGTGTGGAAGGACCATCGCCACGGGCTCGGACACACGATCTTTCAGAAGCTGTCCGTGTTGGGCCATGAATTTTGCGATACGCAGAAATGGTTCGAGTTCCGGTTTCGCCGTGCCGTCAACACGATGAAAACCGATGCCGACTTCATTCGTCGAATTCATGTAAGGATTCGTGTTCCAGATCCACTCGACAAAGCCCGCGCCGTCAGCGGCGAATGAAAGAGCCATCTTGCGTTCGAGCAGATTGCTGACGTCCTGCTCGCTGCGCCAGGGCGCACCACCGTCAGCTTTCTCGTAAAACATCACCCCCGTCTCTTCCACGAGGTTCAGCTTCGAGGGCGTCTTTGCCAGCACGCTGTCCCAAACCAGATCGTCGTTGTTCCACCAGTTGTGAATCGACAGGAAGTCAACTTCGCCGGAAAAGAACTGCGGGTTAGGACTGTCGCCGAGTCCGCCTTCATCCTGGCCTACGGTGATCAATTGTTTCGTGTTGCCGTTGCTGCGGATGGCCGGCGTCACCTGGCGAACCCAGCGAATGAACATGTCCTGCGCGAAGAGTCGATAATCGAGTGTCTTGAGCGGCAGCCGATCGTCGATAAGGTTGACGCTTTCGAAGTCCTGCAATTTGGGGAGGTCCAAAGATTCATCACTACTGCGCCAACGTTCCTGAAGCTTACTGAGCCGCTCCTCGTCATTGGCAGCTGGATAACGATCCTTCAGCCACTGTTTCCACGCGGCCTGTTCGTGAGCGTCATAATTTGGTCGGCAGTTCCAGAGATATTTCGGCGAGCAGAATGACGGTTCGTTGATGAAGTCCCAGAGCACGTCGTCAACGCGGCGACATCGTTCAGTGAACGCTGAGATGAACTGTTGTTGTGCTTTTACTGAATGCGGATCGAGATACGCATTCTCGCCGCCCCACGTTTCGGGCAGAAACGCGAAGAAGGTGAAGATCACCGGAATGTCGTACTTGTGCGCCGTTAGCAGAAACGCATCAAACGCGCGCAACACTGCCTCGTCGACCTTGCCGGGTTCGGGCATGTATTTCTTCCAGCCGGTCCAGATCCCGGTGCGCACGAGGTTTACGCCGGCCGCTTTCATCGCGCGAAAGTCGTTGTCCCAAACGAGTGGATTCGGCTCGAAAAGATAACGGCGATGTTTGTCGGACGACATGTAAGTCGTGCCGGTGACTGGAAAGACGCGGCCATCGCGGTAGAAGAAATGTTTGTCGACGGTCAGCGCTTTGCCGCGTGCGAGGAGTTCTTCGTCGTAGATCCAGAAGCCGTTGGTGTGCGTTAGTGAGTTGAAATTTGAGTGTGCCTCAATCTTGTAAAAGCCAGGGGTGAGTTTTGCGGCGTCGGGGAGTTTCGCCGAACCTGTAGCCTTCGATTTTTCTACATTCAGCAACAAAGTCAGATGGGAAACTATCACGTCCGTCTTGTCACGTACGAGGATAGTGCATTCAGTCTTCGTCTTGCGCTTTTCCAAGTCACCTTTCGGGTACAGCAGTTCGACTGAAAAGGATGGAATCTCGCCAGGTTTGTAAGACGCGAAATCTGTTTTTACTTCAAAGCGGCTTGCGCCCTGTGCTGCGATTGTCGCAAGCAGGCTGATTGATCCGTCCCCGATGGTCCCGTTGAAGTTAGCAAACACCCAACGGCCGCCGGCAAAATCGCCAAGCAAGCGATCGACTTGAATCATCGGCGCCCCCACAGGTCGACCATCACTGTTGACTATCGACGCCAGCGACTTAACAACTCCCTCATGAGGACCATCGCTGCCGGCCTCGTCGGGTTCGTTGTTTGTCGAACTCAGACGCACGTACAACTCGAAAACTTTCTCAGCTTTGAAGCCGCTCACAAACATCGACTCGCCGGCCTTGTACGCGGAGGTGTCGACAGCAAAGGAATGAGTGATGCCGAGCCGTTTGTGGAAAGTGGTTTGAGCGGGCTCGAGTAGCCATCTCGAACCGTCGCGCACTACGGGCCTCGAGAGCGGGACGCCGCCGATATTCAGCCAGTTTCCACCAGCACGCAGATACTTCAACAGCGCATTCCAGATGCTTTTCGGAAAAGCGGAACCGTAAGGTGTGACCAGCAGATCGAAACGCGCGACGTCCAGTTGTGCAATTAGATCTCGTTCGTCGAGGAAATCAACTTTGAAGTTGTCGAGCGCCGCTTGCAGACTCTCGCGAGAGATATCGCCACAGCCCTCGTAAGCACGAAAGTCAGGCTCCCATAAAACGGCCACTGACCGCTTTTGAGGTTGAGCGCCGAGAATGACTTGCGGGAGTGCCGTCGCGACTGCGGCACCACCAATGGTTTTGAGAAATCTTCGTCTGGGAAGATTGGCCACGAAATGATTTACACTAAGAAATCGTGTCGAACTCGACAACAAACGAAAAGCGCTGGTTTGAGTTTCTTAGTCTATCATTGTTGCTCGGCCTTGCGACGGCCATTGCGACACTGATTTTTTTCGGCTGGCTCGCGGATGAAGTGCTCGAGGGCGAAACTCGACACTTTGACGACGTCACACGCGCTGCCATCCATCAGCTTGCGTCGCCCACGCTCACGATCGTCATGCGTGGGTTTTCTTTCGTGGGCTCGACCATCGCGCTGACTATCGGGACGATCATCGTCGTCGTTCGGTTTGCGATGAAGAAGTGGGGTCGCGAGGCGAAACTCTTCGCGATTACGATGATTGGCGCTGGTCTGCTGAATATAACTCTGAAACTCGCCTTCAAACGCGCGCGACCGGAGCCGTTCTTCAACCTGTCGCTCCCGGAAACTTACAGTTTTCCCAGTGGCCACTCACTCACGAGCGCCGTCTTCTTCGGCGCGCTCGCCGCCATACTCACGGCGCGCATCCAGTCCAAGCGGGTTCGTGCGGCGATATGGATTGTGTCGACGTTGATGTTTCTAACGATCGGTTTTTCGCGCATCTACCTGGGCGTGCATCACACGACGGACGTGATTGCGGGATTCGCGGCAGCGTTGATTTGGATCCTGGTGGTGAGGTTTGTCGAAATGCAGTTGAAAAGAGCCATCCACAGATTACGCAGATAAAGCTTAATCCGTGTAATCTGTGGATAACTTCATCTCAACCGCGAGACCGCCACCGCTAGCATTAGCAGCCGCTACCGATCCACCATGCATTCGTACGGCGCGTTCAGTTATCGCCAGGCCGAGTCCGGTGCCGCCGCCGCTCTGTCGATCGCGCGCGTCCTCGGTGCGATAGAATGGGCGAAAGATTTTCTCGAGCGATTCTGCCGGAACACCCTTGCCATGGTCACGCACGCTAATCACAGCGTTGCCGTTCTGCCTGCGGAGAGCAACTTCGAC
>Ga0097621_100002297_pt1 | contig 13095 bp, 13 predicted proteins | sample KBSMisM72_FD_73165 | JGI IMG/M metagenome (GOLD analysis project Ga0097621, IMG submission 73165) | Miscanthus rhizosphere microbial communities from Kellogg Biological Station, Michigan, USA - KBS Miscanthus M7-2 (version 2) (version 2) | ecosystem: Host-associated > Plants > Roots >... | reverse complement strand
CCGAGCCGGTCACCGGGTCTTCCGGCACCGATTTGGCGGGTGCGAAGAAACGCGACACGCAATCATAGCCGGCGTCACCGGGCGCGGTGGCAATCAAGCCCCAGAAGCCGAGTTCTTTCAGAACAGGCTCGATGCCGCCTGGTCCCGCGATGGCGCGTACGGTCGCAGCATCGTCCCATACAGCCATCAAATATGTGCCGCTATGAAGTTCGCGTGGCGGCGCCACACCCAGCGCCGCGCCGATCCGCGCCGCGGCTTCGCCGGAGTAAGGCGTGACGATATTGGAAGGGAGAGACATCACATTGCCGTTGCTGCCCTGCGTCACCACAAGTTCGCCGGAACGGGTCATGAACCTCGCTTGCGTCAGAGCCGTGTCGATGCGGTTGAATAGGACCCATGCGCTGGCCAGGGTGGCATGGCCGCACAGATCGACTTCCGTATTGGGTGTGAACCAGCGCAGGTCGTAACGCCCTTCCGCGGTCTTCACGAAGAAGGCGGTTTCGGCGAGGTTGTTCTCGCCTGCGATACGCTGCATCAGATCGTCCGCAATCCAGGCGTCGAGCGGCACGATGGCCGCGGGATTGCCCTCCAGCGGCTTGCTGGCAAAAGCATCGACCTGCCAGATTTTCAGCTTCATGGCGTTCCCTCTTTTTCAAGGGAAAGCGTAGCGCGCGGGCATAAACCCGCAAACGCCATCAATGCATGGTGGCTATGCCTAAGCCGGCGCCGGCAGGGCGGCGGTATCCATCGCCGCCTTCATGCCGCGCTGAAGCTTCTCGAACGCCCTGACCTCGATCTGGCGCACCCGCTCGCGGGAGACGCCGTATTTCTGCGACAGCTCTTCCAAGGTGGCCGGTTCATCCTGCAGGCGGCGGGCCTGAATGATGTCGCGTTCGCGGTCGGTCAGGTCCTTCATGGCATCGACCAGCAACTGATGCCGATCGCCCATTTCCTCGCGTTCGGCCAGCCGGGTTTCCTGGTCAATGGTGTCATCCGCCAGCCAGTCCTGCCACTCGCTTTCCGATTCCGAACGCAGTGGCGCATTGAGCGAAGCATCGCCGCCCGACAGCCGCCGGTTCATCTCGGTCACTTCGGTTTCGGTGACGCCAAGCTGATTGGCCAGGGTGGCGGTGTGATCCGGGGTGAGATCGCCTTCCTCGATGGCGCCGATATTGTTCTTTGCCTTGCGCAGGTTGAAGAACAGCTTCTTCTGGGCCGCGGTGGTGCCCATCTTCACCATGCTCCAAGACCTGAGCACATATTCCTGGATCGAGGCGCGAATCCACCACATGGCATAGGTCGCCAGGCGGAAACCCTTATCGGGATCGAAACGCTTCACCGCCTGCATCAAGCCGACATTGCCTTCCGACACGATTTCGGACACCGGCAGGCCATAGCCGCGATAGCCCATGGCGATCTTGGCCACCAGGCGCAAATGGCTGGTCACCATGCGGCGGGCAGCCTCCGGGTCGGCATGCTCCTTCCAGCGCTTGGCGAACATGTATTCGTCTTCGGGAGAGAGCAGCGGAAATTTGCGGATCTCGCTCAGATAGCGCGAGAGACCGGATTCGCCCGACAGAACGGGAAGGCCACGACTGCTCATACATTCCCCCTTATCCGGGCGTGACAGAACGATAACGCCTGGCACCCCTGACAGTTGAGGAGAAATAAGCAGGCTTAGGACTTATTCAATCCCCGAAGCGCCTCAACAAGTTGCGCAAAATCTGCGGGCCAGGGGGCCTCAAAACGCAAGGTCTTGTGCAGGCTAGGGTGCTGAAACCCCAGGACAAAAGCATGGAGCGCCTGGCGCTGAAATGTTGACGCTGTCGTGAAGGCATGCGCCTCGGCGTCCGACTTGCCCTTGGGCGCCGTCCGGTTCCGCCCGTATTGCGGATCACCGATCAAAGGGTGGCCCAGATGGGTGAGATGAACCCGGATCTGGTGGGTGCGTCCGGTTTCCAGCCGGCACTCGATCAATGAGGCAAAAGCCCGTTCCTTAGGGCCGAATTTTTCGATCACCTTGTAGCGGGTGCGGGCGGTTTTGCCGCCGGCGCGCAACACCGCCATGCGCTTCCTATCAAACTGGCTGCGGCCGATCTGGCTTTCGATCAGGCCGGCGGAGTCGCGCGGGGCGCCCCACACAATCGCGTTATAAGCGCGCTCGATGGTGTGATTGGCGAATTGCTTGGCCAGCGACGTCATGGCGCGCTCATTCTTGGCCGCCACCAGCAGTCCCGACGTGTCCTTGTCCAGCCGGTGCACAATGCCGGGCCGCGCCTCGCCGCCAATGGCCAGATTTTTTTCGCCGCAATGGGCGATCAGGGCATTGACCAAGGTGCCATCGGGATTTCCCGCCGCCGGATGCACCACCAAACCCGCCGGCTTGTTGATCACGATCAGGTCCTTGTCCTCATAAACCACGGTGAGCGGAATATCCTGGCCCTGCGGGATGGCGGAGGCGGTGGGCGGCACAATCACGCTGTAACTGTCGCCAGGTTTGACCCGGTGATTGGGGTCTTTTATCGTCCGCGTGCCTAAGGAAACCGCTTCCTCCTCCAGCAATTGGCGCAGGCGCGAGCGGGAAAAATCGGGCAGGGCGGCGGCCAGAAAGCGGTCCAGCCGCCAGCCGGCATGATCGTCACCGGCAAGCGCGGTGCGCTGATTTGAGGAGTCTTCCGTGTCCGACATGCCCGTTCAACAAGACGCCCGGCCGCCGGCGACCAGCCGCCGGATTGCCTGGGTCATCGTCATTATCATGACTGTCCTGCTTGTGGTGGCGCTTTTGGGCACCGTCTGGGGCTTCCTGCGCCAGGCGCATATCTTCATGACGGCCAAACAGCCGGTCAAAGAACAAATCGGGGGGCCGGCGGCTGTCGTCACCCTGGCCCCGGGCGCCCGCATCGTCTCGGCCACCACCGAAGCCGGCAAGCTGGTGCTGCATGTGGCCACGCCGTCGGGCGGCGAGGTGGAGATCATCGATCTTTCGACCGGCAAGCTGACGGGCCAGGTCAAAACCAAGCCATGACAGACGTGAGTTTGCCCGCGGACTTGCGCGCGCAAATTCTGCGCCAAGTGCAACTTGCCGGCGGCAGCGAATGTTGCGGATTGGTGGAAGGCAGCCGTGACGGCGACCATTTCCGCATTCTGGGGCTTTATCCCGCACGAAATCTGGCCGACGCGCGGGACCGTTTCGAGATCGATCCGCTGGACCATCTTGCCGCCCACAAAAAAGCCCGCGCCAACGGACGCGTCCTGATCGGCTGTTATCATTCACATCCCCATGGAAGGTGCGAACCGTCCGCGACCGACCTGGCGGGCGCCGGCGAAGACAATTTTCTCTGGCTGATCGCGGCGGGAGAAAAGCTCAGCGCTTTTGTTTACCGGGACGGATCGTTTTTCGGCGCCGACTGGGTGACATCGTCGGAATAGCTGCGGAAAACGCCCTTATGGAACAGGACGTCGCGGGAATTGATCTCGTCCACCACATGCCCTGTCTCGTCCGCGATTTCGATGGTGCGGTGATTCAACGGGCCGCCATGCAGCAGTTTCTCGCCCAGCATCTCGCGGGAGGTGTTGACGGCTTCCTGGCGCGCGGCTTCGGCATCAGGCAATTCCTGGCCTTCTTCGTCGCGGTGAAAGGAACTGCCTTCACGAACATGGAAGAAATAGCGGGGCATGGTGTTGGCGACATTGGTGAATTTCGCTTTAGACAACACCCAAAGCAGGCCCCCGTTCCGGTCCGGTATGGGCTCATCAGGGGCAGTCGTGCGGGAACTTGCGGGCTTTAGCCTGCGCCCGGTATAAGCCCCTTCCGCTTGCTCCCATCGTCTAGCGGTTAGGACGCGGCCCTCTCAAGGCTGAAACAGGGGTTCGATTCCCCTTGGGAGCGCCATTAGTCAATCGGCATTGCCCTATTTTATTGATTTTGTGCCGCCGAGTTTCGGCATTCCCACATCCGGGAGAGGCCTTCTCCTAACACTGGCGCGGCGACCTCACCGGAGGGGGACACGCCCATTGTCCCGCGGGTCCTTCAGCAGGTTGGAACATACTAGTCCGCTCAGCCGATCCTGCGGATTTCCGGGATCATCACCAGCTTGATCAGCGCCGCAACAATGTCCGCTTTACCCCCAAATCGGCCATTCGTCCCCGATCACCCCAATGTCCGCTTTGCGCCAATAGCGGACATTCGCGAGTATCTGGGCTTCGGCTTGCGGTCCATGACACCTTGGTTGATTCGTGATTGACGGGTGGGCCAGCCTAACAAACACTTGAGGCAGCCTCGGTTCAGGATGCATCCGCACAAATCAAGTTGGTACTTAGTCCAATAGTTTCTCGCAGATGCCACCTCCTGACTATGCAGAGGCGAATCCAAGCGATTCGCTTCCTATACGGACCAGGGCAGTCTTGAGCAAACCAAAAAATTCCGAGAGAAACCGCGCGATTTTTGCCGCTTATTGCTCCGGCGAAACCGTCGACAACCTATCCGAAAGGTACGGGCTTAGGCCCGACACGCTGTACGCAGTTATCCTTGCTGAAAAACATCGCCACGCCTTCAGCCCCCTCCCGGTTTATCAGGAGGCTCGAGGTCATGCAGCCGATAATCTGCTGACAGTCCTAACTATCGAATAAACTCGGCGCGAGGGTACGTACTGGTATCCATTGCCGACAACGACAGGATGATTTTCACAACGTGAAGAGAGTTCTCATTACCGGCGTGCTCTGTCTCCTACTTGCTTGCCCCGCTCAAGCGGCCCTCAGCAGCCAGCAAAAGGCCATTGAAGATGTCGGCTCAGGCGTGGCTATCGCGCTTCCGGTGATCGCGGGCGGCATTACTCTCTACAAGCATGACCGCAAGGGCAGTTTGCAGTTGATCACCGAGACCGTCCTGACGGTCGGCACCGCTTACGCATTGAAAAGCATCGTGCGCGAGGAGCGACCTGACCATTCGGATTTCCATTCTTTTCCTTCGGAGACCACCGCGCTGGCATCATCCGGTTCAGCCTTCCTGTGGGGGCGCTATGGCTGGCAATATGGCCTGCCCGCCTTTGCCGCCAGCGCGTTCGTTTCCTGGAGCCGGGTGCAGGCCGACAAGCATCACTGGTACGACACGATAGCGAGTTCCGCCATTGCCGGAGGGTATGCCTTATTGGTCACCACGCCCCTCAAGAAGCGCTACAACATCTCCACCGACTTGGAAGCGGCACCCGACGGTGCAGTCGTGCGGCTGTCCTACGACTTTTGAGCCTGAAAGGTCGGCAATGTCCGCTTTGCGTCCGATCGGCAATTCAGCAAGGCGGGACCGCCGCGACAAGGCGCAGGTAAGGCGCCTCGGCATGTGGCGTCAGGTTCTGGTCATGGACGGGCAGCAGTTCGTCTTCCTCAACCAGCTGCGCATCCACCAGTCTCTGATAGACGATGGAACGCCCCACCAGCGGCGACGGATCGCCTAGTAACTGAACTATGCCGAAGAAGCGCGTCGGCGCGTCATTGTTGAAGGAGACGGGCGCGAGGATGGCTTCCAGTTCCACCATACCGTTGTCGATGGTGGCAGCGATCGAAGACAGGCACAGCGGCTGACGCGCTTCCAGGGCCTCGCCCAGTAGCGCAGCCAGCGCCAGGCCGGACTGGGCTTCCCAATGGCCGAGGAAGCTGGTTCCTTTGAGCTCAAAGCCAAACCGCTCGCACAGCGCGGTGCCGGCAAGCCGGTACAGGGGACGGGCGGGATTCTCGCAGTCCAGGATGAAGACATAGGACAACAGGGGCTTGATTGCGCGGGGGTCTATGTCGCTCTGGTCCGGTACGGCGCGGCCTTTGCGCAGCCGACTCCAATATCCCGCCAGCAGATGCGAATTGTTGTGCTTCATATCCAGCCGGTTCGCCGTGTCATTGCCGGGTCAAGCCGATTTGGAATTGTTCGTCCCACCGACCTGCTTGAAATCTGTCGTTTGAAGTCTGATGCCTCAGTCCGGGCGGGGTCCATTGGACAAAAGACCGACGGTCAGGCAGCTACTTTTTGAAGTGTTGTTAATAATTGATCAGCCCTATGTCCGCTTTGGGTCAGAAGCGGATATAGGCCAATCACCAAACCGCTAGCTCGCGGGAACGGCATCGAAGGCGATGGTGGTGCGATTTTGGGGGGCGTGAAACGGCACCGTCCCATGCCATGTATAAGACGGAAACAGCACCAGCCGTCCTACCCGCGGCTGCACGGCACGGCGCACCGGATCGCCGAGGTCGACATCGAAACTGGGTTCGCCGAACTTGATCCAGCCTTCCCTGGCGGTGATGTCGTCAACCGTCTCCGGCAGAGCGACATAGAAGGCGGAACTGATCCAGCCCTTAGAGTGCAAATGATTGACGTGAAATCCCCGGTCTTTCAGCCGCGAGGACCAAGACCCCGAAAACCGGAAATCCGGCGCGCGCCACCGCAGGAATGGGTGATGCTCGTCCTGCGGCAGGCTGGCGACATAGCGTTGTACCGCCTCTTCGATCCGCTGCCTCAAGCCGTCGAGCAACGGGTTGCGGCCGGGGCGAAGAAAATTGCCCATGGTCTGAGTGCCGCCGCGCAGCGACTGATCGATGTGTTCGCGCTTGTCGCTATGCTGCGTGTCCAGCCAGCGATCCAACTCGCCGCAGAACGCCGTCATGTCGCTGAAACCCGCAGGTGGCTCCAGATCGAACACCTGGATGAAATCATCATAACGATGAAGGTCATGTTCCCGCGCGTCGTCCATCAGCCGCCAGGCGGTGCCGAGGACGCCCAGCCCGGTCTGGTTGGCCGGCGCCAGATTCAGCGCCCGTAATGCGGCGGCCTCGGCTTTCTTGGGTGCTCGCGCCGTCAAATAGGCCGCAGCCACACTGGTCAGCATGTTGAGGTCATCGGGTGCGCGCGTGAGCCCTTCTTCATAGCTCGCAATGGCGGCCTCTACTTGCCGCAAACCCAGCTGCGCCATGGCCCGGCCTTGCAGCACCACGGGCTCGCCGGGTGCCAGCTTTAACGCGTGCTCATATAGTTCCAGCGCCTCGACGTGCCGTTCGCCGCGCACCAGAAACGCGGCTTTGGCGAGTGCGAAATGCGGAGTGGCGGGAAACTTCGCCGCTGCATCGTCATAGGAACGCAGAAATTCGTCGTCCCGCTTCAGGCGATATAGTATCTGGTTCAGCGTGTCATGCGCCATAAGGTCAGCAGGATTGTCCTTCACCATCTGGCGCAAACCAGCCAGTGCTTCCTCGTCGCGGCCAAGGCTTTGCAAGGCGGTGGCACGCGAATGCGCTGCCCCGGCATCTCCCGGCTCCAGCGCAAGGGCGCGCTCAAAATGCGCCAGCGCCGCTTCATTCTGGTCTTTTTTCTGTTGGGCGTTTCCGCGCGCCTGTTCGATCGCGGCGCCGAGCCGGGCATCAGGCGTGGCTGCTTGCTTCAGCAAATCCAACGCCTCATCGGGCCGGTCGGCAAAATTGCAAATTGAGGCCAGGCCGAGTGCAGCAGGCAACAAACCGGGATTATGGGTCAGGGCCGCGCGATAAGCGGCTTCCGCGCTCGCCAAGTCCATCATGTCCTGGCAGGCCAATCCCAGATTATAATGCGCCTCAGCCAAGGTGGGGTGGCGTTGAATGACGTCGGAGAACAGCGCCTTGGCTTCGGCGGGACGTTGCATCTGGCGCAACACATGACCTAGGGAGATGGCGATACGGGGATCGGCCGGCGCCAGTGTTAACGCCCAGCGAAAATGATGCTCTGCCGCGGAAAACTGGCCCCTCGCTGCTGAAGCGGAAGCCTGCTGCAACGCTATCGCAAGTTGGGGATTGGCTGCCGAATACATGACGCAAACCTAACAGACGGCCTGTCACAATACACGCGAATGGGCCCCTGTGAGTTGTATATCGTGCCCCCGGAATTCCAACAGCAATCAAGCGTGCTTTCGATGTGGCCTGATCCAATCCGCCACCGCAAAGGGCAGATAATAAAGCAGCAGGAAGGCCATGCCCGCCACCACCAGCTCGGGAATATACCAGGGCCAGGGTGACATCTGGGTGAGAAGATTTTGTCCCAGCGGTTTGGCGCGCAGAAAACCGTAATTCACCCCCAAAAGCCAATCGGCCAGCGCTGCGACAGCGAGATAGAAGAAGCTAGCGGCGATCACCCGCGGTAGGGATCGCACCGTCGGCCGCATGCGCACGCCCAATGTCAGATAGAGCAGGGCGGCGACGACCCCGCCATGCTGAACAAAGAAAAAGATGAATTGCAGATCGGGAAAATCAAAATACAAAGGCGGGGTGAGAACGCCCTGCAGCGTGCCTCCCAGCCCCCAGAAATAGCCCAGCTCATAGGCAAACTGGTGACGGGTCAGAAGCGCCACGACCAGCGCGATTTCGGCCCAGTCGCACAGATTGAGCGGCAGACCATTATCCAAATGCAGTTTGTGAGACCGCAGACTTTGGCCATACCAGCAGGCCCAACCCAACACTAAAAAAACCGCCAGTCCGATCCGCGCCAGGCGATCGGCGTGCCGGCCCAGATGCTCGTGCCGCGCCAACAGGGCCAGCGCCAGCGGCGCTGTCAGCGTCAGGGCAATGGCCGTCAGATGCGAGGGCCCGAACAGGACAAAGAGAGGGGACACGATATCTCCAGCCTCGAAAGCTTATGCGAGGCAAGAGACTGCCGCCAGTCGCGAAAAACCCGCCGCGAGACTTGCCCCGGTTGGCGTTGGAGCGCGGCCGTCGTACGCTCGGCCGATCTTGGATCGGGTTAAAATGCGCCGAGGGATTGGCTCACTTATGCGTGTATTGGCGCGTGTATTGGCGCGGGCGGTTCTATTGGCCGCGGGGGCGATACTGCTGTCGGGCTGCACGCTGTCGGCGGCGTTGCGGCATGACGAGATTCGCTCGGTCTGGGGGCCCGGGAGGGCGTTGCCGCCGCCGTTGGTTTACTTTGCCACCGACCGAGTCCCTCGCGGCGCTGGCTTTGCCGAGGCTTGGAGCGGCATCGCACATTGCGGCCGCACGACAGTGCCTGTCGCCAATGCCGTAAGTCCGCCGGCGCCGGATCCCGTGGCTGAACCCATTGCCTGTGACGGGCCGCCGGCGATGGCGGCGTTTGCGGAGCAGGTCGCCGCGTCGGCGCGGGCGCGTGGTTGCAACAAAGTGATGTTGATCGCACAGGGCTTCAATCTCACCTTCCGTATCGCTCTGCTGCACGGCGCGCAGGTGTCGATGGATGCGCAATGGCGGTGCCCCGTGTTGGTCTTCGATTGGTCCAGCGAAGGCCGCTTTAATCGCTACGCCGCCGATGTCGAGCGCAGCGGCTATTCCGTGCCGATCCTGATCGGCCTGCTGCAAGCGCTGCGAGCCGCGGGACTGGAAACCGACATGGTGGCGCATAGCATGGGCGCGCGCATTGCCATGGCCGCGGTCGGTTCGATCTGCTCCGAAGCCAAACCGCTGGTGGGCGAGATGATCTTGATAGCGGCGGACGTCAGCGCCGAGCCGGAAAACGACGATTTCAGCCAGATGCTGAAGCGCGACGCTCCCTGCACCCGGCGTGTCACCATCTATGCTTCGGATAACGATCTGGCGCTGATGGCGTCGCGGAGCTTGCATGGCGGGGTCAGCCGCGCGGGGCAGGTGCCGCTGGCCGACCTGCAATACCGCGGCTCAGCCATCGATGTGATCGATGCCAGCCTGGCGCCCAGCGACCTGTCAGGACATGCCTATTTCATTTTTTCCTATGAAATGCTGACCGATATCATGTGGACCTTGAATGGGGCCGGCCTGGCGCAACGGGTGGCCAATGGAGATCTTGTCTGCGCCGACTGGAGCGGAGGCAACTGCGCCTCGGGCAGCGGACGTTATATCCTGAAAGTCACACCGGATCGGCGGCCCGATTTTGGCCGGCGCCTGCTCAGGCAGGTCGCCCCCATTCTGCTTCCTTTGCAGTAGGCAGGGCTCGGCAACCCAGTTTTTGGTCACAGTGCTGGGATTCGGGTGACAGAAGTTCCTGTCACCAGTTTTCCAAAGGCTGAAACAAGGGTTCGCTTCCCCTTGGGAGCGCCCTTATCTCCAAGATCCGAAGATCTGAGTCGGGGCATCCCTCCGGCCCAGGTTTCCGCTCAGGCGGGCATCGACTGGGGCCGGTACGCATTGCAGCCCCGCCGCGTGCTGCTCAATCCAGTTCGAAGGCATCCTTGTAACTGCGCTTCAAGGCAGGATCCTGCTTTTCCTTTTTTAGATAACAGTTGCCGACCACCAACACTTCGATCTCGCTGCCCATGAAGCAGCGGAAGGCGTCTTCCGGCGTGCAGACGATTGGCTCGCCCCTGATATTAAAGCTGGTATTGATCAGAACCGGGCAGCCGGTCTTGGCATTGAAGCGGGAAATCAGCGCGTGGTAGCGCGGATTGGTGCCAGCATGCACCGTCTGGATGCGGGCTGAATAGTCCACATGGGTCACCGCCGGAATGTCGGAACGCTTGATATTAAGCTTGTCTATGCCGAATAGGGACTTCTCATCGCCGGTCATTCGGCGGCGACGTCCCTCCACCACATCTGCCACCATCAGCATGTAGGGAGAATCCCCGTCAAGCTCGAACCAGGCGCCAACCTCCTCTCTAAGTACCGAAGGCGCGAAGGGCCGGAAACTTTCGCGGTATTTGACCTTAAGATTGAGCGTCTTTTGCATGGTCTCAGAACGCGGGTCGCCCAGGATGGAACGGCCGCCCAGCGCCCGGGGACCGAATTCCATACGGCCCTGGAACCAGCCTACCGCCTTCTGTTCCACCAGCGCCTGGGCGGTTTGCTCGATGATTTCCTCTTCGCTAAGTACTGTGAATTCGCCGCCTGCAGCCGAAAGTCGGCGTTCGATATCGGCCTGCTCAAAACAAGGGCCCAGATAGGAGCCCGACATGGCATCGCCAGGTTTAAGCTCGCGCGCGCCGCCCTGAAACAAATGCCAAGCGGCCAGAGCCGCCCCAAGCGCACCTCCAGCATCGCCCGCCGCAGGCTGAACCCAGACATTCTTGAAAGCCCCGTCCCGCAAAATCTTGCCGTTGGCAACGCAATTCAGCGCCACCCCGCCCGCCAGACAGAGATTGGCCAAGCCGTACTCCCGCGCCAGCGCCCGGGTTTGGCGCAGCATCACTTCCTCAGTGACCGCCTGCAGCGAGGAAGCGATGTCCATATGAAACTGCGTCAGCGATTCCGATTCCGGCTTGCGTGCTTTGTGCCCGAACAGCCGATCAAACCGCGCATTGGTCATGCGTAAGCCCGTACAATAGTCGAAATAAGCAAGATCCAGTCGGAATGTGCCGTCCGTCTTCAGATCCATCAGCCGGTCGATGATCAGGGACTTGAAGCGGGGCTCGCCATAAGGCGCCAGACCCATCACCTTATATTCGCCGGAATTCACCTTGAACCCCAGATAGTAGGTGAAGGCGGAATAGAGCAATCCCAGCGAGTGAGGAAAATGGAGCTCCTTGATCAATTTGAGATCTCGGCCGCGGCCGATGGCCACGGAATTGGTGCACCATTCGCCCACGCCGTCCACTGTGAGGACCACCGCCTCCTGGAAAGGTGAGGGATAGAAGGCGCTGGCTGCGTGGCTGAGATGGTGTTCGCTGAACAGCAGCTTTCCCATCCAATCGAAATCCGGTACCTGGGCGGCAAGCTGTTTGCGCAAGAGATCCTTCTGGAACAGCTTTTCCTTCACCCAGACCGGCATCGCGGTGCTGAAGGACTGAAAACCCCTAGGCGCGAAGGCGATATAGGTCTCCAGCAGCCGTTCGAACTTCAGGAAAGGTTTGTCGTAGAAGGCGACATAGTCGATGTCGCGCAAGGACAGGCCCGCCTCGCCGAGGCAATATGCCACCGCATGCTCGGGATAGCGGGAATCGTGCTTCTTGCGGGTGAAGCGCTCTTCCTGCGCCGCCGCCACAATGTGGCCGTCCTTGACCAGCGCCGCGGCGCTGTCGTGATAGAAAGCCGAAAGCCCCAGAATGTTCACGGACAGTGGCTCAGAACAGTGTGTAGATGAACGGTGCCACTACCGAGCCATTGGCCAGCACCAGTAAGCCACCGATCACGACCACCATGATCAGCACCGGCATCAGCCAGTATTTCTTCCGTACCCGGAGAAACGCCCACAATTCGGCAACAAAGCCCAGCACAGCCTTCTCCTTCAGAATTGCCGCCGCATGGTTTCCGGCGCAATCGGCTCCCGCATAATCCAATAGGAACCCTGTTCGCGCTCCAGCTTAAGCCGAAGCGGGTCCTTGCCCAGCACCTTCAACATCAAACCCACCGGGACCACGGTGGTATAATATAATATCGCCAGGACAACGGGGGAAACCACCTTGTTGAGCAACAGCCCGAACTGGAACCACAGCAGATTCAGCGGCCGCAGCAGACGGGGCATGGCTAAGGCCGCAACCAGAAACAGCACCGCTATCCCGGCCGCCCAGCTACGCGGTACTAAGCCGTGGCGCAGCGGCGCCAGCGCGATCAGGACGAACAGCACCGCAAATACCAGGCCAAAAGCGCGCTCGGAACTTGGCTTGACCGCTTCCGCGGCCGACAGGCGTTCGTGCAGATTGTCTTTGGCCATAAGGTCTCCCGGCAAATCTAGGAACGTCCGCAGGCGAAAGCGGGGTGCGTTTCGCAAAACTGCCAAATAAAATTGGCGACTGCGTCCGCCAATAGCACGTATCCCCTTTCATTATCATGGCCGTAATAGATACGCATGTCCGCCAGATAGGTGTTGGGATTGGGCAGGCGGTGAAAATCCTCGTTGAGATCGTGATACGGCAGATCCAAGTCGCGCAGCATGGTGGCTAGCCGGTCATGATAGACGCGGGCCTTGGCGTCGCTCTTGGGATTGAGAAAACCGGAACCTTTCTGGAACGGAATGATCACCACAATCATCTTTCCGCCCCAACTTTCGACTCGTTTCTTGGCTTCGGCCAGCACTTGTCGATCCAGATCCCACTCCAAGCCATTCAAATACTCATCGCTGGATGGAAGCCCTATGTCATGATTGCTGAAGTGGGGGAACACAAGAGAGTTACGCAAGGTGGAAAAACTCAATGTACGCACCAGCTTTTGGAT